>Ga0256834_1003165_pt1 | contig 9980 bp, 9 predicted proteins | sample 4281140metaG_FD_190536 | JGI IMG/M metagenome (GOLD analysis project Ga0256834, IMG submission 190536) | Hydrothermal vent microbial communities from East Pacific Rise, Pacific Ocean - 4281-140 | ecosystem: Environmental > Aquatic > Marine > Hydrothermal vents | place: Pacific Ocean: East Pacific... | reverse complement strand
TTAATTGCTTGCTCCAAGGTGAATTGGTATTTTTGATTTCTATTTGAATCAGAATTTTGTGAAACTCCAATGGTGGATAGAAATACAAAACCAATAAGGATGAATACTTTATTCATTAGTAGTTTATTTTTTTATAATATGTTTTAGTTGATTGAGTCCTTTTTCTGTAACAATTCCTCTTAAGTGATATTCAAGGAAGTTTTCTAATAATACGATAGTTGGGAATTTATCTTTTGGAAATAAATCTTTATCTTTTACAGATAGTATTCCGCTAAAATAGATTCGTGCAACAAATTCTATGTCAATAGAGTTTCTGTAAAGCCCTTGACTTACTCCTCTTTTTAGGTTTTCGATTACACAACTACTCATTACATCATACTGCTTAGTTTTAAGTGTATTATATATTTTTGGATAATATTTTTGTAGTTGATATTGCGGAGAAGATTTTTCATCTTTTAGATGTTCCATTATCAACTTTTTTATATCAAAAATTTCTTCAATAGGATTTCTTTTTAGCGCGCATAAACAATCTACTTCTTCCGAAATTTTATTAAACAAGCTCATGGTAGTGGCTTCTACCAATTTTGTTTTGTTGTTAAAATGTAGATAAATGGTTTTTTTTGAAATAGCCATTTCATTAGCTATATCGTCCATCGTTACACTTTTAAAGCCAAAAGTTAAAAATAACTCTCCAGCTTTTTGTAGTATTTTTTCCTTCAAATTTATCTAGATTAGACTGCGAAAATACTAAAGGAAACTTTAAAAACAAAAAAAGTTTCCAAAGTATTGTGTTTTGTTTAACATTTCATTTTTTTGAATACCTTTTTTTGTATTGTCAATTAAACTGTGAATGTTACTTTTGCCGAAATAATATTTTTAATGGAAGGAATTGAAAATTACAGCAAAGCACTTCAAAACTATCTATCTGAAGTAGTTACTATAAAGGAGCCAAAACAGTTATACGAGCCTATTAAATATATAGTTTCTCTTGGTGGAAAAAGACTGCGACCTATTCTTACAATTATGTCTTGCGATTTTTTTGGTGCCGATTATAAAAAAGCGCTTCCTGCAGCATTGGCATTAGAGTTATTTCATAATTTCTCCTTAATTCATGATGATATTATGGACCAAGCACCTTTACGAAGGGGTAAGGAAACTGTACATTATAAATGGGATTTAAACACGGGAATCCTTTCTGGCGATGCGATGTTGATTTTAGCCTACCAATTGTTTGAAGAATACGAACCAGCAAAGTTTAGCGAATTAGCAAAGTTGTTTAGTAAAACTGCTTTAAAGGTTTGTGAAGGACAACAATACGATGTAGATTTTGAAACTAAAAACGATGTGACCATTCCAGATTATATAAAAATGATCGAATATAAAACCGCAGTTTTATTAGGCGCAGCGATGAATATGGGCGCTATTGTTGCCGATGCTTCTGAAGAATGCAAAGCGAACAGTTATGAATTTGGAAGAAATTTAGGGATTGCATTTCAATTACAGGATGATTATTTAGATTGCTTCGGAAATCCTGAAACCTTCGGAAAACAAATAGGAGGAGATATTATTACAAACAAAAAAACATACTTGTATTTAAAAACTCTACAGAATTGTTCTCCATCTGAAGCAGCACAATTAACACAGTTATTTTCTGAAACTCCCGAAAATCCTTCAGAAAAAATAAAATTTGTAAAAGAAATTTATAAAAGCTCTGGTGCTGCCGAAGCTTCTATTCAAGAGATTTCAAATTATACAGAAAAAGCGAATTCAATTTTAGAACAAATAAATATTTCGGAAGAAAATAAAGCGGTTTTAAAATCGTTTGGTAAAAAGTTGATGAAGCGAAACGTTTAAGGTAAGACACTTATAATACTCTTCCAGAGTTTTAAACCCTGGAAGAGTTACTCGATAAAATTAAAATGCAACAATTAAAAACAATTGATGAAATTATTATCACTTCTGAAGGGTTTCAATTGTACACAAAACTAATCCTTCAGTTAAATAAAGATTTTCAACGAGCTGCAATTGAGGAAGTTTTTTCTGAAACGATAGCTCCTTCAGAATTAAAAACAAAACTTCAGGAAATTGTATTTCATCTAATTCAAAATCACTATTCCGAATATTTGAACCTACTTTACGTCATTGATGTTTCCGAAGAGAAAATAAAGAATATAGAAGGGGAGGATACTGAAGAAATTTCAAAACAAATCACCTTTTTAATCTTGCTTCGTGAATGGCAAAAGGTTTGGTTTAAGGAGAAGTATAAGTAAAAATCTCACGCAAAGGTGCTAAGACGCTAAGAGTTGTATAGTGTTTTTTGCGGCTCTGCGCCTTTGCGAGAAAAATTAAAAATAAACCCGCACAAAAGGATTATAAGGATTTGCATAAATACTCCTTTCAGAATCATACAAAACATCAAAACGAACCCCTATAGTAACGGGGCCTGTATTAAATCCTGCCCCTAAATATAAGCCTGGATACCAGTAGCTTTCATCCAAGAAAATAGTTCTATCATCAAAGTTTCTGTTAACATATAGTTGCTCAAATTCTACGGAGATTTGTATTTGAGATATGGGGTTAAATAAGCCTAATATACTGCCGCCAATAATATAAGATTCATAAAAATATTTTTCAGAATTATAAGAAAAATTTATCGCTGTCCCTACGGCAAACCTATCGTCAAAACTATAAATAGCACTTGGAGCTAAGGTTCCACTAAAAAAATTATTTCCAAAACTTAATCCAATTCCTCCTCCAAAATACACATGGTTCCAAAATTCAGATTTTTGTTTTTCAGGTTCTATTTGTGCTTGTGAGCTGAGGCTAAAAAACACAAAAAATATAAGGAGTGTTTTTATTGAGAAATGAGCAATAAAAGGCTTTTTCATCTTTTTTTATTTACATTTTTTAATGCTTAAATATATAATAATTAATAATAAAGTAATGGTAAATATTGTATTTTTGCCCCGTTTTAAACAAAAAGACTATATAGTCCTACTATGGATAAATATTCATTTCTTAATGCGGTACATCCTTCATTTATCGCAGAACTTTACGATAAGTATTTAACGTCTCCCGATTCAGTGGAGCCAAGTTGGAGAGCTTTTTTTCAAGGATTTGATTTCGGAATAGAAAACGGATCGGCAGAAGCCTTGGGTGTAGAGCTTGACGAATCGCTCGTTTGTGCCAATGTTTATAAGGAATTTCAAGTAATAAAATTAATTGAAGGCTATCGTACTCGTGGACATTTGTTCACCAAAACAAATCCCGTTAGAAACCGAAGAACCTACGAGCCGAATTTAGATATTGAAACTTTTGGCTTGACCCAACACGATTTAAAAACGATTTTTAAAGCTGGTGAAACGGTTGGAATTGGAGATGCAACCCTAGAGGAAATTATCAATCATTTACAAAGTATTTATTGCGATTCTATTGGTGTAGAATATATGTATATTCGGAAACCTGAAGAAAAACAATGGATTCAAGATAAACTCCACGTAAATGCTAATCATCCAAATTACACAACTGACCAAAAGAAATTAATTCTTAAAAAATTAAATGAAGCGGTGTCTTTTGAAAGTTTTTTACATACCAAATATGTAGGTCAAAAACGATTTTCATTAGAGGGAGGCGAGAGTTTAATTCCTGCACTGGATATTCTAATTAGAGCAGCTTCGGATAGAGGGGTGGAAGAATTTGTAATGGGAATGGCACATCGTGGTCGTTTAAATACCTTGACCAATATCTTCGGAAAAAGTGCCAAGGATATTTTTAGTGAGTTCGACGGAAAAGATTATGAACAAGATATTTTTGATGGTGATGTAAAATACCATTTAGGTTGGACTTCCAAAAAGAAATTAGAAAATGGAAAAGAAATTAATCTGAATATTGCTCCTAACCCTTCACATTTAGAAACCGTTGGTGGAATAGTTGAAGGAATTGTAAGAGCAAAACAAGATAAACATTATAAAGAAAACATTGAGAAAGTACTACCGATAATCGTACATGGTGATGCTGCTATTGCAGGTCAAGGTGTTGTATATGAAGTGGTGCAAATGGCTCAATTGGAAGGTTATAAAACTGGAGGAACGATTCATATTGTGGTAAATAATCAAATTGGATTTACCACTAATTATTTAGATGCACGTTCTTCCACTTATTGTACCGATGTTGGAAAAGTGACGTTATCACCCGTTCTTCACGTAAATGCGGATGATGCCGAAGCCGTAGTTCACGCAATGATTTTTGCCTTGGATTACCGAATGCAGTTTGGAAAAGATGTTTTTATAGATCTTCTTGGTTATAGAAAATACGGACATAACGAAGGTGACGAACCTCGTTTTACCCAACCAAAATTATACAAAGCAATTGCAAAGCATCGTAATTCGAGAGATATTTATGCGGAGAAATTACTGAAAGAAGGAGTCATTGAAGAAGGACATATTAAAAAATTAGAAGCGGAGTATAAAGATAAGTTAGAAGAAAACTTAGAAGATTCACGAAAAGGAAACAGAGCTATTATTACTGCGATTATGCAAGATGAATGGGAAGGATTTCATCATGCACAAGAAGAAAAAATGATGCTGCCTGTAGATACTACAGTTAGCTTGAACAAACTTTCTGAAATTGCTGAGGTGGTTACAAAATTACCTTCAGATAAAAAGTTTTTACGAAAAATAGAACGATTGATTGATGCTCGTCGTAAAATGTATTTTGAAACAAATTCATTAGACTGGGCAATGGCAGAAATGTTAGCCTACGGAACTTTATTAAGTGAAGGTTATCACGTTCGGATGAGTGGTCAAGATGTAGAAAGAGGTACTTTTTCGCACCGTCATGCAGTAGTGAAAGTGGAGGATAGCGAAGAAGAAATTGTACTGCTTAATAAACTAAAAGGCGATCAAGGAAACTTTTATATTTATAACTCCTTACTTTCAGAATATGGTGTAGTTGGTTTTGATTATGGATATGCAATGGCAAGTCCGAATACACTAACTATATGGGAAGCACAATTTGGTGATTTTAGCAATGGTGCACAAATAATGATCGATCAATATTTATCGGCTGCAGAAGATAAATGGGAACTTCAAAACGGCTTGGTTATGTTATTACCTCACGGTTACGAAGGACAAGGAGCAGAGCATTCATCTGCGAGAATGGAACGGTACCTTCAGCTTTGTGCAACCGATAATATGTATGTTGCAGATTGTACCACTCCTGCTAATTTTTATCATTTATTACGAAGACAAATGAAGGTAAATTTCAGAAAGCCTTTAATTGTGTTTACTCCTAAAAGTTTGTTGCGTCACCCAAAAGTGGTTTCAACAAAAGAAGAATTTGCCAACGGAAGTTTCCAAATGTTGATAGATGATGCGGAAGCAGTTTCAGAAAAAATAAAGACTTTGGTTTTTGTAACTGGAAAATTTTATTACGAACTGTTAGAAAAGAAAAAGGAATTAGGTCGTGATGATGTGGCATTGGTAAGAATAGAGCAGTTGTTTCCACTTCCAAATAAGCAAATTCAAGAGACAATTCAGAAATATAAAAATGCAACAGATATTGTTTGGGCACAAGAAGAACCAAAAAATATGGGTGCTTACTCACATTTAATTATGCATTGTGATGCTGCAAAACATTTTAGAGTTTGTAGTAGAAAAATTTATGCAACTCCCGCAACAGGAAGCCCTTCAAGGTATAAGTTGAGACAGAATTATGTAATTAATGATGTTTTTAATAATTTAGATAAGTAAAAAATAAGCCTTTTATAAAGAAAAAATAAAGATTATGGCATTAGAAATGAAAGTTCCTTCACCGGGAGAATCTATCACAGAAGTAGAAATAGCAGAATGGTTGGTAGCCGATGGTGATTGGGTAGAGAAAGATCAAGCAATTGCTGAAGTAGATAGCGATAAAGCAACTTTAGAACTTCCTGCTGAAGCAAGTGGAATCATCACTTTAAAAGCAGAAGAAGGTGATGCAGTTGCCGTTGGTGAAGTGGTTTGCTTAATTGATACGGAGGCTAAAAAGCCAGAAGGTCAGTCTTCAGTAAGCAGTACTCAGTCTTCAGTTGAAAGCCCACAGCCTTCAGAAGCGCCTAAAAAAGAAGAAGTAAAAAAGACTGAAACCTATGCAACAGGAACGGCTTCTCCAGCAGCTAAAAAAATATTAGCTGAAAAGAACATCGACCCAAAAACCATAAAAGGCACCGGAAAAGACGGAAGAGTTACTAAAGAGGATGCAGTAAATGCAGTTCCATCTATGGGAACTCCAGGAGCTGGTACTCGTGGTACAAGTCGTAAAAAATTATCCATGCTTCGTCGTAAAGTGGCAGAGCGTTTGGTAATGGTGAAAAATGAAACAGCGATGTTAACTACTTTTAACGAAGTAGATATGTCACCAATTTTTGAACTTCGTAAACAATATAAAGAAGAGTTTAAAGCAAAACACGGGGTAGGATTAGGCTTTATGTCTTTCTTTACGTTGGCGGTAGTTAGAGCATTGGAATTATTTCCAGATGTAAACTCAATGATCGATGGAGATTTTCAGATAAAACATGATTTTAAAGATATTTCGATTGCAGTATCTGGACCTAAAGGATTAATGGTTCCTGTAATTAGAAATGCAGAAAACCTAAGTTTTAGAGGGGTAGAATCTGAAGTAAAACGATTGGCAATTTTAGCTAGAGAAGGACAAATTACTGTTGATGAAATGACAGGAGGAACATTTACTATTACTAATGGTGGTGTTTTTGGATCAATGTTGTCAACTCCAATTATCAACCCTCCACAAAGTGGAATTTTAGGAATGCATAATATTGTAGAACGACCAGTTGCAGTAAATGGGAAAGTAGAAATTCGCCCAATTATGTTTGTAGCACTTTCTTACGATCATAGAATAATTGATGGTCGCGAATCGGTTGGATTTTTAGTTGCTATTAAAGAAGCCCTAGAAAACCCTCAAGAACTTTTAATGGATAACGATGTTAAAAAAGCATTGGAATTGTAATACACCAAATAATTTTTAATGTAAAAAAACCAGCAAATTGCTGGTTTTTTTTAACTTATAACTTAAAATTATATTCTAAAATAAAAACGAAAGAAGATTTAGTAATAATATTATTGAAACAGATATTACTGTTGTAACAAATAATAGATTTTGAATTTTACTTTTTTTAAGTTGTCTTTCTTTTAGCATAAAAATTACTTCGTTTTCCATAGTGTAAATATTAGGAAAAGAAATTATTTATGAAATAAGTAGTTACACGTAATTTTCATTAATAGGAAAATACGTGTTAAAGTAGTTTGTCGGCATTGTCTTTTGCCCAGATAAGCAAACTATTAGTTTTATGTTCTATATTGAGTTTGTTAATAATATTACTTCGGTGTTTTTCAACCGTACGGTGAGAAATAAATAGAAGAGAAGCAATTTCTTTATTAGTTTTATCTTTTGCTATTAGTTTTAATATTTTTTTTTCAGAAGGGGTTAAATTAGTAAGGTAGGTTTCTTTGTAGGGGTTAATTCCTAATAAATCTTTAATTCTAGGGCTAAAATAGGGTATGTCTTCGGTAACAGATTTGATGCAGGTTTCGATTTCTTCAATGGCAAATTCTTTTAATATGTATCCAAAAATATTTAATTCGCTTGCTTTTTGAAACAACACCTTCTCTTTATGAAAAGTGATTAGTATTATTTTTGTGTCAATATTGTTTTTTTTACACTCTTTTGCTACTTCAAGCCCTGTCATATAAGGCATTTGAATGTCTAATATAGCAATATCAGGTTTCATCTTCACAATTAGATTATACGCCTCTTTTCCATTGTTGCCACTTGCAATAATGTTATAATTTTTTTCAATTAAAAAATCATTTAAACCCTTTAATAATAAGGGGTGGTCGTCTGCTGTTATAATAGTTTGGTTTTTCATGATACTGGAAATGTAAATTCAATTATTGTTCCATCTCCTTTTTTAGATTGTATTTTCATTTGTCCTTTTAGAAACTTAGTACGTTCCAATAGTGTTTTTAAACCTAAGGAATTTGTTTCTTGATATTTGTCTGAAAAATCAAAACCAACTCCATTATCTTTAATTGATATAATAATTTTATCGGCTAATTTTTGTATTGAAACCTTACTTGCTTCTGCTTTTGCGTGTTTAATAATATTGCTTAAGCTTTCTTGTACTATTCGATAGATGTTTACTTCTTGTTCTTTTTGAAAAATATTATCGATATTGTCAATTTCAGATGAAATAAATAAAGTTGTGTTTTCGTCTATTTGGGTAATAGTGTGCTCAATGGCTTTCGTGATTCCTAGTTCTTGAAGTTGAAAGGGATACAAATCCCTAGAGATGGTCCTAACTTCTTCTATAGTTTCGTTAACGAGGGTTTTGTTATCAGATTCATTTAGTTTATTCTTTAAAATTAATAGCTTTTGACCAATACCGTCGTGCAAATCTTTGGAAATTCGAATTCTTTCATTTTCTTGAGATTGTAATAGGTCTTGGCTAAATTGTTCTTGTAGTATTTTTTTGCTTTTTAAATCTCTTTGATTTCGATAAAGTAAGATTAATCCAAAGGTTAAGATAACGATTATTCCAAAAATAAGAGATAGCTTTTTAACAATTTCATTATCTTTTTCAAGAAGTTGAATGTTGGTGTTTTTTTCTACTAATTCTTTTTCTTTTTTTTCGGTTTCGTATAGGGTTTGAAAATAAGCTAACGCATTTGCAGAGCTTTGATTGTAGATAGAATCTTTAATTTGGTAATATTCATTTTTGTTATCTAAACTTTGTTTATAATCTTCCAATTTGTAATAAATATTAGATAGTAATAAATGTGATTCCATTTTATCTTCCTCATGATTTAGAGAGTGAGAAAGTTCAATTTTTTTATTTGCATAAAACAAGGCTTTTTCATAATCTTCAATTTTTTCATAATATACTGCATAGGCTCCACAGTAGTATGATTCAGCCAATAAATCTCCCTCAATAACAGTGTATTTATTGTTTAATAAATCGAGTCGTTCTTCTGCTTTTTCAAATTCATAATCTTTGCTATAATATTCTGTAAGTTTACTATTTATAATCACAAAATCTAGAGATTCTTTGATATCTAATTTTTTTAAAATACTATCTGCTTTTAATAAATACTTTAATTGAAGCTTTTTTTGATTTGTATTTTTATAATCTACAGATTGATTATAATAACTCGCAACAAGACGATTGATGAGGTTTAATTCTATTAATTTGTCAATTAAAATGTCGCGTTCGATTTTTGCTTTATCATAAAAACCATTCATACTGTACATTGTAATATTGCCTTGATGAGCATATAACATGTATTCGTAATCTTTTAGGTTTTCGTAATAGGTATATGCTTTTTTAAAATCCTCACCTGCGGGAACAAATTTCCCTAAACTCGAAAAAGATTGTCCTCGAAAAAGATAGGTGTCTGCAATATAAATAGAGTCTTTTTTGCCAAAATTTTCTAAAGCTAGTGTGTAATCTTCTATAGCTTTTAATCTATCGATTCTAAAATATGCCCCACCTCTTTTTAAATAGAGACCACCTAATAAAAAACTATCTTTTATTTTGTATTTATTTGCTAATACTTCGTCAATGATAGTGATTGCTTTTCTAGGGTCACTGCTGTAGTTTGTAAGTATGTATTGAAGGTTCATAGCTTTTTTTGCAGCTAGTTCTATACTATCAATCTCTTTTGCAAGGCTGATATATTGATAGCTAAAAACAATAAAAGCATCATTGTCTTTATGTCTGCTTTTTGAAATTACAGAATCCAAAGCCTCTAACTTTAAAAGTTTGTTGTGAGTTGTATCTGCAATAGTTCTGTAATACTGAAGGTCTTGTGATATCCCCAATTTAGGATACACCAACAAGAAGATTAAAAAAAGGAGTGTTTTTTTCAAAATTGCTAGGTTTGCAGGGAGATTATAAAGGTACTAAAAAGAATTGTTTTTACGAT
>Ga0256834_1003164_pt1 | contig 9988 bp, 19 predicted proteins | sample 4281140metaG_FD_190536 | JGI IMG/M metagenome (GOLD analysis project Ga0256834, IMG submission 190536) | Hydrothermal vent microbial communities from East Pacific Rise, Pacific Ocean - 4281-140 | ecosystem: Environmental > Aquatic > Marine > Hydrothermal vents | place: Pacific Ocean: East Pacific... | reverse complement strand
AGCATAGCAGGCTTCATATTCGGTATTCCTGCCGCCATAAGTCTAACCTGGCTCAACAACCAAGACTGGGTCTGGGGTGTTGGTTTACTGATAAGCGCCACCATAATAGCACTCTTAATGCTCAAAAGAGGACTCTCCAAGGCAAGGGAAATGGCAAATGTTGGCTCCGATATTAAGATAGGCAGGTGGTGGGACATCCTGCTTGGGTACGTCACTCCAGCGAGCATAATCGCCATACTGATAGCTTGGATATGGCGCTCCATAAAGTGGTACCCACACACATGGTGGAAGATAACAGAGACCTACAGCCCGGGAACGACACTCGCTCAGTGGGTCGTGGCTGCTATAGTGATCTACGTCGTTATCCAGCTTGGATTAGGAAGGAAGATAGAGAAGCATATGGGAACGGAGGGATGAACTATGTCTCCATCGGTGATAGCGGCTATGGTAGTTGTGCTGGGACTGTACTGGGGGTTGACGGCGTACTTCATTTGGCTAGCACTTCAGAAGGAGAAGGAGAGGGCAAAGGCCTAACCTCTTATTTTACTCTTTTCGTCCTTAACCTTCGATTCAGTTATGTTTTTAAGCCAGAAGAACTCCGTGAATAAACATGGGACACTACTACTCCGAGGTTCCGGGGAGCAGACTCAAGATCAGGGAGATAACCGCATGCCTGAGAGGTCACTGCTTTAAGTTCCTGACGTCGAGTGGGGTTTTCTCCTTTGGAAGGATAGACAGGGGAACGGAACTGTTGGTAGAGAACATGATACTGGAAAAGGACTGGCGGGTTCTTGACCTTGGATGTGGCTACGGAGTCATAGGTATAGTGGCCTCAAGGTTCGTTAAAGGAGTCGTCATGGTGGATGTAAACAGGAGGGCCGTTGAGCTCGCCAAGAGGAACATCGAGATCAACGGGGTCACCAACGCTGAGGTGAGATGGGGGAACCTCTACGAGCCTGTGAGGGGAGAAAGGTTCGATTCGATAATAACCAACCCTCCCGTTCACGCCGGGAAGGACGTCCTTAGGGAAATAGTTATAAACGCTCCCCAACATCTCAACGATGCTGGTGTGCTTCAGCTGGTGATTCGAACCAGACAAGGGGCAAAGTATATTAAGGGATTGATGGAGGAGGCATTCACTGAGGTGCATGAGCTGGCGAAAGGTTCCGGTTACAGGGTTTACGCCGGGATAGCCTAGCCTGGGATGGCGCGGGCCTTGAGAGCCCGTGGGCGTTTGCCCACCGGGGTTCAAATCCCCGTCCCGGCGCCAGCTCTCTCCTGAAGCTAATGGGGGTGTGTTAAAGTGGATGGTGAGAACTTCAGGCACATAGTTCGTGTGGCAGGTGTGGACTTGAATGGTGATAGACAGCTCAGATGGGCGCTTACTGGCATAAAGGGAATAGGAATAAACTTCGCGACGATACTTTGCAAGGTGGCGGGCCTAGACCCGTACATGAAAACCGGCTACCTGACGGACGAACAGGTTAAACTCATAGAGAGCATACTAGCAGATCCAGTGTCCCACGGAGTTCCAGAGTGGAGCGTTAACAGACCGAAGGACTACGACACTGGAAAAGACATCCACCTGACGACGGCGAAACTCGTCATGGCTTGGCGCGAGGACGTTAACAGGTTGAGGAGAGTGAGGGCTTACCGTGGTATAAGACACGAACTTGGATTGCCCCTTAGAGGTCAGAGAACACGTTCCAACTTCAGGCACGGTCAGACCCTTGGAGTTAGTAGAAGGAAGAAGTGATTTGGGGGTGTTTGAATGGGGGACCCTAAGAGACCTCGGAAGAAGTATGAAACTCCTTCACATCCTTGGATTAAGGAGCGTTTGGATAGCGAGAGAGTCCTAATGAGGAAGTACGCCTTGAAGAACAAGAAGGAACTCTGGAGGCATGAGACTCAGCTCAAGGAGTTCAGACGTAGGGCCAGGAGACTCCTTGCCGCTCGTGGTAAACAGGCTGAGATCGAGAGGAAACAGCTGCTTCAGAGGCTCAACAGGCTTGGACTCCTTCCAGCAGATGCCGTGCTCGATGACGTGCTCTCTCTTACCCTTGAGGACGTCCTTGGAAGACGTCTCCAGACGGTGGTTTTCAGGAAGGGCCTCGCGAGGACGATGAGGCAGGCGAGGCAGCTGATAGTCCATGGGCACATCTCAGTTAATGGAAAGGTAATGAGGTCGCCCGGTTACCTCGTTCTTAAAGAGGAGGAAGAGAGTATAGGATACGTGAGAACCTCCCCGTTCTCAAGGGAGGGACACCCGGAGAGGATGGTAATAGAGCAGGCAAGGGAAGGGGGTGAGTCCAAATGAACGCCGAGACCGGAACCGAGGCTAGAAGCCTTAAGAAGAGGGAGAAGTGGGGAGTGGCCCACATATACTCCAGCTACAACAACACCATAATCCACATAACAGACATAACCGGCTCCGAAACCGTCTCAAGATGGAGTGGTGGTATGGTCGTCAAGGCAGACAGGGATGAGCCTTCCCCGTACGCCGCCATGATAGCGGCCAGGAGAGCGGCCGAGGAGGCCATGGAGAAGGGATTCACGGGGGTTCACATAAAGGTGCGGGCCCCGGGAGGGAGCAAGAGCAAGACCCCGGGACCTGGAGCTCAAGCGGCCATAAGGGCCCTGGCAAGGGCAGGACTTCGCATAGGGCGCGTTGAGGACGTGACCCCTATACCGCACGATGGAACTAGGCCAAAGGGTGGAAGACGGGGTAGGCGCGTCTGATACGCGGTGATGCTGATGAAGTTTAAGGTTCTAGAGAGGAAGCAGGATTCGATTAAGTTCATCATCGAGAAAGTTGACGTCCCGTTTGCCAACGCCCTTAGAAGGACCATACTCGCCGACGTTCCGACGTTTGCCGTTGATGAGGTAGAGTTCTTCGAGAATGACTCGGCCCTCTTCGATGAGATAATAGCCCATAGGCTTGCCATGTTACCTTTAACGACACCATACGAGAGGTTCTCCCTTGACTCACTTGAGCTCGATGATTACACCGTCACACTAAGCCTTGAGGCAGAGGGTCCGGGCATGGTCTACTCAGGTGATCTAAAGAGTAGCGATGAGGGTGTGGTTCCCGCGAACCCAAACATACCGATAGTTAAACTGGCTGAGGGACAGCGTTTGTCTTTCAACGCGTACGCTAGACTTGGGCGTGGTAAGGACCACGCGAAGTGGCAGCCGGGATACGTCTACTACAAGTACCTAACCAAGATTCACGTTGATAAAGATGTTGAGGGATGGGAGCAACTTAAAAAGCTCGCTGAGCGTAGGGGTCTACCCGTTGAGGAAACGGAGAAGGAACTGGTTATCTCCACTGTAAAAGCTTTCTACATCCCCCGTGAGTTTGAGCCCTACCTCGGTGATAAGATACGAGAGGAGATCGTGCCAGGAACTTTCGTCTTCACAGTAGAAAGCAATGGAGAGCTCCCTGTTGAGGAAATGGTGGCCATAGCTCTCAAGATATTGATGAGGAAGAGCGATAGATTTATAAATGAGCTCCATAAATTAGCGGACTGACGCGGGGGTTGCCGAGCCTGGTCAAAGGCGCGGGATTCAGGGTCCCGTCCCGTAGGGGTTCCGGGGTTCAAATCCCCGCCCCCGCACCATCACTTTCATCTAGCGGTCGTGAGATAAGAGGAGGTATGTTCATGAAGAGAACGGGACCGACGGATGTGAACTTGAGGAGGCTCATTCGCAACCTTAAAAAGAAGTCGAATGAGGAAGGTTCAGCCATATGGAAGGATATCGCTTGGCGTCTCGAAAGACCAAGGAGACAGAGGGCAGAGGTTAACGTGAGCAGGATAAACAGGTACACCGAAGAGGGGGAGATAGTGGTCGTCCCCGGGAACGTGCTCGGGACAGGCAAGATCACTCATCCTGTAGTGGTGGCGGCCTGGAAGTTCACTGACGCTGCTAGAAAGAAGATCGCGGAAGCTGGTGGAGAGGCTATCACCATAGAGGAGCTTATGGAGAGGTATCCGAATGGGAAGGGTATTAGGATAATGGAGTGATGAACTATGAGCGCCAAACGGATAATAAACGCCGATGGCCTTATACTCGGCAGGTTGGCGTCTAAGGTGGCCAAGATGTTACTCAACGGTGATGAAGTCACCATAGTCAACGCAGAGAAGGCTATAATCACCGGCAACAGGGACGAGATCTTCGCTAAATACAAGAGAAGGACCGAACTCAGGACAAGGACCAACCCGCGCCGCGGTCCTTTCTATCCAAAGAGAAGCGACGAACTGGTTAGAAGAACCATCCGTGGCATGCTGCCCTGGAAGACCCACAGGGGGAGAATGGCTTACAGGAGACTGCGTGTGTACGTCGGGGTTCCAAAGGAACTTGAAGGTGAGAACTTCGAGACCATAAGCGAGGCTCACATGTCCAGACTGGCCACTCCAAAGTACGTGACGGTTAGGGATGTTGCCAAATTCCTTGGAGGTAAGATCTGAGGTGATGATTATGAAGAAGGTCATCCAGACATCCGGTAAGAGAAAGACCGCCGTGGCGAGGGCCACGATACGAGAGGGAAAGGGAAGGGTGAGGATAAACCACAAGCCCGTTGAGATCGTGGAGCCCGAGATAGCACGTTTCACGATAATGGAGCCGCTCGTTCTAGCGGGTGAGGCCATCGTCAGCAAGGTTGACATAGACGTCAAGGTCGAGGGAGGAGGCTTCATGGGACAGGCCGAGGCTGCGAGGGTGGCCATAGCAAGGGCCCTCGTAGAGTGGACGAACGACGTGAACCTGAAGGAGAAGTTCATGAAGTACGACAGAACGATGCTCGTTGGGGACAGCAGGAGGACTGAGCCGCACAAGCCGAACCGTTCAACGAAGGGCCCCAGGGCGAAGAGACAGAAGTCTTACCGCTGACGCGGCGGTGTGTTTGTTTAATCTCTCCGGAGGGTGATGTGGGTGATAGTGCCCGTAAGGTGTTTCACGTGCGGTAAGGTGCTCGCTGATAAGTACTACGAGTTCAAGAAGAGGGTCGAGGCAGGTGAGGATCCCGAGAAGGTGCTCGATGATCTCGGGGTGGAGAGGTACTGCTGCAGGAGAACCCTCCTGAGTCACGTCGAGCTGATAGATCAGGTAATGGTTTACAGGGTTTATTGAGTGTTCTGTGGGGCCGTAGGGTAGCTTGGCCTATCCTCCCGGCTTGGGGTGCCGGAGACCCGGGTTCAAATCCCGGCGGCCCCACCAGAGGATTGGGGGTGTGACGGTGTTTAACTACACGAGGTTTGAGAAGGCCCGTATCATCGGAGCGAGGGCCCTTCAGATAGCGATGGGCGCCCCTGTGCTGATAGACGTACCTGAGGGCCTGACCCCGCTTGACGTAGCTCTGCTCGAGTTTGAAAAGGGAGTTATTCCGATAACCGTCCTCAGACCTGAGAGCTGATGATCATGGCGGTAATAGAGAACATAGTCGGAAGGGTCACGATACTTAGAGGGGGCAAATACTCCGTGGAGGTTGACGTGGTAACCTCCGCAGGCTTCGGAAGGTTCGCCGCCCCCCTAGATGAGGGACTCCGGATGGCTGAGGCTCATAGGGCCGTCAGTGAGATCGACGAGATAATCGGTCCTGAGCTGATAGGTTTTGACTCTGGCGATCAGGAGCTCATAGACAGTTACCTGTGGGAGATAGATGGAACTGAGGACTTCAGTCACATCGGTGCCAACACCGCTCTGGCGGTTTCGGTGGCGGTGGCCAAGGCTACCGCAAATTCAAAGGGGATGCCGCTCTACAGTTACATAGGTGGGACGTTCACGAGTGAGCTTCCAGTCCCCATACTCACGATAGGGGAGGACGACGTGGCCAAGTACCACGTGCTCGTCAGGGACATGATGGAGATAACCGACGTGGTTGATGCGGCCACGCTGACCCTCAGCGAGCTGGACGGGCTTTCCATACCTTCCGCCTCAAGGGCAACCGAGAGAGTAGGGGACGAGCTTGGCCTCGACGTGAGCCTTGGCCTGTCCATGAAGTCTCCCATGGATGCTGAGGAGCTGCTGAACCTGGTGGAAGACAGCAACGTCTCCTACGTGAAGCCCGTCGGTGATGAGGAGGTATTCCTTGAGCTTGTGGCAGGGACTTCTGGGGTCTTCATAGACGGCGAGGCTCTGTTCAACGAGAGGGGGATAATAGACCGGAGGTACTACAACGCCCTCTCGATAAAGCCGGTTAACGCCGGAACCCTGACCGATCTTTACAACCTCGTTAACGACGTCAAGTCTGAGAGGGTGACGCCCATACTCTCCGAGGCTCTGTACGAGTCTCAAGATGAGGCTTTCTCTCACATGGCGGTAGGTTTAAAATGCCCGGCCGTCATACTTGACAAGGATTCCGTGACGAAGCTCAACGAGCTTATGAGGATAGCTGAAGACCTTGGAGAAAGGGGTAGGATGATAACGTTTGAGGAGTAAGGAGGTGTGAGAATGGAGGAGTATCTGGTTCCTCTCGACCAGTATCTGGCGGCAGGAATACACATAGGTACACAGCAGAAGACGCAGGACATGAAGAAGTTCATATACCGTGTCAGGCAGGACGGCCTGTACGTGCTGGACGTCAGGAAGACCGATGAAAGGCTGAGGGTGGCTGGCAAGTTCCTCGCGAGGTTCGAGCCGGAGAGCGTGCTCGCGGTCAGCGTCAGGCTTTACGGTCAAAAACCCGTCAAGAAGTTCGGTGAAGTAACAGGGGCCAGGGCAATCCCGGGCCGTTTCCTCCCGGGGACGATGACCAACCCCAAGGTCAAGAACTTCATAGAGCCCGACGTCCTGATAGTTACAGACCCCCGTGCCGACCACCAAGCCATGAAGGAGGCCATAGAGATAGGCATACCCATAGTTGCCCTCGTTGACACCGAGAACTTCCTTAGCTACGTAGACCTCGCGATCCCGACAAACAACAAGGGTAGGAAGGCCCTCGCCCTCATCTACTGGATACTTGCGAGAGAAGTTCTTTACAACAGAAAGGTCATAGAGAGTCGTGAAGACTTTAAGTTCACCGTTGAGGACTTCGAGATGAGGGTAGTTAGGATGTGAGCGCGGGGGTGCCCGAGTCTGGCCAAAGGGGGCGGACTTAAGATCCGCTGCCGTAGGGCTGCGCGGGTTCGAATCCCGTCCCCCGCACCAGAGGTTGAGTGGAGGTGATACGAATGGCAAGATTCCCTGAGGCTGAAGCTCGCATATTTAAGAAGTACATATGCATGCGTTGCGGCGCTACCAACCCGTGGGGCGCGAAGAAGTGCAGGAAGTGCGGCTACAAGGGGCTCCGCCCTAAGGCAAGGGAACCGCGCGGTGGGGTGCGCTAACTTCGTTCTCACGTTTACCGAAACTTATTTATACATTTTCTTGTTAAATGTATCCTAATTGGGAGTGATACTATGGGCTTGAGCCAGTTAAAATCTGTTCAACGTAAGATCCGTCTCGTACACCTGTTGAGACTACTGAAGAGTAGGTACACCTACGAAGAGCTATCAAAGATAACGGGTCTCCCGGTTACCGTTCTCAACAGATACGTTAAGGGAAAGGTGCTGCCGAGTGCGGGGCGGACGGCTCAGCTTTACTCTATACTGGAACCCTACATGGATCTTAGAAAAGAGGTTAGGGACAGGCTATTGTTTGATAGTAGGGGCTTTTTTGACATAATGCCCGCTCTGGGTAACACGGACCTTATGACCCTAGTAGCTGAGAGGGTTGCCTCGGACTTTGAGTCCGTGGGTGTTGATAAGGTGCTAACGGCCGCGACCGATGGTATACCTCTCGCGGTTCACGTCGCTAGGGAACTTGGAGTGAGTGTGGTGTACGCAAAGAAGAAGAAAGAGGTTGGAACCGAAAGGTTCTACGAGGTGAGTTACGTTCCGAGTGCCTCCGGGAGCGTTACAACCCTTTACATACCTTACTGGGCTCTTAAGAAGTCTGACAAGGTTCTAATAGTGGATGATGTCATAAGGAGCGGAGAAACACAAAGAGCCCTCGTGGATCTCTGTCATAAGGCCGGGGCGAGACCCGTTGGTATGTTCTTTTTGGTCAGCGTTGGGAATGCCGTGTCAAGTCTCGAGGACGAGTATAAGATACCCGTGAGGAGCCTCGTTAACCTTTGAAAGAACGAAGGGTGGTGGGTTTGCAATTCATCGTTTATGGAGTGGCCGGGAAGAGCATGCTGGTAGATGTTGAAGTTGGGGAGGAGTTCAGCTTAGAGTTCGAGGGAGTTAAGGTGATGGGATCGATAGAAACCGACGAGAAGGGGTTTGAAGTGGCGGTGAGGGAGCTGAAGTCGAGGTACAAGGAGTTTCAGCCCGTAGATGAAGTGGTGATGAGAAAGTTTGTGTTCAAAGGAAAAGTGGGTGACGTTGAGGAGCTACTCCCCGCGGAACCGGTTGAGGAATTCGCGAGACGGTTCGTTGAGAACCACGTAGTGGTTTTAAAAGGTTAAGGTTAACGTCACAGCTCTACTTCCGTCCCTTCCTTCACTATCTTCATTACAACGGATGTGTTGGTTCTCTCGACCCCGTCTATCGATAGGAGCCATTTAACGAACCTGTTCATGTCTTCCCGGTCCTTAAACTTTGCGATTATGTATATGTCGTACTCCCCAGTTACATCGTACACGGAGGTTACCCGGGGGTGCTTCGCGACCTCCCTCTCTATACCCACTATCCTCTTTCCGTTTGCCCTAACACCTATGATGGCGGTTAAACCGAAGCCAACTTTTTCGTAGTCTATGACAGGTACGAACCTCAGGATTATTCCTTTCTCTTCCATCTTCTTCATCCTGTTGTAAACCGTCCCCACGGCCACCTTTAGCTCCCTAGCTATCTCCCTGTACGATAATCGTCCGTTTTTCTGCAGGAGCCTCAGTATCTTAACGTCAAGGTCGTCCATCTTCATCCCACCGCAAAATTTAAATAGGGCTGCTTTTAGGTATCAGCGGGTTGAGGACCGGTAGCCTAGCTAGGATAGGGCGGCGGCCTCCTAAGCCGCAGGTCGCGGGTTCAAATCCCGCCCGGTCCGCCATTCTCATCAGCCCTTCTTGAATCCTATGTAAAAGCCAGCTACGAAAGCTCCCGTTCCGGGAAGCATTCCCATTACCTTCTGTCCTAGGCTTATGCTCTGATTCGCAAGGTTACCCGTTATGTTGTAAAGCTTGTGAGTGTTTATGGTTATAACTCCCTTTGATTGTAGCCAGAACAGACTAGCTATGTAAGCCCCTATGAGAACCGCCACTATTTTAAGTAGCTTTTTTATTGCGTAGCCAGTTATTAAACCCACGAAACCCCATATACCGATATCTCCAAGAACTCCACCCATACTCACGTCCATGATGGTATTCACCAGTTATACTTGTTCTCGTACCTTAATATACCTTTCGAACCAAAACACTTATTTAATGTAAAATATTTTATGGATATGAATGTTGAGGGTGAGAGCATGACGACGCCTATGGAGCGACTTAGGGGTAAGATAACGAAGGAGGTTCTATGGCTCTACATACTTAGGCTCCTTAAAGAGAGACCTATGTACGCTTACGAGCTTAAACAGCACATAAAAAACGCCTTCGGGTTTGAACCGGCTACCGTCAGCTCCTACGTGGTCCTGTACAAACTGGAAAAAGATGGTTTTGTGTCGGCGAGTTGGCAGGAGAGCGAGAGTGGTAAACCCTCACGCAAGTACTATCGATTGACCCCTAAGGGAGAGCGACTCCTAGGGGAAGGCATAGAGTTTCTTGAAGAAACCCTTAGGAAGCTTAAAGGGGGAAGTTCTAAAGGAACGGAGGGGTAAAATGTTGGAGCTGGTATTAAACCGAAAAACTTATAACTGCCTCTTCTTTGAGTATTAGCGGGCGGTGGTAGTCTAGCCTGGTCTAGGACAGCGGCCTGCCACGCCGCTGGCCCGGGTTCAAATCCCGGCCACCGCACCAATTCTACGGTACCATCAAGAACTTGGTTCTCTATTTAACAACGAGAACGGCGCT
>Ga0256834_1003163_pt1 | contig 9988 bp, 6 predicted proteins | sample 4281140metaG_FD_190536 | JGI IMG/M metagenome (GOLD analysis project Ga0256834, IMG submission 190536) | Hydrothermal vent microbial communities from East Pacific Rise, Pacific Ocean - 4281-140 | ecosystem: Environmental > Aquatic > Marine > Hydrothermal vents | place: Pacific Ocean: East Pacific... | reverse complement strand
ATATATAGTTAATTTACAATGCCTCTATAAACATCACTATCACAGACCCAGCCATTATTAAATATGCTAAAATCTTAACAAAAATAGATATAGCACCATAATATTTTAAAACTCCTATTGCACTTAGTATATAGTAAAAATCATGATACCCCTCTTGCCCCAAAAAGCTTCTATTTGCAGGAACTACTGCTCCCATATTGCAAGTAGAGATATACCAAGCAGTATAACTCAAAGAAAATCCAAAGAAAAACACTCCAATCAAAAAGCCAAATCTATTACCCTTATATTTATAATACAAAGCTACACCAAGTGGGAACAAAAGCTGAAAAAGAGTTCCATTTAACACTGTTATAAACTTTGGACAAGAGAGTATATAACAAACTCCATGCCCAGCTTCATGCACAATCCCAAGAGTTTGATTAAAGATAAAAAAGTATAAATTAAATATACTATTTAAAATAGAGTGTGAAGTTGTATTATGCTCTAAATATGGCTCATACCTAGGCATAGATATCAAAAAAATTGCAAATAAAACAAATAAAATTATTTTTGAATTTTTCGAAAACTCAACTCTACTACTCAAAATACCTACCCACAATTCACTACTTACCAATCACCAAAGCACATTCAAACAAAACAAAATAAATACCAATATTCTCCATTATCAATTATCAATTATCAATTATCAATTATCAATTATCAATCCCTCCCAAATTTCTCTAAAGCTTCTTTTGGCAAACTTTGGTGCTTTGCGCCCTTTTCCCCAAGCATTTTTATAAAAGCTATATGGCATATATTTTGCTAATTTAATACTAAGCTGATAGAGCTTTGGGTTGCTTAAAATTTTATATGCGAATTTATAAAATTTATCTTTGCTCTCTTTTACAACAGCTTTATATTCACCTCTATAAGCCAAAAGTTGCTCATGCAAATTTATTTTAACTGGGCAAACATTTGTGCAACTACCACACAAAGTTGAAGCAAAAACATCTTTACCATACTTTACCACATCTCTACTAGCACCCAAATTTGCCCCAATTGGACCTGGAATTACATAAGAATACTCATGCCCTCCAACTCTTCTAAATACTGGGCAACTATTCATACAAGCCCCACATCTAATACACTTTAAAGCCTCCTCAAACTTCTCCTGCCCAAGCAAATTGCTTCTGCCATTATCTACAATTATTAAGTGTATCTCTTTGCCTTTACTTGGGCGTTTAAAGTGTGATGTATAAGTTGTAATTGCCTGTCCTGTAGCACTTCTTGCTAAGAGCCTTGTAAATACTCCTAAATGCTCTAGTTTTGGAATTAACTTCTCTATTCCCATAGATGCAATATGTGTTTGACAAAGTGATGTTGCAATATCTGCATTCCCCTCATTTGTGCAAACAACAAAAGCACCCTCACTCGCAATTGCAAAATTAACTCCAGTAATTGCCACATCAGCGCTTAAAAAATGCTCTCTAAGTTGCCCTCTTGCAACTTGTGTTAAGTAAGTTGGATCACTACTTTGCTCATTAAAAACCCCAGCAACCTCCTCTTTTTTTAAATGAATTGCTGGTAGCACAATGTGTGAAGGTTTTTGCTTATTAAGCTGCACTATTCTCTCACCCAAATCGGTATCTACAATCTCATAGCCTCTTTCTTCTAAAAATGGATTTAAGCCACACTCTTCAGTAAGCATAGATTTACTCTTAACAACCTTTTTAGCACCCTTACTCTTTAAAATTTTCTCTACAATTTGGTTATGCTCTTTATCATCAAGCGCCCAATGCACCTTTATTCCATTTGCAATAGCCCTCTTCTCAAACTCTTGCAAATATCTATCTAAATAACTCATAGTATGAGCTTTAATATTAGAAGCAACCTCTCTTAAAGCCTCCCACTCATCAAGGCTTTTAGAGGCACTATCTCGCTTTTGCCTAACAAACCAAAGTGCTTGATTGTGCCAATTTGCATCGCTAAATAGTTTCATCTGCCACTCCTGCCAAAATCTCTACAACATGAAGCATCTTAACACTTTTATCAATTGAAGCTAAATGCATCATACATGAGTTATCATACCCTACTAAATACTCTGCACCACTATCTCTAAAGTGTTGCAATTTATCTTGCCCCATCTTAACTGAAAGCTCATTTTCATTAACACTAAATGTTCCCCCAAATCCACAACACTCATCAGCATTTAACATAGGCAATAGAGTCAAACCATCAACCAAAGAGAGTAATTTTTCTACCTTGTTATTATATGGCAATGCTAACTCACTAGATACCCCAAGCTCCAATTCTCTAAGCCCATGGCAACTTTTGTGCAAAGCAACAGAGTGAGCAAAGCTAACATCTAAACTATCAAGCTTTACCACATCATACAAAAATTCGCATATCTCATATGATTTAGAAGCCATCTCTTCATACTCTTTTGGCTCCAAAAGCTCTTTATAATTTACTCTAACCATAGCAATACAACTTGCACTTGGAGCTACAATATAATCAAAATCTTTAAATATAGAGTAAAATTTGTAGGCTAAATTTTTTGCTTCATCTCTAAAGCCAGAGTTAAAAAAGGGTTGCCCACAACAAGTTTGAGCCTTTGGATACTCCACTTCAAAACCCAAATCTTGCAAAATTTTAAGAGTAGCTAATCCAACTTTAGGGTAAATTGTATCTATAAAGCAAGGAATAAAAAGCGCAATTTTTTTACTCATTAAAAGCCTTTTATATTAGATATAAGCAGTTTTGGCAAGGTTCTTGTGTTTACACTCTCTTTGAGAAAACCTTGCTTCCTTTTATCCCTAAACTTCAACCTTCGCAAGAATTTTTAATTCTCCATTCTCAATTTTCAATTATCAATTACTTCTCTTAGTCCATCTCATTAGGATTAAGTGGTGGACGGTTGTCTTTTGGGGTAACTAACCAAAAGTGTCTAACTTCACTTCTAAAGTTATCTAAAATATGCTTAGCCACTTTAGACTCTGTTGCATTATAATACTCTACAAGTCTCTTTTTAAGGTATAGTTTTGGCTTTTCATTATCATCTATATCTATTCTTCTAATCTCAATCAACTCTGGATTTATCTTATCTACAAAGTTATGCTCTGTATCATAAACAAAAGCAACTCCACCAGTCATTCCAGCACCAAAGTTAATACCAGTTTTACCTAAAATTATAACCTCTCCACCAGTCATATATTCGCAAGGATGATCACCAGTGCCTTCAACTATTGCTACTGCACCAGAATTTCTAACTGCAAATCTCTCACCAACCTCTCCAGCAACAAAGAGCTTACCAGCAGTTGCACCATAAAGACAAGTATTTCCAGCACCAGAACCTTTGCCAGGGCGAACAATTATCTTGCCTCCAGCCATTCCTTTTCCAACATAATCATTTGCTACACCTTTTAAATTCAGCGTAACACCTTTGCTTAAAAATACTCCAAAACTTTGCCCAGAAGTTCCTGTTAAATTAAATACAATACTATCATCTTCTAAGCCCTCATCACCATAATATCTTGCAATTTCGCCACTAATTCTAGCACCAAAACTTCTATTAAGGTTACTAATTTCTGTATTTACTACGCTTTTGTGATTTGGGTTTTTAATTGTATCTCTAACTCTCTCTAAAAGCTCAATCTCATACTCATTCTTATCAAACGGCTCATTTGCTTTTTGCTTAGTATCAACCCCCTCAACTCTATCAAATAGTCTTGAGAAATCAAACTTCTTAGCTAAAGGTATATCTTTTACTGCTAATAAATCATTTCTACCAATAATCTCATCAACACTTCTATAACCCATTGATGCTAAATACTCTCTAACATCTTCAGCTAGGTGCATCATATAGTTAATAATCTTTTGCACAACACCTTTATACTTTGCTCTATACTCATCACTTTGAGTTGTAATACCAACTGGACATTTATTTGTTTGACAACTTCTACAGAATATACATCTAACAGCCATCATAAGGCTTGTTCCAAAGCCGTAATACTCAGCACCAAGAAGTGCTGCTACTACAACATCGCGTCCAGCTTTTATTGCACCATCAGTCTCAAGAGATACAAACTCTCTTAAGTGATTTGCTTTAAGAGCATTATGCCCCTCTATAATTCCAAGCTCCCAAGGATTTCCAGCGTGGCGAATAGATGTAATTGGAGCAGCGCCTGTTCCTCCCTCGCTACCACTAATTACGATATGGTCAGCATAAGCTTTTGCAACACCAGCAGCAATTGTTCCAACACCAATTGTAGAAACTAACTTAACACTAATTTTTGCCTCAGGATTTATCTGCTTCAAATCAAAAATTAGTTGTGCTAAATCTTCAATTGAGTAAATATCATGATGAGGTGGTGGAGAAATTAGCGTTTTTCCAGGAGTTACATGACGCAATTTTGCAATATAAGTTGTAACTTTAAATCCTGGCAACTGCCCACCCTCTCCTGGTTTTGCACCTTGCGCTACTTTAATTTGAATCTCTTGTGCATTTACCAAATACTCTGGCGTTACACCAAAACGCCCACTTGCAATTTGACGAATTTTGCTTCTTTTAATAGTTTTATTTCTCTTTTTATCTTCGCCACCCTCTCCAGAGTTCGATTTTGCCCCAATTGTATTAAGAGCCTCGGCAATATCTTCGTGAGCTTCAGGCGATAATGCCCCAATACTCATAGCCGCTCCAACAAAGCGCTTAACAATTTCACTAGCACTCTCTACCTTGCTAACATCAATTGGCTCTCTATCTGATTTTATCTCTAAAAAATCTCTAATATAAATTGGTTCTCTATTTTCAACCATCTCTTTAAATTTAGCATAGCCCTCTTTATCTTCACTCTCAACTGCTTTTGTAAAGGCTTTTGTAAGAGCTGGGGTATATTCATGAAGCTCTTCATTTTTTCTAAATTTGAATACTCCACCACTAATTTGGCTATCATCTTTAAATGCCTCTTGATGGCGTATATTTAATTTCTCTTCTATATCGCTATAATCAAGCCCACTTAGAGCTACTTTACTACCAATAAAGCACTCATCTACAAGCTCCTTTTTAAGCCCAATAATATCAAATAAAGCAGAGTTTCTATAACTAGCAACTGCTGCAATACCCATCTTAGACATTATTTTTAAAATACCTTTATTTAAAGCAGAGTGAACATTAAACAAGGCATCTTCTTTGCTTATATTGTTGGCTTCTGCATTATCACAAACTGTTTTAAATAGCATATATGGGTAAATTGCCGTTACACCATAAGCTAGGAAAACTGCTGCATCATGAGCGCTTAAAACTTCGCTACTAATTGCAACTATACTTGTTAAATGACGCACATTCTCATCTAAAAGCCTTTTATGCAAACGCCCAATTACCATAGCCATTGGCATAGTTTTTTCACTCTCACTTAAATCTCTATCATCTAAAAAGATTATTCTAACGCCATCTTTAACATCTTGTGCAATATCGCTAGTTAGCTTATCAAGAGATTCTTTTAAATTACTCTTAAATGTAGTGCTATATGTTTTATTTTTATAATAAGACTCATATTTTGGAGAACTCTCATCTCCAAAACAACTAAGCACTTTAAGTTTAGCTTGAGTTAAAATAGGAGAAGTAGCTTTAATTCTTTTTGCATGTTCACTACCCTCATCTAAAATATTGTGCAACTCTCCAAAACCAGTATTTAAACTCATTACAATCTTTTCACGCAAACTATCTATTGGAGGGTTTGTAACTTGCGCAAATTTTTGTCTAAAGAAATCATTAAAACTTCTAAATGGATAGTTGCTAAAACAAGCAAGTGGAGTATCATCTCCCATTGAACCAGTTGGCTCTTTTCCATCAACCATAAGAGGCTTTATAAATAAATTTACTACCTCTTTTGTAATACCAGCATAGCGCTGTTTTTTTGCAAAATTTTCTACATTTATATTATCATCTATCTCATAAGGGTTATCGATATACTCTTGCAAATAGAGCATATTTTTATTTAGCCATTTTGTATATGGATTGCTAGATTTTAAGTAATTATCAATATCATCACTCTTAAGCACCAATCCAAACTTGGTATCAACACCTATCATTTCACCAGATTTCAGTTTACCGCGCTCTACTATTTTTTCTTCATCTAAATTTAAAACACCATACTCACTTGCAATTAAAATGCGATTATCTTTTGTAATTACATATTTTGCTGGTCTAAGCCCATTTCTATCAAGCACAACGCCAATATATCTACCATCAGTTACACTAACTGCTGCTGGTCCATCCCAAGCCTCAAAACGAGTAGAGAAATACTCATAAAATGCTTTTAATTTACTATCAAGTGATGGTGCATTTTGCCAAGGCATTGGAATTAAAGCACGAACTGCCTTAAAGAAATCCATACCGTTTATTATTAAAAACTCTATCATTCTATCAAGTGAACTACTATCACTCTCATCAAATCTAACAATTGGAAGCAATCTATCAAGCTCCTCTTGTGTAAATACGCTAGATTTTAAAGATTCGCTCTTAATTAGAGTATTTATTCTATTTGCTTCAACTGAATTTATCTCGCCATTGTGTGCAATAAATCTAAATGGTTGAGCCAAACGCCACTCTGGCAAAGTGTTTGTTGAAAATCTTTGGTGAAATAGAGCAAATGATATTTCAAAGTTTTTATCTGCTAAATCTGGATAAAAATCTTTAATATAATTTGGCATCAATAGCCCCTTGTAGGCTATCTTTTTGCTAGAGAATGTTGGAATATAGAAGTTTGTATCTTCAATTGCATTCTCTATCTCTTTTCGTGTTAAATATAGTAACTCTTCAAATCTTTTAACTGCAATTATAGAGTTTGGAACAATAAAAGCATGATAAATTTTAGGCAAAGATGCTAAAGCTTGTTCACCTAAAACACTCTTATTTATAGGTACTTCTCTCCAAAGTGCTACTTTTAAATCATTCTTTTCACAATACTCTTGAATAATCTCTTTTTGAGCATCATCAGTTGCAAAAATAACACCAATAGCAAACTCTTCTGGTAAATCAACACCTTCACTCTTAGCAACATTTCTAAAAAATTTTTTTGGCAAAGAGAATAGTAATCCACTACCATCACCACTCTTACCATCAGCAGCAATTGCCCCTCTGTGCATCATACGAGATAGTGCTGTTATAGCATCTTCTACATTTTGGTGTGTAGCTCTGTTATCAATTGAAGCAATTAAACCAAAACCACAGTTATCTTTATATTGAGTATAGAGATTTTGCATATATAAACCCTTGTATAAAAAGTTTCGAGAGTGGAGTAAAATTGTTAAAATATTAGGTTCCCCATAGCCTCCATCATAACAATTTATTAATGTTATGAGTTTAACTCTCAAATGGCTAAGATTATACCCAAATGATGGTTAAAAGCTAATTATAGAGATAAAATGAAAATATATTATATGTTAGTAAAATACTCTTTTTTGTAACATCTCCATACTACCGATTATAAACTATGTTACAAAAAGTAATTACTATTAGTAATTATGAACTTGTGGCAATATATAACCCTATTAAAATATAAAGCAACTAGTAAATTTGATACTTCACACACCCCGGAAACCAGAACTTGTTCCGGTCAGAAATTGCATTTGCAGTGAAGTTCAAACCTTTGGCGCGAACAAGTTCACGCTTCCTCTCTCCGGAAACCGGAACTTGTTCCGGTCGAAAACTTATTGTGCTGTGAAATTCAAACTCTTGGCGCGAACAAGTTCGCGCTTCCAGATACTCTTGAAGATACGATGTTGCATAAAAGTTTAATTTTTCTATCCCTTGGAAACCGGAACTTGTTCCGGTCAAAAAACCTAAAACCTAACATCTAAATCCTAATCACTAAACCCTAAACTACAACTCTTCATCAGCTTTAAATTTGCCCTCTTTAAGCTCTTTTAAAAACTCCTCTATTGAGTATCTCATTCTATATTGTGGTGTCATAATATGTATTAAAATATCACCCAAATCAACTACAATCCAATCATCACTCTCATCTGCACCTAAAATCTTTTCGCCTTGTTCTCTAAAAAAAACTCTTAAGTTATCATAAAGTGCGCTTGTGTGTTTGCCTCCAAGTGAATTTACTAAAACCACTACTTTTGCTATATAATCGCTATCTTCAAGGTTAAAAACCTCTATCTCTTCACCCTTTTTTTCATCTAAAAGTGCTACTATTTTTTCAATTTTACTATTTAACTCTGTATTCATTTATTACCTCATTTTTAATATTTTTATCAATATAATCCAACTTCTTGCCACTTCTAATTTCGCTTGAACTAACATCAATAGATACATTTACAATCCTAAAACTATTAAGTTTGCTTGTATCTAAATGCTCACTACTGCGCGTGGCAACTATCCATGTAATTTTACTATTTAAAGCTTCAAAACTCTTCCACTTTTGAATATTTTTTAAATTATCTGCACCTATAATTATATATTTTATAGGGTAGCTTTTACTCAATTCATTAAATGTTTCTATGGTATAAACTGCTCTTTTTTGCTCTATTTCAAATGAGCTAACTAAAATATTTTTAAAATCAAAGCTCTTTTTAACCCACTTTAAGCGCTTTTTAGGCTCTACACTAAAGCTACTTTTAAAAGGATTTAAGAAAGTTGGCACTACAATAATATAATCTGCAATCTCTAAAGATTTTTTAATTATCTCTTTGTGTCCAAGGTGAGGTGGGTCAAAACTGCCACCAAAAATAGCATAAGTTACATTTTGTTTCATTTTTGCTCACTATTTTATTAACTATAAAGTTATTTTAGTAAAATTATACTAAAAAATTTGGAGTATTTATGCAAACTATAAAAAATATAGATATTGATGGCAAAACTATTTTTATTAGATGCGATTTTAATGTGCCAAAAGATGAATTTGGAAATATTACAGATGATAGAAGAATAAGAGCCGCTCTTCCTACAATTCGCTACTGTATCGATAGAGGTTGCAAAGTTGTCTTAGCTTCTCATTTTGAGCGCCCTACTCCTGGAGTTTTTGATGAAAAATTATCACTTGAAGCTGTTTATAGACGCTTAGATATATTGCTAAAAGTTAAAAATAATCTATATTTTGACGACTCAAAAGCAGGTGCTGTTATAACGCCAAGAGCAAAAGAGCTATTTGACTCTATGAGATGTGGAGATGTTTTACTGCTTGAGAATTTAAGATTTGATGCAGGTGAAACAAGCAATGATGAAGCTTTTGCAAAAGAGCTTAGCCAATTTGGAGAGATTTATATAAATGATGCATTTGGGGCTTGTCATAGAGCTCACGCTTCTATTGATGCAATTACAAAATTTTACACAAGAGATAAAAGAGCAGCTGGTTTTCTACTTGCAAAAGAGGTAACTTTTTTTAGCAAAATATTAAAAGAGCCTATTCGTCCATTTGTTGCAATTGTTGGTGGTAGTAAAGTTTCTGGCAAACTACAAGCACTAGATAAACTACTTGATAGTGTAGATAAGTTAATTATTGGTGGAGGAATGGCATTTACATTCTTAAAGCAGATGGGGTATGAAATTGGTAACTCTTTGGTAGAAAATGACCTCTTAGATGAGGCACAAAGAGTAATGAATAAGGCAAAAAATAAGGGTGTAAAACTCTATTTACCAGTAGATGTAGTTGCTGCTGCTGAATTTAAAGAAAACACTACTATAAAATATCTACCAAGCCAAGAGATTCCAAAAGATTGGATGGGGCTAGATATTGGACCAGCTTCAACAAGGCTCTTTAGAGAAGTTTTAAACGATGCACAAACAATTATCTGGAATGGACCAATGGGTGTTTATGAAATGGATAAATTTGCAAAAGGTTCAACAAAAATGAGCCACTATGTAGCAGAAACACACGCAACTACAATTGTTGGTGGTGGTGATACTGCCGATGTTGTAGCTAGAGCTGGTGATATTGATGAAATGACATTTGTTAGCACTGGTGGAGGGGCTAGTTTAAAACTACTTGAGGGCGAAAAA
>Ga0256834_1003162_pt1 | contig 9989 bp, 4 predicted proteins | sample 4281140metaG_FD_190536 | JGI IMG/M metagenome (GOLD analysis project Ga0256834, IMG submission 190536) | Hydrothermal vent microbial communities from East Pacific Rise, Pacific Ocean - 4281-140 | ecosystem: Environmental > Aquatic > Marine > Hydrothermal vents | place: Pacific Ocean: East Pacific... | reverse complement strand
ATATCACTCAAAACACAGCTTTAACAAAATTATCTTGTCAAGATAACTTAATAACTAGTTTGGATGTTTCTCAAAATAGTAGCTTAACTAATTTAACTTGTAACATTAATCAACTAGCTAGTTTAGATATTACTCAAAACACAGCTTTAACTCTTTTATCTTGTTATAATAATCAATTATCAAGTTTAGATGTTTCTCAAAACGCAGCTTTAGTAAGTTTACATTGTTATTCAAATCAAATAACCAATTTAAATGTTTCTCAAAACACTAATTTATCTAGCTTGTTTTGCAATGACAATCTATTAACTAATTTAGATATTTCTCAAAACACGGCTCTATCAAGTTTATATTGTTATTCAAATCAATTAACAAGCTTAGATGTTTCTCAAAACACTTCTTTAACAAATTTATTTTGTTATTCAAACCAAATTACAGATCTAGATGTTTCTCAAAACACGGCTTTATCAAAATTTGATTGCTCCAACAATCAATTAACAAATTTAAATGCAAAAAACGGAAACAACATTAATTTTGCTTCATTTAACGCCACTAACAACCCCAACCTAACTTGCATAGAAGTGGACGATGCTGCTTGGAGTAATACCAACTGGACAAATATTGATGCCACAGCAAGTTTCAGTGAAAATTGTAACGCTTGTATCGTTAACATCCCCGATGCTACTTTTAAATCTCTTTTGGTTGGTGATGTAGCTATTAACACAAATGGAGATTCAGAAATACAATGTGACGAAGCGAGTGCTTTTACAGGAAGTATAGCAGCAGCATATTGGTCTATTTCAGACTTAACAGGGATTGAAGCCTTTACATCTTTAACTAGTTTATCTTGTAATAACAATAACTTAACGAGTTTAGATGTAAGCCAAAATGTAGCATTAACTTTTTTAAATTGTAGCGATAATCCAATAAACACCTTAGATGTAGCTCAAAATATAAATCTAGAAGTCTTATATTGTGCTACAAACTCTCTTAGTTCGTTAGATCTAACCCTAAACACATTGTTATACGATTTAGATTGTAATGACAATTCATTTACAACATTAGATTTAACTCAGAATACAGATTTAGAAATTCTACGTTGTTATGACAATCAATTAACCAATTTAGATGTAAGTCAAAATACATTTTTATACGAAATAGATTGCGGTAGCAATTTACTAACTACCTTAGATTTAAGTCTAAACACAGACTTAGGGAGTTTGATTTGCAGCAATAATTCACTAAGCACTTTAGACCTAAGTCAAAATACATTTTTAGACTTTTTAATTTGCACCTATAACACCCCTTTAACCGCTCTAAATGTAGCTAATGGCAACAATTTAAACTTTGGATATTTTAGAGCAGATAACAATCCAAACCTAACTTGTATTGAAGTAGATGATGCAATTTGGAGCACAAGCAACTGGACAAACATAGATCCACAAACAAGTTTTAGTGAAGATTGTAACACTTCAAATTGTACTAACACTACAACCTATACTTCTAGTGGATGGATACCAAATGCCCCTACTAATAATACATCTGTCATAATTGCTTTTAATTACGATACAACTTTACAAGGAGCAAACATAGATGCTTGTGAACTAACTATAGATAGTGGAATAACCCTAACTATTGGTGATGGAAATTATTTGCAAACTCAAGGCAACATTACCGTAAACGGAAATCTAATTGTCGAACACCAAGGAAGCATTGTACAAATTAACGATCTTGCCTTAACCATCAATAACGGAAGCATACAGGTTATGAAAACTATGAATAGTTTTGATGATGGCACAGATTTCTCCATTTTCGGAAGCCCAATGACAAGCGAAACTCGCGATGGAACCTATGTTAATAATAACGTAGTTATGAACCATATAACTAGTAACTTCATACCAAATACAAATGTTGAAATTTTTGACCCTCTTGCTGAAAACTTTGCAGATGACAATGGTGATAATTGGCAATTCTTTTCAGGATCTGAAGCAATTACACCAGGAGTAGGATATTTAGTTGGTGGAATTACCGGAGGAGGAACATTCACTAATGTTTACACACAAGGAACACTCAATAACGGAACAATTAATTTTAATACCATTTATAATGGCACTAAAAATGGAAGTCCGAATATACTTAGTAACCCTTACGCATCAGCAATAGATGCAAATATATTAATTACTAATAACGCTATATTTGATGAAGTTTATTTCTGGGAACATTTAACCGCTCCAACAAATACCTACCCTGGTTATAGATCCGAAAATTGGAGTATGGGAGATATTTCAATGTATAATTTATCGGGTGGAGTTCTTGCAGCCAATGGAGGCTCTATACCTACACAGTTTATTGCTTCTGGTCAAGGATTTGCTATTAAAGCCAATGCAACAGGCACCGCTACTTTTAATAATGCGATGCGTGTTACAGGAAATAATGATGGCTACAGAAATGAAAGCACTCCAATAGATCGTTTATTTTTAAAAATTGAAAACCAAGCTTATCATTTAAAAAGCACCTCATTAATTAGTTTTACCTCTTCAGCAACAGATGGGTTTGACCCAAAATACGATGCAAAAAGATTAGCTACACCTATATCTTTATATTCAGTATTAGGAGAAAAGGAATTGATAATACAAGGAAGATCACAATTTAATGTAGATCACATTATTCCATTAGGATTTAGAACACAAGTGGAAGAAGAGCAAAATTACAGAATCTCATTAGATGAAATTGAAGGGGATTTACTAAGTAATGTAACTGTGTATTTACAAGATAATTTATTAAATACCATTACCAATCTATCTGAAGAATCATACACATTTTCAGCAAACCAAAGCAACCAAAAAGAACGTTTTGTACTTGTTTTTGAAGAAGAAATATTAAGCAACCCAGAAAACACATTAGAAACGATATCAATATATCCTAATCCAACACAGAATATACTAAACATAGTTTCTCCTCAGGCCGAAATTACCAGTGTAAGTGTATATGATGTAAGAGGAAGATTGATAAATAGTACAACCATAAACTATCAAAAAACGTATCAATTAGATATGTCTATTTTAGAATCTGCAATGTATTTTGTTACTATAAACACCGAATTTGGGACTATTACTAAAAGGGTCGTAAAAGAATAATTTTTTTTAAAAGGTTGTCTGATAAATAGGTTTAATTCTTACTTTTCAGGCAGCCTTATAAAATAAATCGAAAACAATCTACATCCGCTCAGGAACTTGAATTCCAAGTAAGTTAAATCCAGTTTTAATAACATCAGAAACAGCTCTAGAAAGCTCAATTCTAAAAACTTTCTCCTCATCGGTATCGGCACCAAATATCGATATATTTTGATAAAATGAATTAAATGCTTTTACCAATTCATACGTGTAATTAGCAATTAATGCAGGACTATAATTAGCTGCTGCTTGCTGAATGGTTTCAGGGAATAACTGAAGCTGTTTAATTAATTCTTTTTCTTTTGCTTGAAGAGATACTTCGCTGTCGCTCTGTATGACATCTTCATTCAAAGTGGCCTTCCGTAAAATAGACTGAATACGAGCATACGTATACTGAATAAAAGGACCTGTGTTTCCTTGAAAATCTACACTTTCTTCTGGGTTGAAAAGAATTCGTTTTTTAGGATCCACTTTTAAGATATAATATTTTAATGCTCCTAATCCAATAGTATTATAAAGGTTGTTCTTTTCGTCTTCCGAAAAATCATCAATCTTCCCTAACTCTTCACTTATCTTTTTGGCAGTAGCTGCCATATCTGCAATTAAATCGTCTGCATCTACTACCGTTCCTTCACGACTTTTCATTTTTCCGGAAGGTAAATCTACCATTCCGTAACTTAAATGATACAAGTGTTCTGCCCAATCGTATCCTAATTTTTTCAGAATTAGAAACAATACTTTAAAATGATAATCTTGCTCGTTACCTACCGTATAAATCATTCCCGTTACTTCTGGGAAATCTTTGGCTCTTTGTATGGCTGTACCAATGTCTTGTGTCATATAGACCGCTGTACCATCGCTACGTAACACTAGTTTTTCATCCAATCCATCTTCGGTTAAATCACACCAAACAGATCCGTCTTCTTTTTTGAAGAACACTCCTTTTTTTAAACCTTCTTCTATATTATCTTTTCCTAAAAGGTACGTGTTACTTTCGTAATATAACTGATCAAAATCTACTCCTAATGATTCGTAAGTTTTATCAAAACCATCATATACCCAAGCATTCATTTTTTTCCAAAGAGCTACGGTTTCTTCATCTCCTGCTTCCCATTTTAGTAACATTTGTTGGGCTTCTTTTAAAATTTGAACTAAGGAAACAAAATGGTTATCAATAATTTTTTTTACTATTCTTTCTTTTTTATCATCAACTGTATTTTTTGTACTATATATTCTTCCGTAAATAGTATAAAAATCATATTTTGATTTTAAAACTTTTTCATTACTTTCATCAAATATATATTCTAAATTATTCTGAAACGGCAAATTAGAATCTTCCAAAATATTATAATAATATTTATAATAATCCTTTAATGACAATCCTAGTGCATTATAAAACTCTTTACTTGTAAAATTTTGATTTATAGAATCAAATAATTCAAACTGATTAATTTCACCTTTTAATGCAAGTCCTGAAGCTACAGAATGAATTTCAATAAATTGTTTTACAAATTCATTATTAAATTTCACATAATAATTCCCAACCAATTTGTCCCCTTTCAATCCTGTAGATGCTGGAGTTTCTTCATTTCCGAAGCGTTTCCAAGCCAGCATACTTTTACAAATATGAATTCCACGATCATTTATAATCTGAGTTTTATAAGCTTTTTTACCAGATGCTTTTATAATTTCAGCAACCGAATAACCCAACAAAATATTTCGAACATGACCTAAATGTAAAGGTTTGTTGGTGTTTGGTGAAGAGTACTCTACCATAATGGTTTCCTTATTTCCTGAAACTTTTCCGAAGTCTGAAAAATCTCCTACTTCATTAAAGAAGTTTAGAAAATATGAGTCGTTAATCACCAAATTCAGAAATCCTTTTACCACATTAAATTTTGTGATTTCTTCTATATTTTCAACTAAATAGTTTCCAATCGCCTCTCCTATCTGAACAGGATTTCCTCTCACCACACGTAACATCGGAAAAACAACCACCGTAATATCACCTTCAAATTCCTTGCGAGTTGCTTGAAATTCTACAGTTTCTAAATCGGCTTGAGATAAGCTTTTTATGGCTTTTTTAATTTGTATTTCTAATGTTTCCTGAAGGGTCATTTCTTAAAATTTTGAGTGCAAATATACGTTTTATATAAAGCTATTTCACATTGAACTGTAAAGAAAGTATAGGTTTAATCTCCTACAAGGTCTTCGAGACCTTGTAGGTTTCTCAAAATATATTTAGGAAGAATTAAAAGATTCCTACAAGGTTTTTAAAACCTTGATAGATATAACTCCTATTCTAACAAAACTTCCCTGTTTCTAATAAATAGATACTTACCTACAGTTGAATATAGCCTAACTGACAGATCATTTTCAATTTACGCAACCTTTAGCCCTATATTGATATTTAAAAAAATATTGTTAACGATTATTGCTTTTAAACGATAATATTATGTTTTAATCGGATTTTAATGTATTTTTAACGATTATTACCCTAAACAAAAGAGAAGTAAGAATATCCATTTTGATAAAATTTAACTGATAAGTATCTATTTTCCATAATTACAATGCTAGACAAAAAAGGAAGCAACTTATCACCAAATAGATAAAGTCTTTGGGTAATAAATAAAAATGAAAAAATTAAAACCTACTTAATAAAACTAAAGCAATAAACCTATGAAAAATACATTGAAAATTTTAATCTTGACTGTTTTCTTTTCTTTTATTGGAATTAAAAATTCAATAGCACAAACCTCAACTCTACCATTAATTGAAATTGGAGATTTAGAATACCAAGGCGCTTTCAGAATACTAGGAGGAATTCAAGGCGAATCTCGTGCTGATTACGCAATTGGTCAAATTGAATACAACCCTATTAATCACTCCCTTTTCTTTGCTGGATTTAATTTAGATGGAGCTATAGCTGAAGTATCAATCCCGATATTGATTAACAGTACAAATGTAAATGATCTTAATTCTTCCATTTTCTTACAAGATTTTTATAGAGTGCTTGATAGGACACCAGACTCAAATCCTCAGAATATAAATAGGATAACAGGTATAAAACTATTTAACGGCAAGTTAATAGTAAATGGCTTAGAATATTATGATGCTCCTGCAAATAATACCCATACTACCTTAGTAATTGATGATCCATCAGATTTAGAGAATAGTATGATTGAGGGGTATTATGAACTGGATGGAGCTGCCCATATCGCAGGCTGGATATCTAATATTCCTCCCGAATGGCAAAATATACTTGATGGTAATTATATTGCAGGAAACTCTAGTAAATATGCTATTAATGGCCGTCTATCTATGGGACCTTCTGCTTTTGTTTTTGACCCTACGGCTTTAAGTGGTTCTCCTTCTGGAATAATACCTACTACTACATTACTGGATTATAATCTTACCAATCCGTTGTATGCGGATTATTCAGATTATGAAAATGCAGACTATAATGTTTTTGAAACAAATGGAACACCTCCTTTTACAGGGCATACGTCCGAAGACCTTGAAGTTGTCCCAGGATCTAACAATTTGTGGACATCTTCCTCCCAAGCAAGTTATGGGTTCATCGTTCCAGGAAGCAGAACCTATATGACTCTTGGTTCATCAGGTGGTCACGAATCTGGAATTGGTTATAAAGCAACTCAAAATAATGGTAATCAATGTGGCGGACCTTGTCCTTACGATGCAGACGATGAATATAATTATTATTGGATGTGGGATGTCAACGATCTCGTTGAAGTAAAAAATGGCACTAAACAACCTTACGAAGTTAGACCATATTCGTATGGTTTTTTTGATGTGCCATTTCAAACCGATATATTTTCTGGAGATACTCCAGAACATCACCCTGTATATGGAGGGGTCTATGATTCTGTTTCTGAATTATTATATCTTACAGTTTACGATGCTGGCAGTATATTACAATATGAGAGAATACCATTGATTTTAGCATATAAAATAAACGGAACTGTTCTATCTAACAATGATGCAATTCTTAACAATCTAATTTCGATAACTCCAAACCCAACAGCAAATACTTTTACCATTGATTTAAAAAATGAAACTTTAGAAAAAGTAATTATCTACAATCAATTAGGACAAAAAATAAAAGAAGTAACAACAAATATAGTAGATATTTCAATTTTATCTAATGGAATTTATTTTGTGAAAATTACTACACAAAGTGGAAAAACAACTATTAAGAAAGTGATTAGAAAATAAATTTAAATAAAATGAAAAATTTTAAATTAATATTAATTGGTCTATTATTTACAATTCAAACATTTGCTCAAGACTGTAACTGTACTATTACCGAAGTGGAAAACAATACTGTTGAGCCATGTAATATTACTATTGGTACAATAGTGAACGTTGCAACAGTCAACGAATTCAAGGCTGCCATCAGCCAGGCAAATTCATCAGGTGGTGATATGACCATCTTAATTGCCGATGGTACTTATGAAGTCGCATCTATTTCTTCGTATCCCTATATTACAGCAAATGATGTAGTTATTAGAAGCCTTAACGGAAACAGAGATGCTGTTATACTTACTGGTAGTGGAATGGCAGATGCAGGTGGCGTCGAAATTATAATTTCTGCTCAAGGGAATAATATTACAATCGCAGACCTCACTCTCAAAGATGTTGGTAACCATGCAATAATGGCTGGTGACAACCTATTTGTACACAATGTGAAGATTCAGAATACGTATGAACAGATGATAAAAGGAAGTTCTGCAAACGATGGAGCAGATAATGCTACAGTACAATGTAGCTTGTTTGAATACACTGCTGGTGTTGGGCCACAGTGGTATATTGGAGGTTTAGATATTCATAGAGGAGACAACTGGATAGTAAGAGATAATATTTTTAAAAACATAGCAAGTCCTTCTCAGGCTGTAGCAGAACATGCTGTTCATTTTTGGAATTCCTCTTCAAATAATACTGTAGAAAGAAATTTGATTATCAATTGTGACCGAGGAATAGGTTTTGGTTTAGGCAGTAGTCCTAACAATGGTGGAATAATTAGGAATAATATGATAATGGTTCTGGTATATTTGACGATGTTGGGATTGGTTTAGAAACTTCCCCAGATACAAAAGTATATAATAATACCATTTATATAGATTATCCCAATGCCATTGAGTATCGTTTTGCTACTACTATTAATGTAGATATTTCAAATAATCTGACCAATAAGTTAATTAGATCCCGTAATGGAGGACAAGCTACACTTACCACAAATTACACAAATGCCCAGAGCAATTGGTTCGTTAATCCATCTTCTGGAGATTTACGTTTGAACTCAAACAACACTACCGTTGTAGATCAGGGAAGTACTCTTTTTGATGTATCTGTAGATATTGACCAAACACCACGCCCACAATCTATCTCTTTTGACATTGGCTCTCACGAATACCTTTCCCCCTTATCAATCAATAGTGAAGGTTTCGATACAGCTATTTCAATTTTTCCAAATCCTACTTCTGATACTTTTATGATTGATTTAAAAGGTGAAACTTTAGAAAAAGTAATTTTCTACAACCAATTAGGACAAAAAATAAAAGAAGTAACTAGCAATGAAGTTGATGTTTCAAAATTATCTAACGGAATTTATTTTGTGAAAATTACTTCAGAAAGTGGAAAAACGGCTACTAAGAAAATTATTAAAAATTAAAGCTAATTATTATGAGACAATTGTATAAAAAATTCAAACGGCAAGTATTGACAATAGTTATCCTATTTCTTTTTACTTTAAAAGTTAATGCACAACCTCCTTTATTTGAACAATGGGAAAGTAATATGACAACATGGGGAGATCACTGGGGAGTTTATCTACAAACATATAATCCACCAACAAATGGAGGAATGAATGAGCAAAATGGCATCTATTATGATGCACAACGAATCTATTTTCAGATAGCAGATTATACTGGGCAAAACGAACCATGGAATACTCATGCTCAGGAAGCCGATCGGGTTTATAAAGTTTATTTAGATGCTCGTTGGAACTATAACAATACTATTCCTTGGTTTGTTCAAGGATGGAGACGGTTTTCTCATGGAATTATAATGGATGCACAACGAACAGGAGACCCTATATCTATAGATGGTGTTATTAAAATGCGCGATAACGGCTCTTTTGCTAATGTGTTAATTTCAAACTCTACAAGTAGTTGGTATTACGAACGAAGATCTCGAGAAATTGCCTATATAATATCGGCTCATATAAATGCTGAAAAATATGGTCATCCTCGTCAAGAAGAAGCACTTGCCCTATATGTAACGATGGCGATGAATCATTTAGATGAATGGATAACCGAAACTTATGCTTCTCCTGACTCCCACAGACTTGCTCCATTTATGGTAGGACTAACTGCCGAAGCACTTATCGAGTTTTATGAATGGGAAGTTGAAAACGGACGTGATCCTTCAGATATTTTTACGCACCCTTCCGTAACACATACTCCTACTCGCACCATTACCCAAGCACTCCAACAAGTAGCGTATCATATGCGCTATACAGCAACCGTTGAAAGTGGTGTTCATGCTGGTAAACTTATGTGGGTTGAAGATATAGGTGGATCCTCGCCTAACTGGGACGATACAGGCGGTACAGGCTATTCAACTTTACGATATGAAAGTATCAATAGTGCAAGACCATCTCCAGTACTCAATTTATTAATTGCTCCATTATATGCTTGGGTGTTTAAACAAACAGGAGACATAGATTACATTAATATAGGAGATAAAATTTGGGAAGGTGGTATTGCTCTTACAAATTTAGGTTGGAATACAAAACAG
>Ga0256834_1003161_pt1 | contig 9990 bp, 9 predicted proteins | sample 4281140metaG_FD_190536 | JGI IMG/M metagenome (GOLD analysis project Ga0256834, IMG submission 190536) | Hydrothermal vent microbial communities from East Pacific Rise, Pacific Ocean - 4281-140 | ecosystem: Environmental > Aquatic > Marine > Hydrothermal vents | place: Pacific Ocean: East Pacific... | reverse complement strand
TTGATCTCTTTTTGGATCTTTTCTATATTCTCATTGAGTGCCTTGTAGTCTTCTGCATATTTTGAAGTATATCCAAGGAGTTCAGCTCTTTTCAGCTCTTCTTTTGCAGCATCCAGCAACTTTGCAGCATCCTCTTTTTTACTCTTGTCAAGTTTGGAAGCCTCGGTTATAAGGTCTTGTGCTACCAAGAGGGGAGTCGGGATGACGATTCTAAATGAGACCAGACTGCTCATTGCTGTGTTTAAAGCAACGGCAGCGCCTTTGATGTCATCTTTTTTGAGTGCCTCAAGTGCTGCTTTTGTAGACACAGGGTAAAGGTTCATGGGAACAGAAACAGTGGTGATATCCAGTTCATCTTTCAGTGGAAGCAGTATGTCCGAAGCATCTTGTGTTTCATGCGCTTTCAGTAACTGAACAGCCAATTTGAGTCTTGCATTAATGACATCTGAAGAGCCCATAAAAGCATAAGCCTGCAGCCTTTCATCAATAGGTATGAGTTTTAATGATGGGTCTGCTTTTAATGCCACATCAAAATTCTTGTTGGCTTTTTCCAAAAGTTTGACAGCTTCATCTTTTTTGTTTTGCTGTAAGGCTGTCATTGCCATATAAGTATTTTGCAAGCCTTCAACGATCTCTTTAGGTGCTTTTTTATGGCTCTTGATTTGCTCATTGGCCACTTTTTGTACGAGTTCTTTCTTATCTGTTTGAGCTTGAAGTACGGTAGTTCCAAGGAGGAGCATAGAGGTTAGTGCTGAGAGTAAAAGTTTTCTTTTCATTTTATATCCTTATGTGTATTATCTGTTGTTCAAATATATTGTAGGGCAATAATACTAACCGTCATTTAATAAATGAAAGAATAGAGAAGATATCTATTACATACGTTTCTTCGTTCGGGAAGTAGCCTGTGCCTCCAAAGGATCATCCGGCCAATAGTGTTTTTTGTATTTCCCTCTTAACTCTTTTTTAACTTCATCATAGGTATTTTCCCAAAAGCTTTCAAGGTCTTGTGTAACTTGCATGGGACGTGAAGCGGGGGAGAGAAGGTGGATCATCAGTTTTACTTTTCCGTTTAGGATGGTAGGGGTTGTTTTGGTACCGAACATTTCTTGCAGTCGTACAGCCAAGACAGGCTGTTCCGGCCTGCTGTAGTCTATGGCAATGTTGGAACCGCTGGCTACTTTTAGTTTTTGGGGAGCAAGGCTGTCTAAAAGTTTTGTCTGTTCAAAGCTGAGTTGTCCTAAAAGAACAGTGTATAAATTTAAATTTTGACAGGCTTTGAGTGTACTGATGCCGGTAAGATAGGGGGATAACCACTCATCCATATTTTCTAGAAGATAGGTATCTGAGAAATTCGGGAAGTCCATATTGTGATGGTTTAAAAAGTTGACCCTCTTCTTCAGTGAAAGCGCTTCTTTATTCCAGTTTAATGCATCCAATCCCAAGGCTTCCAATTCATCTAAAAGTACTTCTTGAATCTCTTCTGTCAGTTCTTCTTTGGATGCAGGATCGATCTGCATCTCTTTTAAGATAATGGCACCTAAACGTTGGACGTTTCGTGCTTCCACTCTTTTCTGCGCTTCATTCCATGTGACTACATCAGCATTTTCAAGTTCCAGATACGCCTCGATCTGAGACCGTGTAAGTTCGCAGGCTTTGTAGATGGTGGCATGGGTGGACTTTGCATCAAGGTCACATATGACCAGATAAGAAGCATCATAAAGTTCATCTTCTTTGTGCAGGGTTGCACCTTTTCCGTTAGAGAGCAGATAGGTACCGCTGTTGGAATGACGCAGGGCAGCGATACGGTCTGGATAGGCAAAAGAGAGAAGTACGCCAAGAAGTTCTGTATTGATCTCCTCTTTTTGTACCTTTTCCAAACGTTTCGCATTGGCAAGCAGATAGTGGCACTGCTTGAGATTGAGAAGATGCCCTCGAAGTGAATTCTTTTGTGCTGCGTCATGCAGAATTACTACACGTTCACGTATATCAGACAGACCCAATCCATTATGGTAAATGTCTTTTTCTGTCAATAATACAGCCAAGAGAGATGCTTCGTAAGAGAGATCAAGCTCCTTGGCCTTTATCATCATATGTGCCAGACGCGGATGTAGTCCAAAAGAACTCATGGCTTTACCGTGTGCTGTAATGGTTCCGTCTTTGTTTATTGCGCCCAATTGTACTAAAAGCTGTTTGGCATGGGAAATGGTAGTGATTGGAGGGGGATCCATCCATGAGAGGGTAGACATGTCATCATTTCCCCAGAGTGCCAGTTCCAATACCATTTGACTGAGGTCTGCCAGAAGTATTTCAGGGGTGTCATGTTCTAAGAGTATTTTGGATCGGTGCCAGAGATGGTAAGCTTTTCCCTCACATAAACGCCCCGCACGTCCGGCTCTTTGTGTGGCTGCATCTTTGGAGATGAAACGGTTTTCCAGTTTGTCCATGCCTGAAAAGGGGTTAAAGATGGAGACATTCTGAAGTCCGGAATCTACCACAACAGTAATACCTTCAATGGTTAAAGAAGTTTGTGCAATGTTGGTAGAGAGTACGACTTTTCGAGAACCTTTAGAAGGTGCTTTAATGGCTCGGTCCTGTGCTTCTTTGCTCAAGTTCCCGTAGAGTGTGGAAACAAAAACATCTTTCGGTTTGCTGCTAGTTAGCAATTTTTCAACCGCTTTGATCTCCCGTACCCCTGAGAGAAAGACAAGTATATTTCCTTCCTCCTCTGACAAGGTCTTCATGAGAAGTTTGTGTACATAATCTGGAATCTCTCTTTTTGTTGGCTGTGTAGTACTCTTGTCCAGATAGATACGTTCCACAGGAAAAGAACGCCCTTGACTTTCTACAAGAGGTGCATTGTCTAAAAGTTCGGAAATCGCGGTTGTATTCAGTGTGGCAGACATGATGAGTATTTTCAAGTCCTCACGTAAAACAGCCTGTGACTCCAGTGCCAAAGCCAAAGAGAGATCTGCATGTAAAGAGCGTTCATGAAACTCATCGAAGATGATGAGTGCTATATCTTCCAGACCGGGGTCATGCTGCAGTTTGCGTGTTAAAATCCCTTCTGTTACTATGAGTATCTTCGTCTCTTTACTCTGTACAGAATCCATCTTTATCTGGTATCCGATACGTTGTCCTACTTTTTCACCTAAAAGTTCAGCCATTCTGGCAGCAGAAGAACGCACAGCCAAACGACGGGGTTCAAGCATGATGATCTTTTTGCCTTTGAGCCAGGGTTCGTCAAGCAGAGCAAGTGGAAGTGCTGTGGTTTTCCCCGCTCCGGGAGGGGCTTGCAATACTAGTTTATGATGGGTAAGAAGCTTTTCTTTGACTTCCGGTATGGCATGGCTGATGGGTAGGGTTTGCATGCTGCAATTATAGCTTACTTATTGTTATTTTCATTCTCCTTCTTATTGTTAATCATGAGGCATCACTCTCTTCGTCAGGGTTCAATTGTATATGAGCATTGTGTTATAATTGCTACAAGAATATTTTCAAGGGCTGGGATAGCAATGCATGATAAAGAATTAAAAACATGTGCCAAATGCGGAGAGCATTATTTTGGTGATGCATGTGTGGGGTGTCATAGCAATCAATACGCCAGTTATACCAGTGATACATCTACAAAAAATAAAATATTGATACTCACAGCTTTTGTTGTTATTGTCACACTGATCATTTTGCAAAAATAGATACCTTGGCTTGCTGTGTCAGGCAGCTTAAAGCGTGATCTCTTTGTTTCTGAATTTGAACAGTTTCTTTTTAGCCTGAAGCAGTAATTTCTCCTGCCTCTGGAGGGTTTCTTTTAAGAGGACGCGTTCAAGTTTCCCTCGCTTAGGGATATGATCTTTATTGGAGGTCAAATAATTGTGCAGCAGCTTTTTCTGGTTGACCGTATCGTTGAACTCACCTAAAAGAGTTTGTACTTTTTTACCGTCTTTGATCATTTTTTCTACTTTTTCTTCACCAAGTATATGCTGAAATTCTTCAAGAAGATAACGCAGTTTCTTAAATGAGATCCTGATCTTATGGAGATTTTTTTCATCAATACCTTTTTCCAGAGCATCTATTTTTATGAGTATTTCATGATAAAGACTCTGTATAACTTTTTTTGCCGTATCTTTTATGCGCACAGTCTGATATTTCGGAGCAAGACCAGTTTTACTTTTTAAAGTATTTCGATAGAGCAAAAAGAAGTGACTGAATGATCTGTTCTTTAACATTTTCTGTATCTTTTTGTATTCCCTCATCTGCTCTTCCTTGATCTCCTTTTGTATCATCTTTTGAGATGTATTGAATTTCAGGAGTTGCTCTTTGATCACATCCAGGTCGCGTTTATGGTTTGTTTTGCTTGCGATCTTTTTCAAACTTTTACTGAAGTGACTTTGTTGCTCTTTGGGAAAAAGAAAAGAGAATTCTTTCAAAAAAGCCCTTGATTTTCTTATATTGATCCTAAACTGATGCAAGTCTTCAGCATTATCATGCAGTATGATCTGTTCTTTGTATAGAAGTATAGAGCAGGAAAACTTGTACAATATAACCCTGATGGCATCAGGAGCCGGGAGTGCAGGTATAAAATAGCTATCAAGCTCTTCTATGGTTTTTGTATCAAGTTCTTTGATGATCAGGAGAATGGAGTCTTTCATCAGATAGCGTCTATGCCGAAAAGATCGGCATTCAACCTAAGAGACATAGACTAAAACATCTGTAGATGCTTTTCTCAAAATAAAAGTACTGACACTTCCTAACAGCATACCCGTACCGCCTAAACCCCTAGAGCCAACAACTGTCAAGTCATAAGAACCTTCGTTGATGTAGTCAAGTACGATCTGTTTGGTATCAAATCCATTCTCTAAAACTTCCCCTTTTTTCAATGAAAGTTTTTTCATTAGATTCTTCATGTTTTCATCAGCATTCTTTTTTTCCATATCATTATATTCGGAAAAATTACGGCCAACCAGTGCATAGGAATCGCCCAGATACAATTTTTCAACACCATGCACTGCACTGATAGCTGCTTTTGGAAAAATAGTTTGTGCAAAAGCAATACCCTGTTTTGACTGTGTTTGAAAATCAGTAGCGGCTATAATATTTTTATAGGCCTCTTTGGCACTCTTTTTCACAACAAGTACCGGTAAACTGCTTCGATGAACTATCTGTTCCGTACGGGTAGCCAAATAATTTTTTTTCTTACTTTTATTTGCCCCTATGATCAGCATATCAGCCCTTATCAATGCGGCCTTGTAGAGCAAAGTATCCGTCACCTTTCCTTCATCTATAAAAATTGCATAAGATACTTGATACTCCTGATTGAGTCCTTTTATTTTTTTATCTATTTTTTTGTGAAGTGCTTTTGTATCTATCGTATCGTCCTCACCTCCAAAATAACTTGGCAATGAAAACCAGGGAGCTTCTATGACATGCATGATGAATAATTTGGCTTTATTCTGTTTTGCGAGTATCAATGCTCTTTTAAGTACATGGTTTGATTTTGAACCAACATCTATTCCAACAATAATCCTTTTTAGATTTTTCATCATGCTACCTACTTCCATTATTAAAATTAAAGTGATATTTCTACCACCTTATGTTTAATTATAGCTCTAAAATATTAACAGATAGTAAGTAAAATATATGACATCCATATATTTTTATTATGTTCTTTATCTTGATTTCCTCATAATGTTTATATATGCCAGGTAATGTACATAAAGACAATTTCTCTGCTTTTTGTGCTTTGCTTGTATTCATAGTTACTTTGGTTATAATCTGAAAAAAAGAAAGGGAACCTCTACGAGCAAGTTTCCCAAAGGCTGAATTATGACAATGTATGGCATCAAAACCTGTTCCACCGTAGGTAAAGCAAGAAAATTTATGAAAGAGCATAACATCGATTTTGATTTTGTTGACTATAAAGTAGAGTCTGTAGGAGAAGAGAAGATACGAGAGTGGCTAAAGCAGGTAGATATCAATATACTTTTCAACAACAAAGGTAAGAAGTACCGTGATCTTGGCTTAAAAGAGCTTAACCTTGATGATGAAGGCAAGATAGCATGGATGGCAAAAGAGAACTATCTGCTTAAACGTCCGGTGATAGAATATGGGGATGGAAAAGTACATGTAGCTTATGATGAAGAGGTATATAAGGAGTTGTTTTTATAAAAAGTTTTCATATGAAAAGTAGTATAGTAGGCATCATCATCTCACTGTTGTTGGTTTCTTGTACTGAAAAACCTAAAGCAACTGTACATGTAGATAAAAATTTAGCATTACCTATCTCTTGTATGAAACTCAATACTATAGGTGTGGAAAAACCGTTTGTCAAAACACTAAGAAGTCTCTATACATTTGATGAAAGTTGTCCCTTCAATTTAACCATTTCGTACAAAAAAGATATAGTCTGTAACAGCAACTATAACTCCTTAGCTAAAAGTACAGGAAAATTTCCTAGGAGTTTTTTGAAATTTGAGTTAAGAAATGGTTTAGAGGTAAGGTATAGTTACTATATTGACCTTCTCGATAATGTAGAAAGCGAAGATGTACGGGCAGGATTTAATAGATTGAAGCATGATATCTTGGAAACAAGATAAAGGGAAATAAGATAGACCTACATCGATTTTGCAATTCTGATAATTAAATCACATAAGCGTGACCTTTATTTTGACACTCCCCGTGCAAGTATGGAAATATATTCCATAGCATACCCCTTTCTCATAAGATAACCCAATCATTTTAGTATTACTAAAACAACAAATACTAAAACTGCTCTATTTAGGGATTCAAAATGCATCTAAAAAATGGACAATGCCAATTTGGAACTGGTCATTGACCTTGTCCCAATTGGCTATCTTCTTTGAAGGGAGATTAGATAAATATCTAGAGGTGTAGCGTATATGTTACTAAGTGTGGCTGACACGGAATTTTAAACGCTCTCTAATAATTATATATTTTTACCTAAAATTTGATCTATAAATTGAATCTTAAGTTCTTCTATTAAATTTGTATATTCTTCTCTAAGTTCTTTATTTTGTTCTATTGTATTTCTGATTTCTTCTTCAGAAAAGTTTTGATAATCAATGTTTTCATTATATAATTCTATTAATTTTTGTTTTCCAAATTGGAAGTTATCAAACTTATGCATAGTGTCCATTAGTTTAGTATAGTGCTCATTTGTTATAATTAATGCGTTATTATCAATGGATTTTTTAGTTTTTTTTACTTGATTAGCAAAGTTTTTAAGCTTGCCTTTTCCTACTTTTTCCCAAAGTGAATCTCCTGAATATTTTAAATCAATTAATGAATGCCACAATATATTATATAATTCAAATTGTTTTGAGGAATATCGTTGTTCTGCATCTTTCATTGCAGAAGACAATCTACTTCTTTCTTCTTTAATTTCATTAAATAGTAGCTCAAAGTTTTGTTTTTCTTTATTTATTACTTTTGTAGCCCAGACTTTACCTAGCCAACTAGATAATCCAATGACCACTATGCTCCAACCACCCAGTGGAGAGAATAAATCTGTTAAGATATCCATATTAAACCTTCAAAATTATTAAACTTATTATACATTCTTTATTTAAAATTAATCATTCATTGATATAAATAAAATCTATACATCAAAACAACAAAGCTATAATACCACCCATGAAACAAACCACAGCACTCAACATACTAAAATCAGGTAAAAATGTCTTTATCACGGGGTCTGCAGGTACGGGTAAAACATATTTGCTTAACCTCTACACGCAGTACTTAAAAGAGCGTAGGGTGTATCCAACTATTGTGGCACCTACGGGCATAGCGGCTTCACATTTGGGTGGTCAGACGATACATTCGTTTTTTGCTTTGGGCATACGTGAGAGCATCGACGAAGGGTATGTTGAGTTTTTGATGGATAAGAAGTACTTGAAGACACGTTTTTCAAAACTGAAACTTCTCATCATCGATGAGGTTTCTATGGTTTCTCCTGAACTGTTTTCTTCTATGGATCTTATCTTGCGCGGCTTCAAAGGTACTGATACACCTTTTGGCGGGGTGCAGGTGGTGATATCGGGTGATTTTTTTCAGCTGCCTCCTGTGTCTAAAGAGCGAAAAGAGAAACGTTTTGCCTGGCAGTCTCCAGCCTGGAAAGCTTTGGAATTGCAGACCTGCTACCTGCAGGAAAAGTTCAGACAGGATGATGAGAGACTCATACAGATACTTGATGACATACGTGTGGGAAGCATCTCTGAGAGTTCGGAAAAGCTTTTGGCAGAGAGACATGAAAAAGAGCTTACTTCACACTTTGCACCTACAAAACTTTACACACACAATGTAGATGTTGACCGTATTAACTTAGCAGAGTTGGAAAAACTTCCAGGAGAAGCAAAACTTTTTGTCTATGAGTCCAAAGGCTCACAAAAGAACATAGAGAAGATCTTTAAATCTTCTTTGGTTCTGGAAGAGTTGGCTTTGAAAAAAGGTGCTGTGGTCATTTTTATCAAGAATAATACAGAAGAGGGCTATGTGAACGGTACCACAGGAACCGTGGAGAGCTTTTCTCCCATAGACAATATGCCCATAGTACGGACTACAGAAGGAAAAAAGATAAAGCTTGACCTGGAGGACTGGTCTTTGGAAAATGACAGTGGTACAGTGACCGCTACTGTTTCTCAAGTACCTTTACGTTTGGCATGGGCTATTACCATACACAAGTCACAGGGAATGACATTGGATGCAGCAGAGATAGACTTAAGTAAAACCTTTGAGACAGGGCAGGGGTACGTAGCACTCTCACGTATACGAAATATAGAAGGTCTACGTCTGATGGGGCTCAATACAATGGCACTGAGAGTAGATCCGCTTATTTTACATGTGGATGATCGTATAAAACAGGCTTCAGCTAAAGCAGCAGATATCATAGAGTCTATGTCCAAAGAGAATATGGAAAAACTTTTCGATAGTCATATCTCTGCACTTGGCGGCATTGTCTCTAAAGAGAAGATAGAGGAAGAGATACAAAACATCAAAGAAGGAAAACCTTCCCATTCAGCTTATGTGACACCGACACACATTAAAACCAAACACCTCATAGAGAAGTCAGATACTCTCATTAAACTGGCACAGAACAGAGGTTTGAGTAAAGGTACGGTTGTGCAGCACCTGGCACACATTAAAGAAGAGGAACCTGATATGGATATTAATAAATATAAACCGTCTGGAGAGGCTTTTGAGAAAGTAGGGGATGCCGTGTTAAAGTTACAAACCAAGAAGTTTAAAGATGATTTTACAGAAGATGGAAAATTAAAACTCAAATCTGTCTATGATGCTTTAGGCGGAGAGGTGAGTTATGATGATATTAAAGTGTGTATGTTGTTTGTAGAGTAAAGATACGTAAAATATGTCAATTTGTCATATTTTTCCATTTGCCTGATGTATTAGATTACAATGTATTTGGATTTATTTTGAATTAAAGGGCGAACACATAAATTCGCCCGTACGCAATGGAGAATTTAATATGAATGCAAAATGTGGTTACCGTCGTCGTTCATTACGTTTGAAACATTATGATTATTCAAAAGCAGGGTTTTATTTTATAACCATTTGTACACAAGACAAATTACATTTGTTTGGTGAGATCGTGGATGGCATGATGGTTTTGAATGATGCGGGCAGGATGATTGAAGATTGGTATATTGAATTGGAAAATAAATTTAAATATATTAAAAATCATGAAATGATCATTATGCCAAATCATATTCATTTTATAATGGAAATTGTATATGGGGGAAATGGTGAATATGTTATCCAAAAGGGCGGACACACAGGTCCGCCCCTACGGGACAATAAACAATATGCAACCGTAGGGGCAGACCTGTGTGTCTGCCTGGATAATACGAAAAAGGTTGGGATTGGTGATATTGTGCAATGGTACAAAACCATGACCACCAATGCCTATATTAAAATGGTTAAAAATGGGATATGTTCGCCTTTCAATAAACGTATATG
>Ga0256834_1003160_pt1 | contig 9992 bp, 11 predicted proteins | sample 4281140metaG_FD_190536 | JGI IMG/M metagenome (GOLD analysis project Ga0256834, IMG submission 190536) | Hydrothermal vent microbial communities from East Pacific Rise, Pacific Ocean - 4281-140 | ecosystem: Environmental > Aquatic > Marine > Hydrothermal vents | place: Pacific Ocean: East Pacific... | reverse complement strand
CTTATAGGGGCTGGCAAGTCCCAGAAGTACTCTCCTCCTGAGTACGAGGAGCTCGACCTCTCCGAGTACGAGACGGAAATAGAAGGAGAGGCCGAGACTTTCGTTAAGGTAGCTGAGGTAACTGGCCTTGCAGAGGTAGCGGAGATAAGGAGGCAGGTTTACGAGGGAAATATAGTCATCGTTGATGTTGCATTTCTCAAACACGACCAGCTAACTCTCGACAGGATAGTTAAAGACTTGAAGCAGCTTGCAGACGACATCAACGGGGATGTTGTTTGGCTCGGAGAAGATTATCTCATTGTTACGCCTACAGGCATAAAGATAGACAGGAACAAGATAAAGGGCGTGAAGAGCAAGTGATTTGGGATGGTACAAATAACCTGCCCCTCTTGCGGCAGAAAAACCGAACTTACGACAGTTGAGTACGAGATACCTTACTTTGGGAGGATTCTGCTAACTTCAATTAGTTGTGATTGTGGTTTCAGGCACAACGACTGCATAGTTCTGGGCGAGAAGGAGCCGAGCAGGTACAGCATAAGAATAAGGGGAGACAACCTCTTTACTAAAGTTGTTCGCTCAACCTCCGGCACTGTCAGGATTCCGGAGCTTGGGGTGGTGATAGAGCCGGGACCGGCCTCTCAGGCTTTCATAACCAATCTCGAGGGAGTTCTCGACAGGGTTAGGGATGTAGTTCTGATGGCCATGAGGTGGAGGAGCGAGGAGGGCGATGAGAAGGCTGTTGAAAGGTGTGAGGAGATTCTGAAGTCAATAGAGGATGCAGTTGAAGGCAAGAAGGAGCTGACCCTGATTCTTGAGGATCCGTTCGGAAACAGTTTGATAGCCTCGGAAGAGGCAACTAAGGAGAAGCTGAGTAGAGAGGACTTGAAGAAGCTCAAGACAGGGATGACCGTCCTCGACATTTCCGGAATAGATGAGAAGGACTTTCTTTAAGTGTTATCAATTTTCATTCCGCACCGAAAGACTTATATTCGGTTAAAATTTATACTGGACATGCATTTCCTGATTTACGCGATTCTGATAGTCATCGTCCTTATCGTACTGGGCTTCTTCGTCATGTTCATCACGACCTACAACAGGTTTCAGCAGCTGAAAAACGGAGCTGAGGCTACTTTCAACCAGATAAAGGTGGCGATGAAGAAGAGACTTGACCTGCTCAACGAGCTCCTTGAATCCGTCAAGAGCTACGCTAGGTACGAAAGAGATACTTTCGAGAGAATTACCAAGTTGAGAACGGAAGTCATGAAGGTCAATACTCCTCGAGATTTGCAGAAGATAGACGCTGAAACGAGGGCTTTGCTTGGAAACATCCTTGTGAGCGTTGAGAACTATCCAGAACTTAAGACCTCTGAACCTGTGCAGAAGCTCATGGAAGCAGCGAATCAGGTGGAAGATGAAATAGCGAGGCTGAGATACACTTACAACAACATAGTCCAGGAGTACAATACGATGATAGACACGATACCTTCCAACGTCGTAGCCTCACTCATGGGACTTAGGAAGCTCGATTACCTGCAGTTCGAGGAGGGGATAGAGAGGAGACCTGAGCTTAGCTGGAGCGTGTAACTATGCTCTTCAGCATACTCATTCTCCTCCTCTTTTCTGCCTTTTTTGCTGCGGTAGTTTACAAATTCAGTCCTAAGTTCGAGGAAAACGGCCAGCTTGCAATCTTGCTTGTGAACCTTGTTCTGATAACGGCTATTGCGTCTTACCTCGCGTTTTTCGGCTTTCCCAAACCGCTGACAGTTGACTACTCTGCCACGATTACGGTTGGGAGCAACCTTTGTTTGAACGAAAGTTACGTTTACCACGTTAAAAACGTGCAGTACAGGGGTCTTTACAGAAAGTTCAATGCTCCACTCTTTGTTTCAGGATACTCTTACGACCAGTACTTGAGCATGCCACACTTCACGCTTCTGAGAGTGTCTGATGGTAAATATCCAGTTTATGCGGTTGACTTCTTTGGCAGGGTTGTAATCTGGAATTGCCAGAACTACGATGAGTACTACCTGAGAATGCTGATAAAGGAACACGCACCTCCCAACGAGGTTGGAATAGTCGATCCGAACTACTTCCCGGTTGGCAGCTATCGTGCGGGATACGACTTCTCAGTTTACCCGACGGTTCAGAGCGATGGAAAGATTTCGCACGTCAACATTAAGCTTGCCGAGGAGCACGTGTTTTATGGACACGTAACTATCAGGGTGATTGATAGGAACCATAGAGTAGAGAGAATTTTCGTCCACTTCCCATTTTCGAAAATGGAGAAGACTGACTACGGGTGGCTGATAACGGGGAAGAGTCCTGAAAACGGGTTAATAGAGGTTGAGATGCTCGTAAAGGGCGACGTTAAAGGCAAACACGTAGTCGTTAAGGACGTTTACTCAAAAACTGTCGATGCTAACAGGAAGTACGAAGCAACTCTATTCGCCTACTACGCCCTAAAAGCCCTGTTCGTTATCGTCGGCATTGCATTTCCGGCAATAGTTTACCTAATATACCGCAGGTACGGCAGTGAGATCAAAGTTACTGTTCCCGAGTATTTAAGCTATGTGCCAAACAGAGAAAGGAAACCATGGGTTGTCAACCTCGCATTCAAAGGAGATGCATTCACTTTCGATGAGGATGGCTTTTTTGCAACACTCCTCAACCTTGAAAGGATGGGGCTGATAAGGATAAAGCACTACAAAGAAGGTCACAGGAATGAACTCAGGATAGAGATAGCAGGAAACGAGAGCAAGCTCGACGACGAGTACGAGAGAGAAGTTTTCAGATTCCTGAAGAAGTACGCTAAAGACGGCATATTTGACACGGGTGAACTCAGAAAGAAAAAGAGCCTATCAATGGCAGTTAGGCTGAGACAGCTGATGAAAATGGAGGGGAAGCTTGCAGTTTTGAAGGGCAGAGTTGAGGGCCAGTTCCTCGACACGAGGGGGAGAGATGCACTCTACGCTCTCTTGGCTTTCAGTTTAGCTTTTCTTGTGGTGGGATTTGTAGCGTACTTCTTTTTCTCTTGGCTCGTGCCCGACAGGACGTTTCCGATCTTTGGCGTTGAAAGCGTTGCGGAGAGTGCAATATGCCTGCTTACTCCGGTCCAACTCTTCAGCAGGTGGAGGGGGAGAGAGTACGAGGAGAGACTTCAGTGGCATGCTTTTGCGAGGTTTCTCAGCAATATGGCGATGATAAAGAGGTACGAGCCTGAGGATATAAACATGTGGAAGGAGTGGCTTGTTTACGGAACTGCTCTTGGCGTCGGAAAGAAGGTTGCTGCGATAATGAAGGCCATGAACATTCAGATTCCCGAATACGAGGACTACTACAACAGATTTCTGGCGTTCTATACGTTTTACTATCTTTCTTCGCCTACCGTCGTTACTCCCGCTTCTGGAGCTACTTTCGGCGGTGTTGGTGGTATTGGGGGATTTGGCGGTGGTTTTGGAGGTGGCGGAGGGTTTGGTGGGGGTGGTGCTGGAGGGTGGTAATAATTTTAATTTTTCTTGTGGTGATCACGGCGGTGGTGCACGTAAATTTTTTATGTTGTGATCAGAGACTTGACCCCTACGCCGAAGTGGTCGCTACATAGAAAGTGGAATCACCGATTAGGAATTTCAGACAAGATGACGCAAAGTGTAAATGAAATGATCGATTTTCCAAGTAAGTGGTTTAAGAAGGCATACGGCGTTTTGGTTGATGAACCGAGAACGACGCCTCAGCTTGATCTCGACTTAGACTTGTGCCTTCAGTTGGTGTACATATTCGATATTTTCAACTCTTTTGGACACGACTTTGGCAGAAAGCGAAAGTGGCAAGGAAATTTGCAGTTGTCGTGCGTTAAGGAACTTTACGGGATTGAAGGCGTTAAAGCCGCAATAATGCACCATATGCTAGATTATATTGACTCTTTAATTTACTCGGATAGTGAGAACATTTCGATGGCCGCAAGAGAAGTTATTGGATTTGCGGTGAGTAATTTAGAGACGATTTTAAATGACCTTAGAAAGTAAACAGCAGTCCATTATTTCAAAAATTTCCTCCCAGCCACATAGATGGCCTCCTGCAGGCACCACTCAGCCTTGCACTCCATCATCTTCGCCAACCCTTCAACAGTAGCACCAGCGGGAGTGGCAACTCTTTCCACGACCCCCTCAACTCCATTCCTCTCCACAAGCCTGATTGAGTCGGAGAAGGCCGATAACGCAAGAGCTTTAGCAACATCACTGCCAATGCCGAGTCTAACTCCAGCAAAGCTTGCAGCTCCTATCAGCCTCGCTATAAACGCCACCGAGCTCGAGAAAGCTATCGAAGCGTCAACTATCTTCTCCTCAACCTCCATAACCTTCCCAAAACACTTCAGCACACTTAGGAGCTTTTCTCTATCCTCTTCGCCGAGGTTTCTGCAGCAGTAAGTGACAAAGCTGCTCCCGAACTCTGCTGAAAGGCTCGTCATTGCCTTTGCAACCTTCTTCCCGCACACCTCGAGTTCTTTCAGGCTAATTCCTGCCATGAAGCTGACAACGACCTCGTCTCTGAACTTCAGTTCTCCTGTAAGCCTCCTAAAAACGTCGGGCTTGAGTGTCAGTATCACCACATCGCAACCTCTCGCGTCCTCCACGCTGGAACTCTTCTCGCACTCCAGCTCTATTTTCGAGGTGTTTCTCCTTATAGCTATAACCTCGTGCTTGCCTATTAGAGCTCTTGCGAGAGCAGAGCCGAGCTTTCCACATCCAACGATCGCTACTTTCATGCTTCAAGGCACCTCTTTCCGGTTTTATTCTTACCTCCAATGCCAGCATGAACTGGGCTCAAAATTAATATATCTCGTCGTTAGATTGGAAAAGCATGGAAAGCACTGTAAAGATAAGGGATTGGGGTCTGAAAGTCAGAATGTGGTTCACGATGTTTATGCTTTTCCTGATTACAATAGCCTTCCTCACATTGCTGTGGCTCTACGGCGTTAGCACGCCGATGCTTGTGTTGATAGCGGGAGGAATGCTCTTCGTTCAGTACTACTTTTCCGACAGGCTCGCTCTGCTCGCTTCCGGGGCAAAAGTTGTGAGCGAGAGCGAGCTGCCTGAGGTGCACGCCATAGTTGCTGACCTCGCGAGGAAAGCTGGGCTGCCCAAGCCCAAGGTTGCAATCGTAAACACAGAGATTCCCAACGCCTTCGCTACTGGTAGGAGCCCTTCAGCTTCAACCGTTGCCGTCACCACGGGTTTGCTCAGGATACTTGACAGAGATGAAGTGGAAGCCGTTTTAGGACACGAGATGAGCCACATAGCTCACAGGGACGTGATGGTTATAACGATAGCGAGCTTCGTTGCGACTCTCGCTTGGTTTATCATGAGGTGGGCGATGTTTATGGGAATGTGGGGCTACAGTGACAGAGACAGCAACGACCTCGCCCCCCTGGCTCTGTTCGCGATAGCTTCACTCATCTGGCTAATAAGCTTCCTGCTTATAAGAGCTCTGAGCAGGTATAGAGAGTACGCTGCGGACATGGGAAGTGCTTTACTTACAAGGAAGCCAGAAAAGCTGATATCTGCTCTACTCAAGATAAGCGGCACTATGGACTACGTGCCTCCAGAGGAGAAGAAGCAGGTCGAAGGACTCAACGCATTCTTCATAATCCCTGCTATAAGCGGAGAGACTATAATGTCCCTCTTCTCCACTCATCCACCGGTCGAGAAGAGGATAGCCAAGCTCGAAGAGATAGCAGAGAAGATGAGGAGGGGCGAGCTTTAATTTTTATTTTTGATATTGCTGGGGTAACATTTGAACTCTCTTTTTCCTCATCTATTGGCAATCCCTTCTTCAAGAGCATCCAAAACTATTTTTCTTATGATTTCTTTGCTCATACCTATCAATTTTCTTGACGTCTCTTCGGGCACGTCATTTGGAATCTCAATCTGAATGATTTTACCCATAAAAATAATCCGCTCAGAACTCCAAAACCTTTCCTTGGCAAATGAAAGCCGTGGTGACAAGGGAAAAACCTAAAAGTAGTCGAGTAAAACTCTGTGGGTGCACAAGCACGCTGAAATTCCGTACTTCGTTGAGGTTGGAGAAGGGGTTCTCGATAGAGTTCGGGTGTTCGTTGGTAAGATAGAGGTAGAGAGAGTCGTAATGCTGAGCGGAAGGACGAGCTACGAGCTCGCCGGGAGATACGTGGAGGAAATACTGCCTGTCATGGAAAGTTACACCCTCACAAATCCCCAGCAGGAAGTTAGAAAGCTGATAGCGAAGCTAAGCTATGGTGATGCTGACTGCATAGTCGCTGTTGGAGGTGGCAGGATAATCGACTCGGGAAAGATCCTTGCATCTGAACTCAATATTCCTCTCGTTACAGTTCCAACTACTGCCTCTCACGACGGGATGGCCTCTCCCGTTGCAAGTTTCAGGAATGGAGATGTCTTTTCAGTATTCACGAAACCCCCTTCAGCCGTTATAGCCGACACATCCATAATCTCCCGCTGTCCTCCGAGGCTGATCAGAGCAGGATTTGGAGATCTCATCTCGAACATCACGGCAGTAAAGGACTGGAAGCTCGCGAAGGAGATCGATCCAACTGACTACTCAGAGATAGCGGCGAGCATAGCCGTGATGCCAGCAGAGATGGCTCTTAACAAAACTCCAGACTTGAAAGGCCTCGTTAGGGGTTTGATCATGAGCGGAGTTGCGATGAGCATTGCTGGCAGCAGCAGGCCTGCTAGTGGGGCTGAACACAAGTTCAGTCACTCCCTCGACATGCTCGGAATAGGGAGGGCTCTTCATGGGGAGCAGGTTGGAATTGGGACCATAATTATGGAGTACTTCCACGAGATCGCTTATGAGGGGGACTGGGAGAGAGTGAAGGAGGCGATGGAAAAGTTTGGATGCGTGACAAGCCTGAAGGAGCTTGGAATTACAAGAGATGAAGCTGTAATAGCTTTGATGAACGCGAAGAAGATAAGACCTTCCCGCTACACAATCCTCGACCACCTCAATCCCACGAAGGAGGACTTCGAGAGGGCGATACTCGTTACTGGAGTGATCTAACCTTACTTTGGCCTATTTATTTCTGGTGTCTGATTTTCTGGGTTTGTAAACTTTTGTGAACTTAAACTTAGTAACACGATTTCCTTAAAAATTTATACGAATTCGACGTCTGTCTTTTCATTTCTATCGAAATAGGTTGTAATTTTCTTGCCTCTAATTTATCATTATCTTATATTTCTAATCAAAATGAGAAGCTTGGAGCAAAACTCCCGGGTTAGAAGTTATAAGAGTTTTATCTCGAGTTTAGAAATTTTAAATGGTCTGTGAAACTCTCTCAGAGCTTGGTAAAACAAATAAACTTCTCTTCTCTTCCCTTTTTGCACTTGATGAATTTTGAAAGGGTAAAAATAGTAAGGTTTATTAATTTAAATAATTAGCCTCGCCCCATGGACACAGTATCCTTAGCTATGGTAGCAATGTGCTGCTTTGCAGTTTTAACAGCATTTGCAGCTCTCTTTACCAAAGATACCTTCTATTCTGCTCTCTACATGTCAGCAACGCTCGTAACGATCGCAGGAATGTTCGCACTGAACAACGTTCAGCCAGTGTTCGTTCTGATAACATTCATATTCGTCGGAGCTATAGGGGCAGTTACGGTCGCCTTAGCGGCAATGTACAGAGATACAAGGCCGAAAATCCAGATAGACTTCGTTTGGTTTTTACCTGCGATAATAACGTTCGGTGCAATCTTCAATGCGATTTTCGGGCTCAAAAACGTGCCTTCCGCTTTCAGTGGTTCTGAGGTTTCAGCGTTTGTCGAAAACTACGCTGTGTTTGCACTGTTCTTCTTCACTCTCGCAATCCTGCTGATGCTTGCAGTTGTCAAATTCGTCAGGAGGGAAGAGGTATGATGGTTTACCTGTCTCTCGTGACTTCCGCAGCTATACTCCTGATAGGGTACGTAATGGCGATGTCGAGCAAGGAGCTCGTAAGGCTGCTGATATCCCTTGAGCTGATGTTTGGGGCTGTTTTTCTCGCGTTAATGCCCCTGTTCACGATTCCGGACCTAACGACCTCAGCTTTCAGCATAGCTGTGTTGACGGTTTTCACGAGCGGTGGAGAGCTGATGATACTGATTGCTGCGATGGTTACCTTCAGCAAGAAGTTCCGCAGTATGTCCACCGACGATATTGTGGCGGGGGGTGATAGTCCGTGATACTGCTTGACGTTTTGCTAATCCCGCTTGTTGTTACGTTCATAACTCCCCTTATGAGACCAAAACTTGCAACGGCAGTTTCTGCTGTTGCATTCCTGATACCCTTCGCCTACACGATTTATGGGTTAGCTGTGAACCTCGTGGTTAAAGTTCCAATAATAAACATAGTAAAACCGGTAGGGGAGTTCTATGTTCTTGGAGATCAGGTGTCATTCTCCTTTGCTTTAGCTATATGCCTCGTTTCTGCGATGGTTGCCCTCTACTCCTTGCCGTATATGGCTCACCGCTTCGAGGAGATGGGCAGAGAGCTTGAGAGCGAATACAGGAGGTACATATTCTTCTACAACCTGTACGCTGCTTCGATGCTCTGGCTCGTTTTCAGTGGCAACTTCATAATGCTTTACATATTCCTTGAGATCTCCCTGCTCGCGTCCTTCCTGCTGATATACATGTACGGCTACGGTGACAGGAGAAAGGTAGCGACTCTCTACTTCGTCTGGACCCACATAGCCGGAATGCTTGCCCTGATAGGGTTCCTGCTAACTGCATCCGCAAACGGAAGCTTGGCTTTTGACGCAATAAAGAGCATAGGGTTCCTTGCCTGGCTTCTAATATTCATAGGGATGATAATCAAGCTTCCCGGTCTGGGTCCTCACGTCTGGCTGCCCTGGGCTCACGCAGAAGCTCCAACGCCAGTTAGTGCGTTGCTAAGTCCCCTGACTGTTGGTCTCGGAGCATACGTCATTCTTAGAGCCTACCTAATCAGCCCGTGGTTCATAAAGAAATACATGATGCCAATATTCATCTACGGCGTTGTTTCGAGCATCTATGCGGGCTTCATGGTCTTCAGGCAGAACGACTATAAGAGGTTGCTCGCTTTCTCCACAATCTCTCAGATGGGCTACTGCCTCATAGCGTTCTGCCTCGGCACGTACGGCATAATGGCTGTAATAATCCAGTATATATCCCACGCGTTCGGGAAGGCAATCCTTTTCATGACTGCTGGGGGAATAATAGCGAACTACCACGGCTTGAGGGATATAACGAAGATGGGTGGTATGCACGAGTACATTCCAACGATATCGAACGCTGCTCTGATTGGCTTCATGAACCTAGGTGGAATTCTTACTGTTGGCATGTTTGGGGAATTCTTCATACTTAAAGGCCTTGTTGACACGTTCGGCTTTGACATCTCTGCAATACTCGCAGTCGTTTTCGTCTTCATAATCTCTGGACTCTACAGCTTCTACACGTACAAGAGGATATACTGCGGAAAGCCAGCAGGATACGAGAAGGCTAGAGTTAACAAGCTCCTAGACACTCCTCTGTTCGTGATAGGGGTCATATCTATCCTGTTCATATTCCCGCCCCTTGCCGCGATCCTTCTCAACGCAGTTAAGGTCGGAGTCGCTAAAGCTGCGATGGCGGTTCTGGGAGGTGTTGCACCATGAACTGGGAGCTCGTCCTGCTCTTCGTCGCCCCCGTGCTCTGCAGCTTGCCTATAGCGTTTTACTGGGTTAAGGAGCCGGGGAGCGAGAGGGCGAGAAAGCTGCCGATGCTTTCCGTGTTCGGCCTATTCATCTCATTCGTAATAGCGATACACATCCTTCTCACATATCCGAATGGGACTTACACGATTCCTTGGCTGCCCGAGTACAATCTGAACTTTGTATTCATATTCGACTACCTGAGCAAGTACATGGGAGCTTTAACTGCCTTCATAGCGTTCATGATCGGCCTCTATGGCTTAGAGTACATGAAGCACGACTACAGACTCGGATGG
>Ga0256834_1003159_pt1 | contig 9993 bp, 7 predicted proteins | sample 4281140metaG_FD_190536 | JGI IMG/M metagenome (GOLD analysis project Ga0256834, IMG submission 190536) | Hydrothermal vent microbial communities from East Pacific Rise, Pacific Ocean - 4281-140 | ecosystem: Environmental > Aquatic > Marine > Hydrothermal vents | place: Pacific Ocean: East Pacific... | reverse complement strand
TGCTGCAATGGAAGGTATTTTTGAAACAGAAGAAGCAGGTGCCGAAATTGTACTTATTGGTCAGCCAAATATGGTTGAGAAAAAAATTGATAATAAGATTGCCGTTCCCAATATCCTTAGTTTTCTGACCTACCAAAAATGGGACAAACAAATTCCAGGAATGGATCAGTTTAAAAAAGAAGAATTACCAACCAATATTCCGGCACTTTATTATGCCTATCACATTATGGTAGGCCTGGGTACTGTTTTTATTGGGATTATGTTTTTAGCTGTATTCTTTTTGTGGAGGAAAAAATTGTTTGGCATAAAGCCACTACTTTGGACGATCATGTTTTTAGTTCCATTTCCTTATATCGCTAACCTTACGGGATGGTATGTGGCAGAATTAGGCAGACAACCTTATTTGGTTTACGGTTTGTTAAGAACCAGCGATGGAGTTTCTCCAACAGTTTCCTCAGGAAATACTTTGTTTACCTTATTGGGATTTGTTGGATTGTATATGCTGCTGGGTTTATTATTTTTAGTTTTGGTTGGCAAAACTATTCATCAGGGTCCAAAACCTCTAAAACATTAAATTATGGAAGTATTTTGGTTTATCATTATTGCAATTGTTTTAGCTGTATTTTTCATTTTAGATGGCTATGATTTTGGAGCAGGGATCATTCATTTGTTTTTTGCAAAAAAGGAAAAAGATAAAGAAGTGATCGCCAAATCAGCGGGTTTATTTTGGGATTCAAATGAGGTTTGGCTGGTTGCAGGAGGAGGCATGCTTTTTATGGCGTTTCCAACATTTTATGCTTCTGTTTTTAGCGGTTTTTACCTGCCGTTAATTATTGTTTTATGGCTTATTGTTTTTAGAGCAATTGGTTTGGAGTTTAGAAATCAGTTTGATTATCAAATGTGGAAAGATCTGTGGGATAAAGCATTTGGTGTTTCCAGTTTGCTTTTAGCTTTGTTTTTTGGCATTGCTTTAGGAAACATTGTCCGTGGTGTAAATTTAGGAGGTGTTGAAAATAACATTTCTGCTTATGAAGGTCATTATTTCTTTCTACCTTTATGGGATAGTAGCTTTAGTCCGCTTACAGAACATCCTGGTGTTATTGACTGGTTTACTGTTATCATTGGAATTATTTCGGTAATCACTTTGACTATTCATGGTGCTAACTGGATCATTTTAAAAACAAGATCATCTATTAATGACCAACTTAAACCAGTGATATTTAAACTGAATATCGCTTTATTAGTGCTTACTTTTATTTCGTTATTTGTATGGAAAAATATCCAGCCAGATGCTTTAAACAATTTTACTGATAAGCCCTATCTTATTGTTTTTCCAATAATTTATTTCACAGGATTATTTGGATTGTTTTTTATTAAGAAATTTAAAAAGGAGGTTTATGGTTTTTTCTTTTCTACCCTGTTGATCTTAGGCGGAATTACTTCCTCACTGGCATCTATGTTTCCGGTATTGTTACCATCCACCAATGATGTAAATGATCCACTTACCATATACAATACGGCTGCTCATGAGTACGGATTGTCTGTTGCGATGGGTTGGGGTATTATTGGCTTCATACTTCTTTTTGTTTATATGATCATTCAAAAGAGGCTTATGGGAGGAAAAGTTGATAAAATGGACTACGGACATTGATAAAAGTTGAATAATGAATGAGACAATCATTTCTCTTGTAAGTATTTTAATGGGAATTATTGGTGCAAATCTAACAGGATATATCTATAAAAAATATTCTTTTGGCTTGATTGGAAATTCTATAGCAGGTGTGTTTGGAAGTATATTTTTTATCAAATCACTTGGCAGACTTGGTTTTGATCCAATATCCATAATGGAGCAGGGAAATGTAAATTACAGCCTGCTTATTTTGAATCTGCTTGTTTCTTTTTTTGGTGGTGTATTAGCCCTCATCTTGATAAAAAAACTAAAAGAAAAAATGGATAAAGCTTAAAATTACTCATTTGCATAAAACTTCTGTTGATGTAAATCAGCATATTTCTCAAGTTTTTCGACAATATCCTTATTTTTATCAATTACATTTTTAGTTTCATAAGGATCATTTTCCATATCAAAAAGGGATAAGTTAATATGCTTTGTATCATATTTTCCGGGCAGTCCATCTTTTCCCGCAGTATTCAATGACTGGTAATTGTGGTCTAAATGAAGTTTCCATTTCCCGTCTCCTGTCATAACACTTTCAAAATGTTTCCCTGTTGAAAATGCATAGAATTCATGAGGGTTTGTTGCTCCTTTTTTATCTGAAATAAGATCCCATATGTTTTTTCCGTCAATTTCTGACTTTGGAAGTTGCACTCCTGTTAGATTACATAATGTTGGTAACAGATCAATAGATACAAATGCTTTATCGGAAGTTGTATTTGCTTTTAAATGATCTGGATATTTAATAATACAGGCAGATCGGGTTCCTCCTTCAAAAGAAGTGGCTTTTGATTCACGAAAAGGAGTTTTGCCTGCGTGGTTTCCAAAAGTTGCCCATGGACCATTATCAGAAGTGAAAATCACAATGGTATTTTCTTCCAGTCCGTTTTTCTTTAAGGCATTCATTATTTCTCCTACCGACCAATCCAGTTCCATGGTAACATCTCCATATAATCCCTTACCGGATCTGCCTTCAAATTCTTCACTGCAAAAAATTGGAACATGAGGCATAGAATGTGGTACATAAAGCAAAAAAGGGTTATCCTTGTTTCGATTGATAAAATCAACTGCATGTTGTGTGTACCATTTTGTCAGATTTTTTTGTTCAGGAACACCAATATTTTCTATGGTTACCTTGCCATTTTCCCAAAACTGAAGAGGATACTTACCCCAGTATTTAGGATTTATAGGGTGGTATTTCCACATATCATTGGAGTACATCAACCCACATGATTCATCAAATCCTCTTGCATCTGGTCGGGTTTCCGGTTGATCTCCACAATGCCATTTTCCGAAAATTGCTGTTTTATAACCTCCTGATTTAAATACTTCCCCCATTGTAGGAAATGTTGTTTCCAGTCCTCTTTCTCTTGGCCCATGAGCTCCAAAAACTTTTGTTCTTCCGGGGTAACATCCTGTTAACAGGGCGGAACGAGAAGCCGAGCAAATTGCCTGTGGCACATGAAAATTAGTGAACATGGTTCCTTCCTCTGCCAGTTTTTGTACATTGGGTGTTGGAACATCTTTTTGTCCGAAAGGATTAAAATCTGCAAAACCGGAATCATCTAAAAAGATGATGACAACATTTGGTTTTTTACTCTCTTTTTTTACAATTATTTGTGTTTTTTTATTTGATTGTGTGTTGCAAGAGCTTACGATAATACTTAGGAATATAATTATAAAAGAGTTGAATTTAAAATTCATGGTTATATTTTTAAAAGTGAAAAAAAGCATCTTCAAAATGTTCAATTTTAGTTTCTTTTTGATTTTTAATGATTCCAATAACATCAAACCGAACGTCTACATCCAGATCTTTTGACACAACATATTCATCCATTGCTACAATGAGTAAATTCTTTTGTTTGGGTTTTAAAAAATCCTGTGGATCACCAAAATCATCGGTCGATCGTGTTTTTACTTCAACAGCAATCAGAAAATTATCTTTCTGAGCAATGATATCAATTTCAGCTTTTTTAAATCGCCAGTTTCGCTCTATGATCTTATATCCTTTTTTGATCAAAAGATCTACGGCTATTTGTTCTCCGGTTTTTCCGAGTTCATTATGTTGTGCCATAATATTAAATTGACGATTTACTGCAATTATACCGAATCAGAATCCTTATTTATTGGGCTTTATCCAAAGATGTCTTTTTTTGTTTTTCTTGCATCTGTAATTATTTCTTTTGGATAATCATATAATTCTAAAATTCTAATAGCATTTCTGGTTTTCAGCTTTCCTACTTTTAATTTATGATCAAAGAATAGATTCTCATTTTCTATTTGCTCACTAAAATGATATAGCTCATAATGATCTTTTTCTAATAGGTCGGTTAATTCAATATCGTGTGTTGATACTAATACAACATGATTTGCTTTGTTAAGAAATGATAAAATTGCTTTACCTCCAGAAATTCTCTCAATGGTATTTGTTCCTTTAAAGATTTCATCCAGTACAAATAAACAGTTTCCTTCATTTGTTGCAGCATTTACTAATTCTCTAACCGTTAATACTTCTTCAAGGTAATAGCTGGTACTTGCCAGAAGATCATCCGTTATATCAATGGATGTATAAACTTTGAAAAAGGGAGCAATGTATTCTTTTGCAAAACAAATACCTAAAGTTTGAGCTAATATGCTATTTATCGCAACTGTTTTTATAAAAGTTGTTTTCCCAGACATATTTGAACCTGTTAACAGCATACTGTTATCAATTAAGTTCAAATCGTTTATTATGCAATGATCAATCAATGGATGATAAATGTCTTTAGAAATAATTTGTTTATTTTTTGTAAATTTTGGTGTACAGACTTGGTATTCACTTGATTTCAATGAAGCAGTAGAAATTGCTGAATCAATTTCACCAATAAAAAGGAACATATTTTCAATACTGTCTTTTTCCTTATTTATAGAATTAATAAAGCTAAAAAAGACAATATATTCTATATTAAATAGTATTTTAAATATCTCCAGAATAAACCAGAATAAAAATGCAAATTCATTATCTAATTTTTTTTCAAAAGCAATAAACTCTGTTTTAAATTTGATAAAATCCAGTTTTTTTATAAATGAAAAATCTTTGAAGTATGATCTTATTTCAGATGATTGAGCAAGCCCTTTGCTCACATGAAGACTAACAGAAAATTGTTTAACGCCACTTATGTAATAATTTATATTTTGTTTATTTCTATAATGAAAAAAAGTATTTACTATAAAAATTGGAATTAAAGCAAGTAAAAAAACAGGATAAAAAAATACTAAAATTACTGAAATAAGTGCTAAAACTGACAATAATTGAATTAGCCATAATATTTTAGGCTTTTCTATTTGTTTTCCATTGATCAACTCCTCTAAATAATACGAATCATTTGTGTTTAGTTTTGATAAAAGTATTTGACTGCTAAGTCTTAAAGTTTTATTTGTTTGAAAAAGATTGGTTAATGAGTTGAAATTTAATAAGCTTTCAATACTATCAATTGTTCTTAGTTTAAAGTATAAGTATTGTTGACCAATTTTAGAAGAAGTTCGGTCAATGAATTTAAAAACATCATCGAGATCCAGATCTATTTTGCTCTTTTCTGAGATGATATGGTATGCTTTGTTTTTATGTGCATTATTTTCAAAATACCTCCCAATCACTAAGAAGTTGTAATACTCTTCATTTTTTGGTTTTCCCCAGTTTTCAAGAAAATATATTTTAAGTTTTGCTATCCTTTTCTTTTTGAAATAGTTGTTCATTAAGAAAATGACAATTAATACAAAAAAGAGCCCTAAAATCCAATTCATCCTTTTTCTTTATTGAAAACCAATTCTAACCTTTTTCTTAGTTACTTTTAAGGTAACATAATCTCCCATTATAATGGCTCTGTTATCATCTACATGACCCGCAGGGAAGTTAAAAATAACCGGAAAATCAGTTCCTTCAACTGCTTCTAATACAATATCTTCCAGTGTTTTTCCAAAACTATTTCCCTCATTTTTCTTTAATCGAAAATCACCAACAATCAAACCGTTGCAATTTTCAAAATAACCGGCTCTTTTCAAACTGATCATCATTCGGTCAATATGGTAAAGTGCTTCGCCCACATCTTCAATAAATAAAACCTTACCATTCATATCTAGGTCAGCGTTAGATGCCAGCAAGCTGTAAACAATGGAAAGATTACCCCCAACAATCTGGCCTTTACTTTCTCCTAATCTGTTATATTTGGAAGGATCCAGTTTATATTTTAGTTTTTTACCAAACAGCGCTTTGTATAAAGAAATAATAGAAGGTTTTTGAACAGGATTTTCCAGATCAAGTGTTATAGGCATTTGACCGTGGATACTTTGAATTCCAAGGTCATGTATCTTATTATGTAAAACTGTAATATCCGAAAAACCAATTACCCATTTCGGATTTTGAATAAATTTTGAAAAATCGAGATCATCAATAATTCTTACGGCTCCGTAACCACCCCTTGCAGCCCAGATTGCTTTGATACTTGGGTCATCTAAAGCTTTTTGCAGATCTTCTGCTCTTTGTTCATCTGTTCCGGCAAAGGTATTATCCTGCGAAAGCATATGGTTTCCAAAAAACACGACTAGTCCCCAGTGATTTGCAAGTTTAATTCCAGCTTCGATAGAGCTCTTGTTTTTGATCCTTCCGGCAGGAGATAAGATGATAATAGTGTCTCCCTTTTTTAGGTTTGGTGGTTTGATTAAATCACGGGTAATGGCAGTACTTGTATCATTTTGCGCAATAATCGCATTTGAAATAAACAGGAAGGTGAAAACTAAAAGTAACTTGAAATTTGAAATATTTATCATGGGCTGTATGTTTAAAAAACGGTTTGTGTAAATCTCTTACAATGATACAAAAAAGATAATTGCAACGGATTTTTTCAAATAAAAAATGTCATGTTTTTGCTTTTTAGTACTTTTGCATTCTTATATTTATATACATGCAAGATATTCAAAAAAAGGCCTTAACGGCAGACCGATATACGATTACAGCAGCTTTACCTTATACCAACGGACCTGTTCATGTAGGGCATTTGGCAGGGGTTTATGTGCCTGCTGATATTTATGCAAGATATTTACGATTGAACAACAAAGATGTTGCTTTTGTTTGTGGTTCTGATGAACACGGGGTGCCTATCACTTTAAAGGCAAAAAAAGAAGGAATTACTCCGCAGCAGGTAGTAGATAAATACCATGCAATCATCAAACAATCTTTTGAAGATTTTGGAATTACTTTTGATAATTATTCCCGGACTTCAGCCAAAATACACCATGAAACTGCTTCGGAATTCTTTAAGGAGTTATATGATAATGGTAAGTTTATTGAAGAAACTTCCGCACAACTTTATGATGCAGAAGCAAAGCAATTTTTAGCCGATCGTTTTGTGATTGGTACCTGTCCGAAATGTGGCAATGAAGAAAGCTATGGCGATCAATGTGAAAAATGTGGAACAAGTCATAATGCTATTGATCTGATCAATCCGAAATCAGCTATTACGGGTAATGTACCTTCTTTAAAGGAAACCAAACACTGGTATTTACCTTTAAATGAATACCAGGAATGGTTAAAAGAATGGATTTTGGTAGGCCATAAAAAAGACTGGAAAGCCAATGTTTTAGGTCAGGTAAAATCATGGGTAGATGATGGTTTAAAACCTCGTGCCGTAACCCGTGATCTCGATTGGGGAATTCCGGTTCCTGTAGAAGGTGCCGAAGGAAAAGTTTTATATGTTTGGTTTGATGCGCCTATTGGATATATATCTTCTACCAAAGAATGGGCAGAAAGAGAAGAAAAAGACTGGGAACCATACTGGAAAGATCAGGACACCAAAATGGTTCATTTTATTGGTAAAGACAATATCGTTTTTCATTGTATCATTTTTCCGGCTATGCTAAAAGCAGAAGGAAGTTATATTTTACCCGAAAATGTTCCGGCAAATGAATTTTTAAATCTGGAAGGAGATAAGATCTCAACCTCTAAGAATTGGGCAGTCTGGTTACATGAATATTTAGAAGATTTCCCTGATAAACAAGATGTATTGCGTTATGTACTGACGGCAAATGCACCAGAAACCAAAGACAATGATTTTACCTGGAAAGATTTTCAGGCAAGAAATAACAATGAACTGGTAGCCATTTTCGGGAATTTCATCAACCGTGTAGTGGTATTGACCAATAAATATTACGATGGTGTTGTTCCTCCTGTCGTGGAATTATCGGTGGTTGATAAAGAAACTCTGGCAAAATTAAGTGAATACCCTGCCATTATTTCCAGTTCCATAGAGCGTTACCGTTTTAGAGAAGCTTTATCTGAATTGATGAATTTAGCCCGTTTGGGGAATAAATACCTGGCAGATGAAGAACCGTGGAAACAGATAAAAACCAATCCGGAAAGGGTAAAAACCATTATGAATATAGCCTTACAGATTGCAACAGGTTTATCTGTTTTAAGTGAACCGTTTTTACCTTTTACATCAACAAAACTTAAGAAAATATTGAATATCACCCTGAACGCAGTTGAAGAGTATCCAACCTGGAATAGTGTATCAACAAATAAACAACTCATTTCTTCCGGACATCAAATCAATAAAGCAGAACTCCTTTTTGCTAAAATTGAAGATGTAGAAGTACAACAGCAAATAGAGAAACTCGAAGCAACTAAAAAATCAAATGAAGTTGTGGTTGTAGAACCTCAAAAAGAAACCATTGAATTTGATGATTTTACCAAACTGGATATCAGGATAGGAACGATTATTGAAGCTGAGAAAATTCCTAAGACCAAAAAGCTTTTAAAACTAAAAGTAGATGTTGGTATGGATGTTCGAACCATTGTTAGTGGAATTGCCGATAGTTTTCAAGCAGAAGACATCATCGGACAAAGAGTTTCTGTTTTGGTAAATCTTGCTCCAAGAAAGTTAAGAGGTGTTGAAAGTCAGGGAATGATCTTAATGAGTGAAACTACGGATGGGAAACTTACTTTTATTGAGCCAGAAAAAGAAGGTGTTAATAATGGAGAAAGTGTGAGTTAAAATTAATTATTTAAACATAATCTATCATCCGATGACTACATCCAGTGTGAATATAGTCATCGGATGATTTCATAAAGATTGATTTTTACATAGTCGGGAAATGCAATTTTACTGTAAAAAAAATAGAGAAATTTTGGTCTAAATTACATATTCAACCATTTTTTAAATTCTGAAGCTTTATTTTTACTGATGATAATTGCATTTTCTGTTGCAGGATTTGTAACGATTTTTAACTGACTATTACCATACTTTAATATTTCAGTTATTCCTTTTACCGATAAAATATTTTGACGGTTTGCCCTAAAAAATAAAACCGGATCAAGGCTGCTGCCAAGTTCATCAAGACTCGAATTGCAATTATATTTTTTACCATCTAATGTTGTAATTGTGGTGATGGAATGCTCTGTATTGATAAGTGCAATTTCTTCCACTTTGATGGTGATTAATTTATCTTTTAAATAGGTTAATAATCTGGTTTTATAAGGAATCTTGCTCTCTTTTTTATCTCCATCCTCTTTATCTGCAACAGCCACCTTATTTTTCAAACTATTCAGGTCACTGTTTAATTTAGAAAGGCTGATTACTTCATCTGTTAATTTATTATTTTTCAATTCCAACTCATTTTCGTAGTAACTACCTATATACCTGACTGTAAAAAGAGAAAGTAAAATAATAATTACACTGGTCAATAAATAAATCAACAAAAAATATACTTTCAATTGTTTGATGTGCTTTTTAATTTTATCAATATTGGCATGTGCAGCAACAATCCAGTCCGTATTTTCAACTGGGTATAGATAAATAATCTCTGAATTTCGATTACTTTTAAATTCCCGAAGTCCTCCTTGTTGTTTTTTGTTTTTCAAAAGATCATAAAAATCTTCCGAATCTATTCCATCATTAATCGGTCTTACATAAGATTCATTGGGATTTGTTTGTTTCCCAACTTTTTGTAGGTTTGGATGACATATCTCAATCCCTGACAAATCGAACATACAGATAAATCCAGATTCAATATTGCTACCTTCGATGCTTTTTTGAATATTATGGATTACTGTATTTCTATCTACTCCATTTTCAATTTGAAAACCTACTAATTTTGAAAATTCACGGGCTTCTCTTTTGCTCGATTCTATTTGAATTTCTAATAATTGGTTCGTACTTACCCTTACTAAATAATTCATGCTAAAATACCCTACAACAAAAACAATTATTGAAATTGTAAGTAAAGTAAGTAGGTATAGTTTATCTTTTTTCAAGTATTTTGATTTTTTTTCAAAGGGAATTTTTCCT
>Ga0256834_1003158_pt1 | contig 9993 bp, 9 predicted proteins | sample 4281140metaG_FD_190536 | JGI IMG/M metagenome (GOLD analysis project Ga0256834, IMG submission 190536) | Hydrothermal vent microbial communities from East Pacific Rise, Pacific Ocean - 4281-140 | ecosystem: Environmental > Aquatic > Marine > Hydrothermal vents | place: Pacific Ocean: East Pacific... | reverse complement strand
TACAACATTATCCATCTTTATCATCTCTTGCGGCACATTCGGCTCATCCGCGAAAACATCAAGCCCCGCTCCTGCAATGGACTTATTATGTAGGGCTATCAGCAAATCCTGTTCATTAACAATGCTGCCCCGCGCGATATTCACCAGATAGCCCTTAGAGCCTAAAGCATCCAGCACCTTATAATCAATAATATTTTTTGTATCTTCATTTGCTGCGCAAGCCACAATCAAGAAATTCGTCATACTCGCCATTTCAATTAAATTCTCATAATATTCATAAGGCGAATCTTTTTTACTGCGAGAGTGATAAATGACCTTCATGTTAAATGCCAAAGCCCTGCTGGCGATAGCTTGACCGATTTTACCAAGCCCAACTATCCCCACGGTTTTGTCTGATAAAGCTGTCCCCATCGATGCTATCGAAGATTGCCAACGACCCACGCGCACATACATATCAGCCTCTACCGCTCTACGAGCCAGAGCCAATATCATGAACAAAGCCATATCGGCTGTATCATTAGTTACAACATCAGGAGTATTGCTAACAATTATCTCACGCTCTTTGGCGGCAATTACATCTATATTATCAAACCCAACGCCATATTGCGCAATAATTTCAAGGCTAGGCAAAGCCTCCATTAAACGTTTGCTTACCCCCGCGCAATTATATGTGGAAACAATAGCGACAATTTCATCGCTTTTATCAATAATCACCTGATCGGGCGTGTGGCTTTCCCAAAGACGGATAACGTTAAATTGCTCCTCTAATTTAACCATCTCGTTATGCAATAAAGGTTGCAGAGCTAAAATTGTTCTTTTCATTCGTAAAACTTTATGGTTTATGACACAGATAAAAAAATATGAATATGTTGAAGGTTATCATGACAAACGCGCATAAGAAACTATTTATTAAAACATGGGGCTGTCAGATGAATGTCTATGACAGCAACCGCATGAGCGATATATTATCCGCACTTGGTTACAAAACTGTGGACGCTCCCGAGGGCGCGGATATGATGATCCTTAATACCTGCCATATCCGCGAGAAAGCCACTGACAAAGTATTCTCCGAGCTTGGACGGCTGCGCGTGCATAAAGAAGAAAAAGAAGCTGCGGGCGGTAAAATGATTATCGCCGTTGCTGGCTGCGTTGCGCAAGCCGAAGGTGATTTCATCCTTGAGCGCGCACCATATGTAAGCATGGTTTTCGGCCCTCAAACCTATCACGAGCTTCCCGAGATGGTGATAAAAGCGGGGGGCGGAGAGCGCGTTATAAACACCGAATTCCCGAGCGTATCAAAATTCGATCACCTGCCCGACCAACACACTATAGAGGGCTCGGCGGCGTATTTATCTATTCAAGAAGGCTGCGATAAATTCTGTACATTTTGCGTTGTGCCATATACTCGCGGCGGTGAATATTCACGCTCTGCGCAAGAAATAATGGACGAAGCGCATAGGCTAGTCGATCAAGGCGCACTTGAAATTATGCTGCTGGGACAAAATGTGAATGCCTTTCATGGCGCGGGCAAGAATGGCAGAGCCGTAGGGCTAGCCGAACTTATCCGCAATATATCAGAGATTAAGGGGCTGGAGCGTGTTCGCTATTCCACATCTCATCCGCGTGATATGGATGATGATTTAATTCGCGTGCATGGCGAGGTGCAAAAGCTTATGCCTTTCTTGCATCTACCCGTTCAAAGTGGCTCGAACAAAATACTAGAAGCAATGAACCGCAAGCATAAAACAGACATATATCTCGATGTGATTGCCAAACTTAGAAAAGCTCGCCCTGATATTGCTTTTTCCTCTGATTATATCATCGGCTTTCCAGGTGAGACAGATCAAGATTTCGAAGATAGCCTTGAGCTAGCGCGCACCGTTGGATACGCCTCGTGCTATTCCTTCAAATATAGCGCGCGCCCTGGAACTCCCGCCGCAAATCTGCAAGCCGCACTTGTTCCCGAGCATATAGCATCCGAGCGATTAAAGCGCTTCCAAGCTCTGATAAACGAGCAACAAGCCGCCTTTAACAAAAGCTGTGAGGGTAAAGTTTTGCCTATACTCTTTGATCGAAAAGGCAGGAAACAAGGCCAACTAAGCGGGCGCAGCCCCTACTCTCAATCCGTGTATGTAAACGGCAATGAACGCCTTATCGGTAATATAGTAGATGTTAAAATCACCGAAGCTTTCGATAATTCCCTCACGGGTGATATTGTTATGGCTGATGATGTGGCGTAAATTTATATATTTTTTCATATATTTGCGCTATACTGTAGTTATGTGTTCATAAAGACAAAGGCGCAAATTGACCAAAGAGCTTATATTAGAATTTTCGGATAATGATCTCGTTCCCTTTCTATTTGGTGAATATAACGATCATTTATCATATCTTGAAAAAAAGCTGGATATACATATATCTGATCGCGGTAATTTGCTGCGCGTTAGTGGTTATGAAAAGCCCATCAACAAAGCAAAAACTGTGCTTGAAACACTTTATAATCGTCTAAAAGATGAAGAGCGACATAACATTACTCGCGCCGATATTGACGGAGAGCTACGTTTTTTAAGCTCTGGCAAAGCCAAGAGTTCTTCCAAAAATGATACGAATCAAATCGTTATAAAGACCAAGAATAAAACTATTGTACCGCGCTCGCCCAACCAGGAAAAATACCTAAAGCTTATCAATAAGCACGACATGGTGTTTGGCCTTGGCCCTGCGGGAACGGGTAAGACATATCTCTCGGTTGCGGCTGGCGTTGATATGTATCTGCAAGGCACAGTGGAAAAGCTTATATTTACGCGCCCCGCCGTCGAGGCTGGCGAGAATTTAGGTTTTCTACCTGGTGATATGAAGGAAAAGATCGACCCTTATTTGCGCCCTATATATGATGCGCTTCATGATATGCTGCCGTGGGATTTCCTTATGAAGAAAATGGAGATCGGCGAGATTGAAATTGCACCGCTTGCTTTTATGCGCGGGCGCACGCTGGCGCGATCATTCGTTATACTTGATGAAGCGCAAAACACGACTACTGCGCAGATGAAAATGTTCCTAACGCGCATGGGCGAAGCATCACACATGGTCATAACAGGCGACGCTACGCAAACCGATTTACCTGCGCATGTAAAATCAGGCTTAAGTGAAGCCATTGATATACTTGACGGAGTTAAGGATATAGGGTTTATTACATTCGAAGGAAAAGACGTAATCCGCCATAATCTGGTTCGTAAAATAATCAGTGCCTATGAAAAGAACAATAAATAACCCATGCCTATTCTCGAAATTGATATAGATATAAAAGACGATAAATGGACAAAAAAATATCCAGATATTGACGAACAAACACGCTTTATAATAGCGCATATAACAAATCTTCTTATAGAGACGATCCCCCATATAGAAATAAGCATTGTCTTGGCAAATGACAGCTTTATCCAAGAGCTTAACAAAAAACACCGCAATAAAGATGCGCCTACAAATGTTTTATCATTTCCACAAACTGACGCAGAAACGCTAGTTGCTCCTGCGCCGTTTTTGGGATTAGGTGATATAGTTTTTGCCTATGAGACTATTGCAAAAGAAGCCGCCGAACAAAATAAAAAGGTCAAAAATCACTTCACCCATATGCTAGTTCACGGATGCTTGCACTTGCTGCATTACGATCATGAAACAAACGACGAAGCACAAGAAATGGAAGAGCTGGAGATTGATATTCTCGAAATGCTGAATATAAAAAACCCATATGAAAAACATTAACTTTATGCAACAATATATAGGGTAACAAATTAGGTTAGAAATGGTTAAAGAAAAAGAAGAGCCTCCAAGTATAATCGCATCACCATCAAATAATGATGGCGGTGCTTTAACGCCTGTAAAGCAATCTTTAAAAGCTAATCTATTCAACAAGATTTTCAAGTCAAAGCAAGACCCATCCCTACGTGAGACAATCGAAGAATATATAGAAGATGAATCGCAAGATACTGTAGAGACATCAATGTCTGCACATGAAAAAACTCTGATCTCCAATGTTCTTGAGCTACGCGATATGTGCGCATCCGACATCATGGTGCCTCGCGCCGATATCGTTGCGATAAATGAGAGAACAACTCAAAAGGAGCTGTTTGAGCTGTTTTCCGAGCGTCAATATAGTCGCCTGCCCGTTTACAAAGATACTTTAGACAATGTGATTGGCTCTATCCATGTAAAAGATATAATGGCAACATTTGCGCGGGGTAAGCCCCTTGATATATTGTCCCTCGTTCGCGATATCCCTATTGTTTCTCCATCAATGAAAATCCTCGACCTTCTCTTGAAAATTCGTGAGATGCGAAAACATATGGTGCTTGTTGTTGATGAATTTGGCGGCATAGACGGGCTTATCACTATTGGTGACGTTATAGAATCTATTGTTGGGGAAATCGATGATGAACATGACCTTGATGATGAACCTGAAATCACAATAGAGCCAGATGGAACTATCATAGCAGATGCGCGCGCTGATTTAGAAGAATTTGAAGAGCGATTCGGCAAGTTTTTAAGCAAAAAAGAGCGTAGTGAAAATGACACACTCGGCGGGTTACTGTTTTCTATCGCTGGACGAGTTCCTGCACGGGGTGAAGTTTTAACACATAAAAAAACAGGCATAGTCTTTGAAGTTGTAGAAGCCGATCCGCGCCGTATTAAAAAGCTATATATACGTAACCTTCCATCAAAGCCATAATGAAAAATTTCACTATAATATTTGCACTTGGCGCATTTGCATCGCTGGCTATGGCTCCAACAAATTTCTGGCCTGCGTTATTTGTAGGATTAAGTGGTTTATATATCTTCATATGCCGCGCACCCTCCCCATTAAAAGCAGCTATTACGGGATTCGCATTCTCTTTAGGGTATTTTGGATTTTCCCTATCATGGATAGGCAATGCATTACTAATTGAAGATAATCCGTATTGGTGGGCATGGCCTATTGCCGTTTCGGGGCTGCCGCTGGCTTTATCAATATTCACCGCTGCGGGATGTTACATATACAAAGCCATATGCAAAAATCACAATAACCTTTCCACATATTTGGCCTTCACCATATTAATATTGGCCAGCGAATATGCACGAGGGCATATGTTTACAGGATTTCCATGGAATCTATATGGCTATAGTTGGATAGATATCCTGCCGATAGCGCAAATCGCCGCGCTTTTGGATATATACCTACTAACCGCCATAACAATTTTTTGGGCAAGTGCGCCTGCATTTTTACTCACCTCCAGACATTCACGTAAAATAAAGGCCATATCCTTAATAATAATATTAACCAGCTTTGCCATAAGCTATGCTTGGGGATGGCAACGTATTCAGCAAAATCCAATAAAACACTCACCTGATTATGAAATTATTGTTATTCAGCCCAATATAAAACAAAGCGAAAAATGGAAGATAGAAAACAAAATACCTAACTTTAAAAAGCAAATAGAGCTTTCAAAATACAACATTGAGAGAAATACTGATAACAACATAGCTTACTACATAGTTTGGCCTGAAACAGCCATTAGTCAAGATTTACTAAGCTCAAAATGGGTAATAAAAAGCATAAGCGACATGCTTAAATCCTATCCAAATGAAGCGTATTTGATTACGGGCGCTTTAAGGTACGAAAAAAAATCAAAATCATACTATAATAGCATTATCACAATAAATAACACCGGCACAACTATACATATATACAATAAATCTCACTTAGTACCATTTGGTGAGTACATGCCTCTTAGCAATATATTCGATATTGCCCCTATAGTTGGATTCACTGGCTTTAAAGAAGGCTCTGGGCGCGTAACATTAGAGCTGCCCGAAGGTATTAGCTTCTCTCCTCTTATTTGCTATGAAATCATTTTTCCTGGAAAAACAATTGATAAATCAAGCCCCAAACCAAATTTTATCGTTAATGTAACCAATGATGCATGGTACGAAGGCAGCGCAGGCCCATATCAGCATTTAGTACAATCAAAATTCAGAGCAATAGAGAGCGGCCTACCCATAATAAGAAGTGCAAACACAGGAATAAGCGCAATAATTACGCCTTTAGGATATACTCAAAATCATATAAATCAATCTATATCAGCAAGCATAATAGGCAAGTTACCAACCTTGAATAATAAATAAAAGTAAACAAATATAATCATTTATTAGCATAAACACGCATAAAAACAAAAACACCCTATCAACTATACAGTGTGCAAAAACACTCTTTAGTTAAAATATTTTTATCTATTATACTTAAGATCTATTGCATTCTATCGCATTACCATTATAAATATTATTAATATAAAAATTACGTAATGAAGATGAGTTATAAATGGCACTTACAGAAAAAAGAAAAACTAAAGGTATCCCTGACCTCGTTGATAAACATGTTGGTCTGCAACTACGAAGCAGAAGATCACTTCTGGGTCTCAGTCAAGAAAAGCTTGCTGATGCCGTTGGTGTGACATTTCAACAGGTTCAAAAATATGAACGCGGCACTAACAGAGTTAGCGCAAGCAGATTATTCAGCTTTAGTAAAATACTAGATGTATCCATTGACTATTTTTACGAAGGATTAGAAAAAGCAAACATACTAACGCCTGCTAACGGGCGTGGAATGTCAGACAATCAGCAAGAAGGCTTCACAGGGCTAGCGTCAAAGCAAGGCAAAAACCTTCCCGAAGACCTTATGCTGCAAAAAGAAACAATTGATTTGGTTCGCACATATTATTCGGTTAAAGACCCCAAAACAAGAAAAGATATTCTTAAATTTGTTAAATCAATGGCAAAAAATATCAATTAATTCATTATTTTTAAGATTAAGGCTTGAACAAAGCCTTTTTTTTGCTTTATGGTTATCTTTCAATAAAGATATTAATATAAAGCGAGATATTTTATGCCGTATTCAGGACAAGCCATGCAACAAAAAGCACTAACAGACTATATTTTCACAAGTGAATCCGTATCAGAGGGTCACCCAGATAAGATTTGTGATCGCATTTCGGACACCGTTTTAGATTTATATATGAACGCTGACGGCCAATCACGCGTTGCATGTGAAACATTGGTAACAACTGATTGTGTTGTTATTGCTGGTGAGACACGCGGCCCCAAAAGCATTACCAAAGAAAAAATTGAAGAAGCCACGCGCCAAGCCATCAAAGATGTTGGCTATGACCAAGAAGGCTTTAGTTGGAGAAATGTTAATATTGACGTGAAACTACATTCACAAAGCGTTGATATAGCACAAGGCGTTGACGAAGGAACTGGCGTTGACACAGATGAAGGCGCGGGCGACCAAGGCATTATGTTTGGTTACGCTTGTAAGGAAACAGACGCTCTTATGCCTGCTCCGCTACATTATTCACATGAAATCCTAAGGCGCATGGCGCAAGACCGTAAATCGGGCAAACTAATCGGAATTGAGCCTGACTCAAAATCGCAAGTCACCTTAGAGTATAAAGATGACAAACCCGTTGGCGTAAAATCTGTTGTGGTATCAACTCAACATGCGGAAGGGCTATCTCAAGACGATGTAAGAGAGCTTGTTCGCCCATACATCGAAGGAGTTTTGCCTGATGGGTGGGTTGTTCCTGAAAAAGAATTATATGTGAACCCTACAGGCCGCTTTGTTATTGGCGGACCAGTTGGAGATTGCGGACTTACAGGTCGTAAAATTATTGTTGATACATATGGCGGTGCAGCTCCTCACGGTGGCGGCGCGTTTTCTGGTAAAGACCCAACAAAAGTTGACCGCTCTGCGGCTTATATGGCGCGTTATTTGGCTAAAAACGTTGTTGCTGCTGGTTATGCTACTGGCTGCACAATCCAGCTAGCTTACGCAATCGGCGTATCTAAGCCTATTTCTGTTTACCTAAACACTCATGGAACAGGGACTGCGCCCGAAACCGTTATTGTTGATGCACTTAAGCAGCTTGTAGACCTTCGCCCACGCGGTATTCGTGAGCATTTACAGCTTAATAAGCCAATTTATGAGCGCACTTCGGCCTATGGTCACTTTGGCCGCACTCCAACGGAAGATGGTGGTTTTTCATGGGAAAAAACCGATCTTACTGCTGAATTACAACGCATTCTTGGTTAAATAGAAACACCTTAAGCATCCCCGACACTTGATCGGGGATCCATCTGTAACAGGGAGTTAATGGATCTCCGTTTTCACGGAGATGCTAAAGTTAGGATGATTCATAAACAAAAAATTTATAAAGAGCAAAGTCTTTTTGGTCGCAGGCAAGGCCGAACTTTAGGCGATATGCGCCAAAGTGCGCTTGATGATGTTTTGCCCAAAATTAAACTGCCAGAAAGTAAATTAAAGCCCGATCACTCAACCAATCCCAATGAGTTTTTTGATAAATCCCACAAGCAATACTGGCTGGAAATAGGTTTTGGCCATGGCGAGCATGTATCTGCTCTTATGCGTCAAAATCCTGACACGGGCTACCTCGCCGCCGAAGCTTTTGTTAACGGAATGTCGGCATTCTTACATGATATCAAAGATGACCGCCTTGATAATATTCGCGCTATTATGGATGATGCCATGATTATTGCCCGCTCGCTCGCGCCTAATTCATTGGACGGCATATATCTGCTAAACCCTGATCCATGGCATAAAAAACGCCACCATAAACGCCGCATCATTAATCAAAAAAACCTCGATATATTCGCCAAGATTCTAAAATCAGGCGGGAAACTGATAATGACCAGCGATGTTGAGAATGTAAGCGAATGGATGTGCGCTCACGCCAGCAACCACCCCGAATTTATTTGGCAAGCTGGTTGTAAAGATGATTGGCAAATCCCGCCCGATGACTGGATAACCACAAGATACGAGATTAAAGGCGCAAAAGGCGCAAAGAAAATGGTCTATCTATTTTTTGAGAGAAGATAAAAAAACCTTGCATTATCTATTACAAGAGCGTATAAACATCGCAAATATCCGATCTTAAAAAGACGGTGGGCTCATAAAGAGACCCGCCTTTTTTGTTGGGTAATAAAGGAATAGCCACGTCATTGCGAACATAGTGAAGCAATCTAGATTGCCGCGGAGCTAAAGCTCCTCGCAATGACAAAATAGGAATAATAATGCGCTACACACCGCTAGAAGAAAAAATTGTGAATATAGTTAAGCCAGTGATCGAAGATCTTGGCTTTGCTTTGCATCGCATAAAAATAAGCAGCGAGTCCAGCGCATCTATTGTGCAGATAATGGCAGAAGATACAAAGGCTAGAAACCTGATGGTTGATGACGCGGCAAAAATCTCACGCGCTATCTCTGCTATTATGGATGTAGAAGACCCGATAAACGGTGAATACCGCCTTGAGGTTAGCTCTCCAGGGATTGATCGCATGCTAATTACGCAAGAAGATTTCGAGAATTACAAAGGCCATGAAGCCAAACTCGAGCTACTAACCCCCGATGAAAGTGGCCAAAAACGCTTTCGCGGCATAGTAAATGGAATAAAAGATAATAATATACTTGTAACAACGGATACTGGTGAGGTAGAACTCCCCTACGCTTCATTGTCACAAGCAAAACTTATTTTAACTGATGAACTTATTAAAGCTACGGCGAATTTTTAGGAGATAAAAAAATGGAACTATTACAAGTAGCCGACATGGTTGCCCGTGAAAAAAACATTGATCGTGATATAGTGCTATGCGCTATGGAGGAAGCTATTCAAAAAGCTGGTCGTTCCAAATATGGGCATGAGCAAGATATACGTGCGCAGATTGATCGCTCTAACGGCGATATCGAGCTTAAGCGTTATCGCGAAGTTATCGCTAATGATGATGAAATGGAAAATGAAGTTGCTCAACTAACATTGGATCAAGCTGTTCGAATTAAGCCTGATGCTAAAGAAGGTGAGTTTTTGATTGATGAATTGCCGCCGCTTGATTTCGGGCGCATCGCCGCGCAAACAGCAAAACAAGTCATCATGCAAAAAGTACGTGAAGCAG
>Ga0256834_1003157_pt1 | contig 9993 bp, 8 predicted proteins | sample 4281140metaG_FD_190536 | JGI IMG/M metagenome (GOLD analysis project Ga0256834, IMG submission 190536) | Hydrothermal vent microbial communities from East Pacific Rise, Pacific Ocean - 4281-140 | ecosystem: Environmental > Aquatic > Marine > Hydrothermal vents | place: Pacific Ocean: East Pacific... | reverse complement strand
TTAAAATTCTATAAATTGAATGAAAAGTATTCTTTTTAGATTACCTCTTTATTTTTTTTAGTAATTTTACATTTCCATTTTCAACTAAAACAAACTATTTATGTCATCTTGGTTTAAAAGAAAAGATAAAGGAATTCAAACTGCAACTGAAGATAAAAGAGATGTACCTAAAGGATTATGGTACAAAACTCCGAGTGGTAAAATTATAGATACTGATGAATTAAAACACAACTTTTACGTTAGCCCAGAGGATGGTTATCATGTTAGAATTGGAAGTGCTGAATATTTTGAAATTCTTTTTGATGATAACAAGTTTAAGGAATTTGATAAGAATATGGTTTCAAAAGATCCCTTAAAATTCTCTGATAGTAAAAAGTATACTGATAGATTAAAACAAGCCTATGAAAAAACAAAACTAAAAGATGCTGTTAGAACTGCTGTTGGTAAATCTTATGGGAAAGACCTAGTTATTGCTGCTATGGATTTTAGCTTTATAGGAGGTTCAATGGGTAGTGTTGTTGGAGAAAAAATAGCTCGTGCAATTGATTATTCAATTAAACATAAAGTGCCTTTTTTAATGATTTCCAAATCTGGAGGAGCAAGAATGATGGAGGCAGCCATATCTTTAATGCAGTTAGTAAAAACATCTGCCAAATTAGCTCAACTTTCTGAGGCAGGTATACCATATATTTCATTATGTACAGATCCAACAACTGGTGGTACAACAGCTTCTTATGCTATGCTAGGCGACATAAATATTGCCGAGCCCAACGCCTTAGTTGCTTTTGCAGGACCCAGAGTTGTTAAAGATACTACAGGTAAAGAATTACCTCCTGGGTTTCAACGTTCAGAATTCGTATTAGAACATGGATTTCTAGATAAAATTGTAGAACGTAAAAATTTAAAAAAACAGGTAAATCTATATATTGATTTAATTCAAAATTTACCAATTAGAAAATAAAAAAGTGAGCTTTAAAAGCTCACTTTTTATCTCTTTTTCAAAATGTTAGAATATTTCACCTCTTAAAGTTACTTCAAATTCTTCACCTTCTTCATTGGTGAAAATTGCCGTATTATCACATCTGCCATCTCCAAAATTTAAAGAACCATTTCTATCATTTTTTTGTAGCTCTACTACTCCACTCACAATAAACCTACAAGCCATTTCACGTCTTAAAGGCTCAATAACAGTTGCAGACAATATTGTGCCATTTTTAAATGTAGTTATCCAATTACCTGTAATCAAAAACACATTATCTCCAAAAGTTCTGGTATCATAGCCTTCAATCCACTCTCTAACTTTAGTACCTCTTCTTGAAGCAAACTCTCCATCAGGCCACGTTATTTTTATATTAACTGTTAATGTAGATTGAGGATTCCCATTTTCATTTTCTCTAACTCTAACCACCGTATTTTCTCCCTCTATGTTTAACTCATTAAAGTAAAATTTTTCAAACGTATATGTAATTGTTAAAGACTTAACATCTGTATCAACAGCATGAACTAAAATAATTTTCCCACTTAAAACAGTACCATTTGGCAATTCACACCCATCTCCAAAATCTAAGGTAATTGTTTTTGTAGTTCCTTCAATAACTACAGTCCTAGCTATACACCCTAAACTTGATATACCTCCTGGGTTACTATCTTCAGAACGTGCTCCTAAACTTTCCTCAGCAAAAAAATCATCAATTACATTATTTACTTCATCTGAAATATTGTCTACTTCAACAAAGGTGTTTGTTTCATCTGCAGATATTGGCTGTGACGAATCAATGTTGTCACTGTTGTTACAACTTGTAAAAAGGAAACTACTAACAACAAAAAATAGTAACAGTTTTAAATTTAAAATTTTCATAAGATTATAATTTTAATGGATTTAACAAAAAATTAACTTTTAATGTATCTTTGACACTCGTATTAGTAAAAGGTTTAATTAGCTTAAAACAATTAAGTTGTTTATACAGTTAATTGTTAATCAAAATAATAATAGTATATTTGCGGCCTGTTTACTGATATTACAGTATTCATACATAAAAATTATTAATACAAATTAATGTTAGCATGTACTTAACAAAAGAAAAAAAAGCAGAAATTTTTGCTAAACACGGTAAAACTGCAACAAACACTGGTTCTTCAGAAGGACAAATTGCCTTATTTACTTTTAGAATTAACCATTTAACAGAGCATTTAAAAAATAATCGTAAAGATTATAATACAGAACGTTCATTAGTTAGACTGGTAGGAAAAAGAAGAAATTTACTTGATTATTTAATTAAAACAGATATCGTGAGGTATCGTGAAATAATTAAAGAATTAGGTTTAAGAAAATAATTTTATAAATTAAGAGGCATATATTGCCTCTTTTTTTTGAAATTTACCACACTTAAAAAAAGCATACATTAAACTTTTCATTGGTTCATATACAACACAACAACTAAAACCAATTGTTTAATTAAATTAAAATATTATTATGATACCAAAGGTATTTAAACAAATTATTGATTTAGGAGATGGAAGAACTATCTCTTTAGAAACAGGAAAATTAGCAAAACAAGCACATGGTTCTGTTGTTGTTCAATCAGGTAAATGTATGTTGTTATGTACAGTTGTTTCCAATTACAAACAAAGTGATGTTGACTTTTTACCATTAACGGTAGATTACCGCGAAAAATTTGCAGCCGCAGGTCGTTATCCTGGAGGTTTCTTCAAAAGAGAAGCAAGACCAAGTGATGGTGAAGTATTAACAATGCGTTTAGTAGATAGAGTTTTACGCCCTCTTTTCCCAAAAGATTACCACGCTGAAACACAAGTGATGATTCAGTTAATGTCTCATGACGAAGATGTAATGCCAGAAGCAATGGCAGGATTAGCTGCATCTGCAGCAATTCAATTAAGCGACTTCCCTTTTGAATGTGCTATTTCTGAAGCACGAGTAGCTAGAGTTAATGGAGAATTTGTTATTAACCCAACACGTTCACAATTAAAAGAATCTGACCTAGAAATGATGATTGGAGCTTCCGCAGATTCAGTAATGATGGTAGAAGGTGAAATGGATGAAATTTCTGAAGAAGAAATGGCTGAAGCTATTAAATTTGCACATGAAGCTATTAAAGTTCAGATTGATGCTCAAATACGTTTAGCAGAAGCTGTTGGCAAAAAAGAAGTTCGCGAATACCAAACTGCTGAAGAAAATGAAGATTTAGCAAAAAGAATACACGATTTAGCGTATGATAAATGTTATGCAATTGCAAAACAAGGAACGTCAAAAGTAGAACGTACTAATGCTTTTGCTGCAATTAAAGAAGAAGTAAAGGCTTCATTTACGGAAGAGGAGATAGCAGAATTTGGCCACCTTATTGGAGATTATTACAGTAAGGCAGAAAAAGAAGCTGTTCGGGAATTAACACTAAGTGAAGGTTTACGATTAGATGGTAGAAAAACTGATGAAATTAGACCAATTTGGTGTGAGGTAGATTATTTACCATCAGTACACGGTTCTGCTATTTTTACTAGAGGAGAAACACAAGCATTAGCAACAGTTACTCTAGGAACATCAAGAGAGGCAAACAAAATTGATATGCCATCTTTTGAAGGTGAAGAAACATTTTATTTACACTATAACTTCCCTCCTTTTTGTACAGGTGAGGCGCGCCCATTAAGAGGTACTTCTCGTCGTGAAGTTGGTCACGGAAATTTAGCTCAACGTGCATTAAAAGGAATGATTTCTGAAAACTGTCCTTATACTGTTCGTATAGTTTCTGAAGTTTTAGAATCTAACGGATCCTCTTCAATGGCAACCGTTTGTGCAGGAACAATGGCATTGATGGATGCTGGTGTTGAAATGAAAAAACCTGTTTCGGGAATTGCTATGGGATTAATTTCTGATGGTAATCGTTATGCTGTATTATCTGATATTTTAGGTGATGAAGATCATTTAGGAGATATGGATTTTAAAGTAACTGGTACTGCTGACGGAATTACTGCTTGTCAGATGGATATTAAAATTAAAGGTTTATCATATGAAATTTTAGTAAATGCACTAAAACAAGCACGTGAAGGTAGGTTACATATTTTAGGTAAAATTACCGATACCATTTCACAACCAAATGCAGAAGTTAAAGCACACGCTCCAAAAATGGTTTCAAAAACTATTCCTGGAGATTTTATTGGCGCTTTAATTGGCCCTGGTGGAAAAGTAATTCAAGAATTACAAAAACAAACAGGATGTACCATTGTTATTAATGAAGACCCTGTTACAGAAGAGGGTATTGTTGAAATATTAGGGACAAACCAAGAAGGTATTGATGCTGTTCTTGCTAAAATTGATGCTATTACATTTAAACCTGAAAGAGGCAGCGTTTACGAAGTGAAAGTTATTAAAATGTTAGACTTTGGTGCTGTAGTAGAATACACAGAAGCCCCTGGAAATGAAGTGCTTTTACACATTTCTGAATTGGCATGGGAACGCACAAATAACGTTTCTGATGTTGTTAAAATGGGTGATGTTTTTGATGTAAAATATTTTGGTAGAGACCCTAAAACTAGAAAAGAAAAAGTTTCTAGAAAAGCATTATTACCTAGACCACCTAGAGAAGAAAGAAAAGAAAAGAAAGACTAATAATTCTTTTAGAAATAATAAAAAAGCTCCTCAAAATTGAGGAGCTTTTTTATTTAATTAAATTATTTCATCTTAAAATAAGATTATACAAAATATTAAAATTGCACTATAAAATAATAATTTATTGCTCATTTTGTAACATTTTTAAAATTACTACGTATAATATAGTGTACACTTTATATAAACAATCATACACTAGCTAATTAAATGAGACAACTCAAAATTACAAAACAGGTTACTAACAGAGAAACCGCATCATTAGACAAATACCTACAAGAAATTGGAAAAGTTGATTTAATTACTGCTGAAATGGAAGTTGAATTGGCTCAACGGATTAAAGCAGGAGATCAAGAAGCTCTAGAAAGATTAACAAAAGCAAACTTGCGTTTTGTTGTATCAGTAGCAAAACAATACCAAAATCAGGGATTAACATTACCTGACTTAATTAATGAAGGAAATTTAGGCTTAATAAAAGCTGCAAAGCGATTTGACGAAACTCGTGGTTTTAAATTTATCTCTTATGCTGTTTGGTGGATTCGTCAATCTATTTTACAAGCATTGGCCGAACAGTCTCGTATTGTACGTTTACCTCTAAACAAAATTGGTTCTATTAATAAGATCAACAAAATGTATGCTTTTTTAGAGCAAGAGAATGAAAGACCTCCTTCTGCTGAAGAAATTGCAAAAAAGCTAGATATGACTGTTAATGACGTTAAAGAATCTATGAAAAATTCTGGCCGTCATGTATCTATGGATGCTCCTTTAATTGAAGGTGAAGATTCTAACTTATATGATGTATTGAACACTGGAGAATCTCCAAATCCAGACAGATCATTATTACACGAATCATTAAAAGTTGAAATTGAACGTGCTTTAGAAACTTTAACTCCTAGAGAAGCTGATGTGGTTCAGTTATACTTTGGCTTGGGAGATGCACACCCTATGACTTTAGAAGAAATTGGAGAAACATTTGATTTAACTCGTGAACGTGTTCGACAAATTAAAGAAAAAGCGATTAGAAGATTGAAACACACCTCTCGAAGTAAAATTTTAAAAACATACTTAGGATAATTTAATTACAAATTAATAGTTATTAATTACGAATTTAAAAAGGCTGTTTGAAATTTAAATTTCAAACAGCCTTTTTCATATATTTGTGAAAACAATTCAAACAACAACCTACTCTAATGAATAAATTTATTGCTCCTTCAATTTTAGCTGCAGATTTTGCCAACTTACAACATGCTATTGAAATGATAAACAATAGTAAAGCAGATTGGTTTCATATTGATGTTATGGATGGTGTATTTGTGCCAAATATTTCGTTTGGAATGCCTGTTATTAAAGCCATTAAAAAACATGCTACCAAAACCATGGATGTTCACTTAATGATTGTAGATCCTGATAGGTATATTTCAAATTTTAAAAAAGTTGGAGCAGATATTTTAACGGTACATTACGAAGCCTGTACCCATTTACACAGAACCATACAGGCTATTAAAGCCGAAGGAATGAAAGCTGGAGTATCTTTAAATCCACACACACCAATCGCTGTTTTAGAAGATATTATTTGTGATTTAGATTTAGTATTAATTATGAGTGTTAATCCTGGATTTGGCGGACAAAGTTTTATTGAAAATACTTATAAAAAAATTGAGCAACTAAAAAATTTAATAGCGTACTCAGGCTCAAAAGCTTTGATTGAAGTTGACGGTGGCGTTACAGATAAAAACATAGAACAACTCTCTGAAGCAGGAGCTGATGCATTTGTTGCAGGAAGTTTTGTTTTCAAAAGTGAAAATCCCTCTGAAACTATTAGTAATTTAAAAATTTTAGCTTCTAAATAATTAGTTTTCTTCTAATTCATATTGCTTTAATAAGTATTTCAATATATCTGTGGTAGTTACAATACCTACAAGTATGTCATTTTCAACAACTGGTAAGGCATGAAATTCATTTTTAGATAAAATTTCTACAACAGATTTTACAGTTATACTAGAATTTATCTTTATTGGATTTTTAACCATAATCTGACCAATACTCAACATACTGTAAACAGCATTATCTATTTTAATTTCGTTGGCATCGTACGAATCTAAAAAGCTAATTCGTTTTAAATCGGAAAGACTTAACATTCCTATAATATGCTCATCTTCAACAATTGGAATATGCCGAATGTGATTTTCTAAAAATAATTTTTCAGCTTTATATAAATCATCCGACAAGGTTAACGTTATTAACTTTCTCGTCATTATTTTTGATACTGGCTCTAAACGTTTCATAATAAATAATTTAATACCTATTATAAAGTTCTAAAAATAGTATGTATTTTTCTATGATTAAAATCAGCTATTAAAACCATTTTATAGTAATATCAGTAAGCTTTTGTTTTAAACTTGAGTAAGGTGGAAATAAAAATTCAATAGATCCTTTAATATGTTGCTTTAAAACTGAACGCTGATTTGAAAATTCTTGAAAACCGTAAAAACCATGGCTTTTACCAATACCACTATTGTTTGTACCCCCAAATGGAAGGTAATGATTTGAATATTGTAACACATTGTTATTAATACACGTGCTTCCTGCTCTTGTATTATTTATAATTTTGTTTACTGTTTTTCTGTTTCTACTATAAATATATAATGCTAAAGGTTTTTCTTTTGAATTCACATAATTTATAGCTTCATCAATGGTTTTATAAGTTATAATTGGTAAAATAGGCCCAAATATTTCTTCCTGTACAAGAGATGCTTTAGATGTTAAATTTGAAACTACAGTAGGCTCTATATAGTTATCCTCTTCGTTGTATTTTCCTCCTACCTCTATTTTAACCCCATTTGTTTTAGCATTGTTTAAATGATTTAGCAATCTGTTAAAATGCCTTTTATTAACTACCCTGCAATAGGACGTTGATTTTGAAGGGTTATTTGTATAAAATAATTGTAATTGCTTCTTTAATTCTACTAAAAAATTATTTTTTATTTCTTCTTTAATAAGTAAATAATCTGGTGCAATGCAGGTTTGCCCATTATTTATAAATTTTCCCCAAGCTATTTTTTTTGCAGCAGATTCTAAATTGGCTGTTTCATCAATTATTGTTGGTGATTTACCTCCTAATTCAAGTGTAACAGAAGTTAAATTATCGGCTGCTGCTTTCATTACTACCTTACCAATAGCAGGTGATCCTGTAAAGAAAATATGATTGAAAGGTAGTTTTAATAACTCTTGTGAAACTTTAACATCGCCTTCAATTAAAGCAACTTCATTTTCAGAAAATAGTTCCTTAACTATAAGAGACATCACTGATGAAATATTTGGAGTTAATTCTGAAGGTTTGATAATAACAGTATTGCCAGCTGCTATCGCAGAAATCAAAGGGCCAAAGGTTAAATTTAATGGGAAATTCCAAGGTGAAATAATTAAACAAACTCCTTTGGGCTCGTATTTAACCCAAGATGATGATCCTATTAAGGCTAAAGGTGTTCCTACTTTATGTTTAGACATCCAAGATTTTAAATGCCTTTTCACATATTTTATTTCACTTGTTATGGGATAAATTTCTGTTAAATCTGTTTCAAGAAATGGTTTTTTAAAATCTGCATAAATAGCTTTTCTTATGGCATCTTTGTAAGTATTTTCTACAGCATTTTTTAAGGTATTTAATTTTTTAATTCGCTGTTTATAAGATGTATTTCCAATTTCAAATTGATTTTCTTTTTGCAAATAAAACAATGCTGAATATGTGTTCTTATCTATTTTAGATTCCATTTAGATTTTAGTTACCTATATAAAGTTTATCTTTTTAATTTTATTATAAATCTAAGGTGATTAAGTCAGAATTAAAAATTTACAATGTTATATATTTAATTAGTTGTAAAGCTAAACCTCTATTTTCAAGACCACTTCATTCTTTGGAGGCGAACAGCGTTTAAAATGGCTAATAAAGCTACCCCAACATCAGCTATTACAGCTTCCCATAAAGTTGCCATACCAAATGCACCTAAAATTAGCACCAATATTTTTACCCCTAAAGCCAAAATAATATTTTGCCATATAATTTTGGTTGTTGAATTACTTATTTTTATTGCTGTAGCTATTCTTGAAGGCTGGTCTGTTTGTATAACAACATCTGCTGTTTCTATGGCTGCATCACTGCCTAAACCTCCCATTGCCATACCTACATCAGCAATTGTAATAACGGGTGCATCGTTAATACCATCTCCAATAAAAGCAATAGTTCTACCCTCTTTTTTAAGTTTTTCAACTTCATTTATTTTATCCTCAGGTAACAACCCTCCTATTGCTTCATCAATTCCTAATTGTTTTGCTATTTTATCTACCACAAGTTGTTTATCTCCCGACAGCATTACAACTTTAGATATCCTTTTAATACTATGTAAAGCCAATATGGCATTTTTGGCATCATCTTTTAGTGTATCTGCTATGGTAATATACCCAGCGTAAACTTCGTTAATTGCTATAATTACAATAGTTTCAGTTATTTCTTTTAGTTTTTCGCTATAAGGAACCTTAAATTTATCAAGTAACTTCGTGTTTCCTGCCAAAATTTTATAATTATTAACTTCACCTTTCAATCCATAACCCGATATTTCTTCAACATTATATGATTCAAATCTATTGTCTGTGACATTTGCATATTTTACAATAGCATCTGCAATTGGATGTGTAGAATTAGCCTCTAATACAGCCGTTAAATTTACCAATAATTCTTTATCAAAATTTTCAGAAACTACACTTTGAACTTCAAATACACCTTTCGTTAGTGTACCTGTTTTATCCATGACAACCGTATCAACTTTGGTCAATAATTCTAAAAAATTTGACCCTTTAAATAAAATTCCATTATGAGATGCAGCCCCAATACCTCCAAAATACCCTAACGGAATTGAAATTACCAAAGCACAAGGACAAGAAATGACTAAGAAAATTAAAGCTCTTTGAAACCACATTTGAAATAAGTAAGCATCACCAAGAAAAAAATATGGAATAATAACCAAGGCAATTGCTAACCAAAATACAATAGGCGTGTACACTTTTGCCAACCTGCTAACTAATAATTGTGTTTTTGCTTTTCTACCTGTTGCATCTTGAACAAGTTTTAAAATTTTAGAAAGTTTAGTGTCTGCATATTTTGTTGTCACTTTTATTTCTATCGGTGTATTAATATTAATCATACCAGCAAGTATTGTCTCTCCTTTCTTCTTATTGTCTGGAACAGACTCTCCTGTTAAAGCCGCTGTATTTAACGTTCCTAATTCAGAAACTAGCACACCGTCTAATGCTACTTTTTCTCCAGGCTTAACCTGTATAATTTGCCCCACTTTTACTTTATTTGGATGTTTAACTACTGG
>Ga0256834_1003156_pt1 | contig 9997 bp, 8 predicted proteins | sample 4281140metaG_FD_190536 | JGI IMG/M metagenome (GOLD analysis project Ga0256834, IMG submission 190536) | Hydrothermal vent microbial communities from East Pacific Rise, Pacific Ocean - 4281-140 | ecosystem: Environmental > Aquatic > Marine > Hydrothermal vents | place: Pacific Ocean: East Pacific... | reverse complement strand
AGCCACGGCATTTTTAACAAATAAAACCTCATAAATCGGATCAAAGAACCATTTGTTAAAGAACAACACATGCAAAGGTTTAAATATACGCGCAATAACCGACGATGAGCCTGACTTAACCATATAAATAAGATATGCCAGCAATATACCGAATATTCCAACGGCTAACGGTAATTTTTTCACCCAAAATGGCGCAGAGTGAGCAGCCTCTACTGTATCATTTTGTGGCAACACAACTATAGAATCATGCCAGAAATATTCCTTAGACCAAACATTTACCGTTTCATGGCTAGGTTTAGCATGAGAATCATCGCCGCCAGCTGCTGGCATAATCTTATCATAAGCCTCAGCAGACGCATGATGCTCATAAGCAGAGCCAACAAAGCCACCATAAAATACCGAGCCCGCAAGAATAGCTCCCGCAGCCAAAACAATCAGCGGCATTAGCATTATAGAAGGCGATTCATGAACATGGCTCATTACTTTTTCACTTGCGCGAGGCTTGCCGTGGAAAGTCATGATAATCAAACGCCAGCTATAAAATGCAGTCATAATTGCCGCCGCAATTCCCATCCAATAAGCATAATTACCAAACCAAGTATGATCTGCCCACGCGGCCTCTAGCACAATATCTTTGGAATAATAACCAGAAAACGGGAATATCCCGACAAGCGCGAGTGAGCCAATCCACATTAGCGCATAAGTAACAGGTATTTTCTTCCAAAGCCCGCCCATTTTGCGCATATCTTGTTCATCCGACATCGCATGAATAACAGAGCCTGCGCCAAGAAATAGCAACGCCTTAAAGAATGCATGTGTCATAAGGTGGAATATCGCCGCGCCATATGCCGAAACGCCAAGCGCAAAGAACATATAGCCAAGCTGGCTCATCGTGGAATAAGCAATCACGCGCTTAATATCGAATTGTGTAAGGCCGATAGTCGCCGCAACAAACGCCGTGGTCGCGCCAAGTACAGCCACCACCATAAGCGCATCTGGCGCATATTCAAATAGTGGCGAGAAACGCGCCACAAGGAAAACACCCGCCGTAACCATAGTAGCGGCGTGGATTAGAGCAGATACAGGCGTTGGCCCTTCCATCGCATCGGGAAGCCAAGTATGTAAGCCGAGCTGCGCTGATTTACCAACTGCGCCCATAAACAACAACAGACAAATAACGGTAAGAGCATGTAGCTCAAAGCCGAAAAAGCTCATCGTTGTGTCGGCATATTGCGCAGGATTGTCGAATATCGTAGAGAACTCAACACTTCCGAAAACAACGAATATCGCCATAATCCCAAGAGCCAGCCCCAAATCACCAATGCGGTTAACCACAAAAGCCTTTTGCGCGGCGGCGTTTGCACTGGATTTATGATTCCAAAACCCGATAAGAAGATAAGAGGCAACGCCAACCCCTTCCCAACCAAAGAATAGCTGAAGCAAGTTATCCGAAGTCACCAACATAAGCATCGCAAAAGTGAACAAGCTTAAATAAGCCATGAAACGCCCCTTGCATGGATCATGGCTCATATAGCCAACTGAATACACATGCACACACGCAGAAACAATATTAACCACGCACATCATAACAACGGCCAATTGATCAACTCTTAATGCCCAAGAAACCGTAAAGTCACCCGAGGTAATCCACGTCGCCAGCGTAGTTTTATACGCGCCGTCAACCATATTTTCAGTCATAATAACATCAAAAAACAACGTTATAGAAGCAAGGGCGGCAATGATAATGCAAGTACAAGTAACCACCTGCGCACCAAAAGCACCAAGCTGCTTACCAAACAAACCTGCCACAATAAAAGCAAATAACGGGGAAAAGACAGCTAGTAATTCCATATCCTACCCCTGCATCCCTGAAATATCTTCCACAGCGATAGAGCCTTTATTACGGAAGAAAACAACCAAAATAGCCAAACCAATAGCAGCCTCAGCCGCAGCAACAGTCAGTGTAAACATAACAAAAACCTGCCCTGTTAAATCACCAAGATAAGCCGAAAATGTTACAAAATTAATATTCACTGCCAAAAGCATTAACTCAATCGACATTAAAATAACGATCACATTTTTACGGTTAAGGAAAATCCCGAAAACCCCGATAGTGAATAAAATCCCCGCAAGAATTAAGTAATGCTGCATCCCTATATCCAACATATCAAGCCCCCGTCCCTGAGGTTACTTGTGTAACCTCTAAAACATCAGAGGCTTTTCTTGCATGCTGTTCGGCCACTTTTTGCTTACGGATATTGGGGCGCGTGCGATTAGTTAAAACAATCGCGCCGATCATCGCCACAAATAAAATAAGCCCCGACATCTGGAAAGCAAAAATATAATCCGTATATAAAACCATTCCCAAAGCTTCAGAATTTTGCAGCTCTCCAAATTCAGCCAAAGGCAGAGCAATATTTTGCGCCGCTTCAGGGGCAAATTGCCAATAAGAATAAACCGCAACCAGCTCAAACAACAAGATAGCACCAATAACAATGCCTACAGGGATGTATTGCATCGCACCCTTTCGCAAATTAGCAAAATCAATATCAAGCATCATAACTACGAACAAGAACAACACCGCCACCGCGCCGACATAAACAATAACAAGAATCATCGCAATAAATTCTGCGCCAAGCAATACGAACAGCCCCGCAGCATTAAAGAAACCCAAAATAAGGAATAATACAGAATGCACAGGATTACGCGCCGTAATAACCATTAAAGCGCTTACCAGCAATATTCCTGCAAATAGATAAAAGGCAAATGCCTGTACGACCATAGATATGTCTCTAACTTAAATTACTAGTATTTTTTAATCCTTTCTGAGTTATATCGCAAGATCAGAAATCAAAAAAACATTAGTTATTCTTGCTTTTTATATCAATGCACAGTTATTCTATTTACAGCAATATTGTCACACGCTCGTTCAAATCATGAAAAACATCACTCTATTCAGCCTTACCCTGCTTATTTTAACAATAAGCCCAAGCACGTTACTTGCCAAAGAAACGGGGTTTTTGGGACTGTCTGTTGGCTATTACAATATTTTGGACGGCAATAACGAATCTATAAGTTTCAGAGCCGAATACAGGCCTGCTAAATCCATTATATTCAAACAGCTAAAACCATGGCTTAGCGTGCAAACAACATTAAATGCAAGCCTTTGGGGCGGCGCAGGCCTGCTGTGGGAGTTTAAACCAACGCCCCAAATATTTATAACCCCGTCTTTAGGCATCGGACTTTATAGGCATGGCCGCGGCGATGTTGACCTTTCCCACCCTTTGCAGCTTAGATCTCAGATAGAATTTGCCTATTCCTTAAAGGATAAAACCCGCATTGCTCTAGCATTTTCCCACATGTCAAATGCTGGGCTTAGCCATAAAAACCCCGGGACAGAAGAGCTAAGCCTTTATTATTACATGCCAATTGATACTGTATTTTAGCACAAAGTTTGACATAGCCTTAATAATTCAATAGTATGACTCAAAATAAAAATGGGAAGAATTAAAATGAGCGATTCAAATACTCCTGAGAGAAAAAAAGAAGTAGAAGCTTTTATTAAAGAAAACATCACTGATGCTTACACATTATTCTTTAATTCTTCTGAAATGTTAACAGTTCAATTTAATCCAACAGCATCATTAAAAGACGAGCTTGTAGTACCTTTTTCTACGGTTGAGAAAGACCCTAAATCTCTTACAGATAAAGGCATTAACCAACATGTAATTAATACAGTTAATGCGCATGTGAATAATATCGAAAAAATAGTAAAGGAACATGGTAATAGAGTTACAGGTGCACAACTAACAATAAAAAGTGATCGCGAGCCAGAACCTTATACACCACTAGACTAAACAGCATTACACACCACTAACGATACCTAGCATCAGCAACAATATTCGCCGCTAATTGAGCTTCCCAACGATCACCATTATCAAGCAGTTTTTCCTTGTTATAGTAAAGCTCTTCGCGGGTTTCGGTGGCGTATTCGAAATTAGGCCCTTCAACGATTGCATCAACGGGGCAAGCTTCCTGACATAGGCCACAATAAATACATTTGGTCATATCAATATCGTATTTTGTAGTACGCCGAGAGCCGTCTTCTTGCTCCTCAGCTTCAATAGTAATAGCCAAAGCAGGACATACCGCCTCGCACAGCTTACACGCGATACAACGCTCGCTCCCATCTGGATAGCGACGCAACGCATGTTCCCCGCGGAAACGCGGTGATATTGGCCCTTTTTCATAGGGGTAGTTAATTGTAACTTTTGGCACAAAGAACATATATTTAAGGGTGAGGCAAAAGCCCTTAACTATTTCAACCAAAAAGAATGATCGCACAAATTTATTCATAGTTATTCTATTTCCTCGCCGCTATTTTCAATTATCTCAATTACTTCTTCGACATTTTCTTCAATTATTTCAATAACTTCTTCCACGACTTCTACAACGTCTTTTACTGGATTAACATGTGTAACCTGCCCTGGTAAAGCATTTGCACTCATCAATATTCCAGCCATAAGCACAACCCAAACAAGGGTTAGCGGCAAAAACACTTTCCAGCCTAAACGCATTAGCTGATCATAGCGAAAGCGCGGCAGCGTTGCTCTTGACCAGATAAAGAAGAATAATATCATCGCAGTTTTAAGCGCGAACCACACAATTCCCGGAACAAAATCCAACGCAGCAATTCCAAACGGAGGAAGCCAACCGCCAAGGAATAAAATAACCGTCATTGCGCTCATTAAAAACATATTGGCGTATTCACCTAGGAAGAATAGAGCATATGTCATGGCGGAATACTCCACCATAAAGCCACCCGTAATCTCTGATTCGCCTTCGGGCAAGTCAAACGGCGTACGATTCGTTTCCGCCAATATAGAGATCAAAAACACTATGAACATCGGAAATAGCAATATTTGCACCCAAAAAGGACGCTCTGCCAAGACGATTTCCTGTAAATTAAGCGAGCCAGTGACAAGTAATACACACACGATTATAAGCCCCATAGATACTTCGTACGAGATCATTTGTGCAGCAGAGCGCATCCCGCCAAGAAAAGCATAGCGCGAGTTAGAAGCCCAGCCAGCCATAACAACGCCATATACGCCCATAGATGAAATAGCGAATAAATACAAAATCCCGACATTAAGATTGGCCAAAACCCAGCCCTTATCAAAGGGAATAACCACCCATGCAATTAATGACAACATAAACAAAACCATCGGGGCGAGCAGGAACACAACGCGATGCGCAGAGCTTGGGATAATAGTTTCCTTGGAAAACAGCTTAATACCGTCGGCAATCGGTTGCAACAATCCCAAAGGCCCAACCGTCATAGGGCCTTGCCGTTTTTGCATTGCGCCAAGAATTTTGCGCTCGGCGTAGGTCATATATGCCACAGCCAGCAATAAGCCAACAATAAGCAATAAAATATAGAGGCAAGTTCTAACTAACCAGAACCCCCATCCCCATAGAATAAATTCAATCGCAAATTCCATCTAACTTCCTTTTGCTTTCCATACGGTTGTCATTGCGAGGAAGCGTAGCTGACGCGGCAATCCAAAAATTATAGATTGCTTCACTGCCTTTGGCAGCTCGCAATGACGCAGTATTGACAATATATTTAAACTCATTATGCAGCCACCTCTTTTTTGGTGATAAATTGTGCCATATCGGGCTTAAAATAATTAGGGCCTTTAAGGACTTTACCGTCAGATTCGCGCCTAATTGGCTTACCATCCGCGTCAAGCTTGCTCATATTAGAGCGATGAACCTCATCAAATGCGGCATTTTTAACATCGTGCAAGCCAAAGGACAAAAACGCTCCATCAAGCACATATTGCAGATCAATCAACGCATCAAGCGTCTCCACCATGTCGCCCTGCTCCAGTGCTTCTTTAAGCTCGCCTAGTTCTTCGGCGAGTAAATTAATGCGCAGCTCATTGGTTTTTTCATCGCTAATGCTAGCCTTATCCAAAACTGAAAGACCGTATGTCTCGTGAAACTCTTGCACTTGCTCTAATGTTGTTCTTTTGCTCATTATGCAGAATCCTCTAATTCTTTTTGTCTGGTAAATGCCTTTGAGCATTCTTCCATGGTTTTTGATGCGCGGCAAATCGGATTATTCAAATAATAATTTTGCACAGGCAGGGCAAAAGCATCCTTTGCAGGCTTACCTTTAACGGAGTATTTAGCCCATTTTGCTGGAATAATTTCATCCATTTTCTTGAAAATTGGCCATTCTTTTTGAATGCGTGATCTTAGCTCTAATTGTGAGTTATAAGGCAGCGGGGATGCTCCCACATGCTCTGACAATTTACGGATAATCGCCCAGTCCTCTTTTGCCTCGCCGACAGAGCTAACTGCGCGGCGCGCCAGTTGAGGGCGACCTTCTGTATTCACATAGATACCATCTTTTTCCGTGTATGCACATGATGGCAAAACAACGTCAGCCCTTTGTGCGCCGTGATCGCCGTGATGGCCTTGATAGACAACAAAGCTTTTCCAGCCGACATTAACATGCGCGTTAAATTCATCCGCGCCAAGCAGGAACAATACCTCGATAGAGCCCTCCTTTGTCGCTGCAATAATATCAGCAAAGTCTTTTCCACCATTTTGCGGCAAGAAACCAACATCAAGCCCGCCAACACGAGAAGCCGCGCCATGAAGAATGTTAAAGCCATTCCAGCCGTCTTTTACAATGCCTAAATCTTCGCAAGCCTTATGAAGCAGAGCATGAACAGCCAAGCTATCGGGGCGCGTAAACACGTTTGCCCCAACAATCATCATTGGCTTTTTGGCATCAAGCTTGCCCGCATATTGCTTAACCAGCATCTCGAGATCCTTCGGAGACGTTCCGACATGCTCATAAGGATAGGTCAGATCGACTGGCTCACCTATCAGTGATACAGGAATCCCCTTTTCCAGCCAATTTTTGCGGATTCTAGCATTTATCATTGTTGCCTCATGACGAGGATCAACGCCGACCAGTAAAATTGCATCGGCTTCGTCAATGCCCGCTATGCCAGAATTAAACAGGTAGGAGGCGCGATTTTCTGCGCTGAATACTGATCCGTCAGTGCGGCAATCCATATTGGGACTGCCTAATGATGCAAGCAAATCTTTCATCGCAACCATGGCCTCTACATCAACAAGATCACCAGCAAGGGCGGCTATAGCATCACCCTTAACGCCTCTTAATTTCCTGCTGATACAAGAGATAGCCTCATCCCAACTAGCCTCACGCAGCTTGCCGCTATCCTCATCACGGATATAAGGACGATCAATGCGCCCCTTAGCCAAGCCATCGCAAGAAAAACGCGCCCGATCATCTATCCATTCCTCGTTTATATCCTCGTTCAAGCGCGGCAGGATTCGCATAACCTCACGCCCGCGCGAATCAACACGGATATTACAGCCAAGCGCATCGTTAACGTCGATAGTTTCGGTCTTGGTAAGCTCCCAACTACGCGCTTTAAAAGCATATGGCTTGGATGTTAGTGCACCGACAGGGCAAACATCAATCAAATTACCTGATAGCTCGGTGTCAATAAGGCCGCCAACAAATGTTCCGACTTTTGCATTTTCACCGCGGTTAAATTGCCCGAGAACGGGCGTTCCCGCAATTTCCTCGGCAAAACGAATACAGCGTGTACAATGAATACAGCGCGTCATAACTGTTCCGATTAAAGGCCCATAGTCATTATCCTCAACCTCGCGCTTATCCTCATAATATCGCGAGCGATCAAAACCGTAAGATACGGCTTGATCTTGCAAATCACATTCACCGCCTTGATCACATACAGGGCAATCAAGCGGATGATTGATAAGCATCATCTCCATAACGCCTTTACGCGCATCTTTAACAACATCCGAATCGGTATGGACGATCATTCCATCACCACAAGCCATCGCGCATGAGGCAACAGGCTTTGGCGGGCCTCCCTCAATTTCCACCAAACACATACGGCAATTAGCAGGAACTGACAGCTTGTCATGGTAACAAAAGCGAGGAATTTCAATGCCTAGCTGCTCTGCTGCTTGCAACACACTAGTGCCCTGCTCAACTTCGATTTCCATGTCATTAATAGTAATTTTAGGCATTTATTTTTATTTCCGCAAGTTTAGGCAATTAGAGTATTGAAAAATTCTTCCGACTACTATTTAATCTGCGCAAGAATTAAGATCAACAGTTACTTGATAATTATATGCACACTCGAATAGAAATTCTAGCCCATAAAGATGATGGTCGGGCGCATCATATAGCAAAAACCCTTGAAACAATGGGGGTTTGTGCCTGCGTTCGCGCTGTGGATGTTTATTCATCACAAGGTGCGGATGCTCGAAAAGACATATTTGCGCAAAGTTTAGCAAATCCTGTTACACAAAAAATCAACGAAACACCTTCTGATTTTGATTGGGCGCTTGAAATAGGCTTTATGCCAGGTGTTACAGATAATGTAGGAAACACAACTTCGGAACTGTTAGAGCTAGCCACGGGCAGCAAGGATGCTTGCTATTCTTCGCGCTTATATTTGATAAAAACAGATGCAAGCCTTGAGGTTATCGAAAAGCTAGCCACGGTAATTTCAAATAAGCTAATCCAGCGCATATCCATCAAAAGCCAAGACGAGTATAAACGCGATGGCGGTATGGACGCAGTTATCCCCAAAGTATCTTTAGGCGATAATGACGCGGTTGCGGATAATGTTAATCTTGATATTCCTGATTCTGAATTAGAAAACCTTGGAAAATACGGCATAGCCAATAAAGACGGCAGTAAACGCGGCCCATTAGGTTTATCACTACCCTATCTAAAAGCCATACAAGCGTATTTCGAAAAAGAAGGACGCGCCGCTACGGATATAGAGATTGAAACATTGGCGCAAACATGGTCAGAGCATTGTAAGCACACAATATTCGCATCCCCAATCGATGACATAGCCAAAGGGCTTTACAAGCATTACATACAGCGCGCAACCAAAGAAATTCGTGCCTCACGTGGAGATGATGACATATGCGTATCTGTATTCTCCGATAATGCGGGCGGGATTATATTTGATGAAGACCACTTGATTACTGATAAAGTCGAAACGCACAACTCCCCTTCCGCGCTTGATCCATTTGGCGGGTCTATCACTGGAATTGTCGGGGTTAACCGCGATTGCATGGGCTTTGGCATGGGCGCGAAGCCTGTAATTAATCGCTATGGCTTTTGTTTGGCTGATCCGCGTTCAAAGCCTAATTACTTCCGTGATAAATCATGCACAGATGCGCTACTGCCGCCTTCAAATATTATGAACGGCGTTATTGCTGGCGTGGAAGCAGGCGGGAATTGCTCTGGCATACCTACGCCTTCGGGCTTTGTATATTTCGATGATAGATTCGCAGGCAAGCCACTGGTATTCGTGGGAACAATCGGACTAATTCCGCGTGTAATTAACGGCAAGGCTGGTCATGAAAAATGCGCTAGAGCTGGCGATAAAATCGTAGTAGCTGGTGGAAGAGTTGGCGCAGACGGCATTCACGGCGCAACTTTCTCCTCTGTTGCACTAGATGAAGGCTCACCCGCAACAGCCGTTCAAATTGGCGATCCTATCACGCAAAAGAAAATGTCGGATGCTATTATCAAGGAAATCCGCGACTTTGGCTGGTATAGCGCAATTACCGATAACGGAGCTGGCGGTCTGTCCTCTTCGGTTGGTGAAATGGCGGAAGGCTCGGGTGGCTTTCACTTAGAGCTTGAGAAAGTGCCATTAAAATATCATGGCCTATCGCCTTGGGAAATATGGATTTCCGAAAGCCAAGAGCGCATGACCTTTGCTGTGCCGCCTGAAAACACCGAAAAAATGATAGCATTCTTTGCAAAGCGCGGCGTAGAAGCAACGGTAATCGGAACATATACCGATTCGGGTCGTGCGAAGATTTCATGGAACGGCGAAGTTATCATGGATTTAGAGATGGATTTTCTACATGACGGAAACCCTGAAAC
>Ga0256834_1003155_pt1 | contig 9997 bp, 5 predicted proteins | sample 4281140metaG_FD_190536 | JGI IMG/M metagenome (GOLD analysis project Ga0256834, IMG submission 190536) | Hydrothermal vent microbial communities from East Pacific Rise, Pacific Ocean - 4281-140 | ecosystem: Environmental > Aquatic > Marine > Hydrothermal vents | place: Pacific Ocean: East Pacific... | reverse complement strand
GAAAATGAAGAGAGTTTCGAGCAAACGAGCCAAAAAGGGCACGCACAAGATTGGGAATTTTCATATCAAACAGTGCATCATTTTCAAGCATTTTAACGCGTTCAAGTGTACCGTAACGCTCAGAAGCAGCTTGCAGTGCAAAATATTTGTTCATGCTCAACGTATCGTGAGCATACCTATTATAAAAATCTTTAAGAGCCTTTAGCGCCTCTGTCGGTGCAAAATTTTCAAGGAGTGCAAGTGCCGCAATACGATCAGTCATCGTAACTGAGTCATTATACTGCAACTGAATCATACAGGAGATAACGCCTTTGTCCAGACGTGCCAAATACGATAACAGCCGATTTTTTAAAGCCCGTTTTCCCTGACTCTCTGCATCCAAAGAACGGTTATTTGGCTCATGCAGTTGGTGGTATAGTGACACCATTACCGCTTCATACCTTTGTGCCAATGTTACGATGAGCGCTTCGCGTGCTTCATGCAAGGCTACCACATCTATATTGCTACCCTGCTCTTGCATGAGCAGCCCCAGCGAAGGCAACTCTAAGAGCTCTGCTTTAAAGAGCAGATCAATACGCTCATCACATAAGATGACACCAAAGGCATCCACAAAAGCATCGCTGTTACGTGAGTGCATCATCACAGCAACAGCTTCTTCTTGTGCCGCCTCATAACGCACAAAACCGTCTGTATCGTGCTGTATTAAAAAGATATTATCACTACCTTCTACATGTAATTTTATCGGTGCGCTAAAGCCTCTGTTGAGTGAGAGTTGTGCAAAGGCTGTAACATCGTGAAATACAAAGGTCTGTTCTTCTTTAGAGATGAGTATAATATCAGGATCAACACCGTACTGCTCGGCACTGCGCAGTGGAATACTCTCGCCTAATTCATTGAGTAGTGCCATACGTAGCGGATACAGATAGGGCTCTTGTCGATTTCCATTGACATCGTTAGGAATACGCTGTTTACATGTAATTTTCAGCTCAGCCGCCTCTGCATCATACTGATAATTTACATGTAATTGCGGCGTACGCATCTGCGTATACCACCGTTGAAACAGCTTTAAATCTAATGGTGTCTTCTGCTGCATCGCCCAGAAAAAATCTTCGGTACGCACAGCCTTACCGTCAAAGGTCTCAAAGTAAAGATCCATCGCTTCACGATAGGCACGTTCACCTAAAAGCGTGTGAAACATGCGAATAACCTCAGCTCCTTTTTCATAGACTGTAGCGGTATAGAAATTATTAATCTCCATATAGGAGTCGGGTTTAATACTATGCGCTGTCGGACCGGCATCTTCGACAAACTGACGCTCACGAAGTGCTTTGACATCACGAATACGCTGCAGTGTCGCCGAGTTCATATCGGCACTGAAACATTGATCGCGAAAAACGGTCAACCCCTCTTTAAGGGTAAGTTGAAACCAGTCTCTACAGGTAATGCGATTGCCCGTCCAGTTATGAAAGTATTCATGAGCAATGACACTTTGAATCCCTAAAAAGTTCTGATCGGTTGCGGTATCAATATTGGCAAGAACATAGGCCGAATTAAAAATATTCAGCCCCTTATTTTCCATTGCTCCCATATTAAAGCTATCGACGGCAACAATATTGTAAATATCGAGATCATACTCTCTACCGTAATTTGCTTCATCCCATATCATGGCATCTTTGAGTGCTTGCATGGCATAAGCACATTTACTTTCATTTCCTTTATCACAGTAGATATTGAGTGCAATGTCACGCCCGCTGCACGTTGTAAAACTATCATGCACGACACCCAAATCACCGACAACCAGTGCAAAGAGATAACTCGGTTTTACAAAAGGATCTTCCCATACGGCACTATGACGTCCTCCTTCAATATCACTACAAGCAACGGGGTTGCCGTTACTCAACAAAACAGGATAGTTCTGTTTATCGGCAATAATTTTTGTCGTAAAACGGGTCATATTATCGGGACGGTCTATAAAGTAGGTAATACGTCGAAAGCCCTCCGGCTCATTCTGCGTACAGAAGATACCACTCGAACAGTACAAGCCTTCAAGCTCTGTATTCTCATGCGGATAGAGTGTTGTCACAATACGCAATTGACACGACGTTGTTACCGTAGGAAGTGTCAGCCCTTGTGCATGGAGCTCCATCTCATCGGCATGCAACAACCTACCGTCACAATGAATCGACTCAAGTTGAAACTTTTCTCCGTCTAAACGTAATGGGATATTACCGGAGTGTAATGCTTTTACATGTAAATGTGACGTTACTACGGTTTTGTCATCACTAATATCAAACTCCAGATCACACTGTGTTATGTGATAGTCCAGCGGTTTATAATCTTTTAAATAGGTTATGGAAGTATCGGTCATCTGCTATCCGTAAATTTTTTTCGTATCATATCATGTCTTTGGCTGACGTTGTAATTACAGATATTACTGTGATGTCCGATTTAGTAACATCATACCCATCAAACGAGGATCATTTTATGAGCAGGCCATCATCTTTAGGAAGCGAAATCGTCATACAACCCCACGAATTTATTGTCTCAAAGACCGATACTAAAGGCAAAATTGCCTACTGTAACGAGATCTTTATTAAAATGTCCGGCTATAGTGAAGAGGAACTTTTAGGTAAAGCACATAGTATCGTTCGCCATCCTGATATGCCCAAAGCTGTTTTTAAATTGCTCTGGGAACGTATCCAAACAAAAAAAGAGATCTTTGCCTATGTTAAAAACCTCTCTAAAGATGGACGCTACTACTGGGTTTTTGCCAATGTTACCGCGTCGGTAGATGATCGTGGTAATATCATCGGATACTACTCCGTTCGCATTAAACCAAATGAACACGCTATTACGACGATCGCAGCACTCTACCAAGAGATGGTACGCATTGAACAGCACGAAGGGGTTGAGGGATCGTTACGTTATCTCAATACCTTATTAGATGACAAAGGAGTCTGCTATGATGCGTTTATTATCGCCCTCCAAGGCTAGAAAATCTGCTCTTGCCCAAGAGATTGAGCGGGTCACGTCTCATGCAGCTATGGGAAACTTGGAGTCTCGTATTACCCATATTGATCCTGATGACCCGTTGGCCAAATCAGCATGGAATATTAATAATATGCTCGATCAAATCGAAGCGACACTACGTGGTTCCGTATCGGCTATTCAAAGTGCCAGTGAAGGAAAATCTCATCGAAAACTCTTTGACGTAGGTCTCAAAGGCATCTTTAAACTTAATAGCAATTTTATTGCAACGGGGGTCGACGCTATCATTCAGAACAATAAAGACAAGCTCCGTAGTGAACTTGCCATGAGCTTTGAAGAGTCCAGTGGAGGACTCAAGGCGAGTGTCTCCATTTTACAAAACAATATTGATAGCTCTCTTGTCAATGTCAGCAGCATTAGTAGCATCGCTGAAGAGACAGCCAGCTCTTCTAATGAGAGTTTACAAACCACGAAAGAGCTTGCTGAAGGGATTACGCACCTCATTGATCATATCTCCAATATTACCCATGCCATCGATTCACTCAATGAACGCTCCGGGGAAATTAGTCTGGTAGTAGATCTCATCAAAGATATTGCCGATCAGACCAATCTTCTTGCTCTTAATGCTGCCATTGAAGCTGCCCGTGCCGGAGAGCATGGGCGCGGTTTTGCTGTGGTTGCCGATGAAGTACGAAAACTAGCAGAACGGACTCAAAAAGCAACGTCTGAAATCTCTATTACCATCCAAACCCTCCAACAAGAGACCAATGCGATGCAATCACGTTCTCAAGAGGTTAGTACCATCTCTGAGCAATCTAAAACACGTATTGACAGCTTTCAAGACTCATTACATACCTTAAATATTCATGCTAATAATACGGCAAAACTCTCTAAAAAAGTAGAGTATCAGAGTCTCGTCATCTTTGATAAAATTGAGCATATTCTTTTTAAAGCCGATGCCTATGAGCGGGTACTTGACCCGGATAAATTCCATAATAATATTATCACATCAACAGACTGTCGCGTCGGAACATGGTATCCTGAAGAGGGAAAAAAGGTTTTTGGAAAAACAGCAAGTTTTTCACTCATGAACGAACCGCATGAAAAGCTGCATCGCTATGCTGAAATCAATGTTGCCACTGTAAAAAAACAGGGGCTTTCTAACGCTTTAGCACCTGAACTCATAGCAAACTTTAAAGCTATGGAAGAGTCCTGTAGTGCCTTTTTTGATATCCTTGATGCTATTGCCCAAGAGAAAGTCGCCCTGGAAGCAGATGAATGTACACTATCATAAGAGCGTGACTCTCTATGCCACATCTACTCCGACAATTTTGTCAATAATATAGCGGCTTAAATCACGATGGTGAATCTCTTTTGCCAACGCCTCTTTATAGAACGCCGCCACCTCTTTAGCGTGCTTCTCATAGCTGAAATGGGGAAAATGGATTTTCCATGCCTCTTTCAGACGACGCAGTGTCATTAACTCGATCATATACTCTTTAAAGAGTGTAAACGATGCAAAAAAGAGTGCGGTAAACAGTACGGCTACAATAATCAAATAGTGGCAGTCAATAGTTGCTAAAACTTTATGAAATATAAGCGTGACCGGCAAAATAAACAGATGGGTAAAAATAACAAAAACAAGATACATACGTCCCAATCGTATGCGATACCCTAACATATGGGCATCAACCGGCATACCATCATTATAAACTTTATTGGCCTGCATCAACTCTTCAAAACGAATGGGTGCTTCAGAGATACGAAATATATACGGCAAGATTATCTTATCAATAAAATTTCTAATGTTTACAATCATTGTTAGCAGTCACTTTCTTTGGTATTACTTTTATAGCATTTTATCTTTAAAAGCGAAGTTTATCAAGACAAAACTAATCAATATGCTCGTTTCTACTAGGATATAGAAACATTCTTATAGGAATTAATGTATTATTAAACATTTTTTGTTGTTAAAATAAGCGAGAATACTGTATAATAGCTTTTTTACACCACTGAGGAATTATTAATTATGATACGTACTCTTTTATTTGTTTTCCTATTGTGTATCAGTGCTTTTTCCAGTGCCGGTACCTTGGACTCCCATAAAAAATACACTATTGCATTTGCACAAGATACTTTAGATAATGATTTTCGACTGGCTCAAGTTAAAATGGTTCGAAAAGCCCTCTCAAAGTACCCCAATATACGTTTTGTTTACAGTAATGCCAAAGCCAATACCTCGTTACAAATTAAGCAAATTGAAGATTTTATCTATCAAAAGGTAGATCTCCTCATCACTAGCCCCTACGATGAAGTTGCAACAGCTGATGTTGTCGCAAAGGCCTATAAGTCCGGTATTCCTGTTATTATGATTGATCGCACCATTCGAGGAGATGACTATACCATCTACATTCATCCCGACAATAAAAAAATTGCTCGTGATGCAGCTGAATTTATTGCCAAACAGTTAAACTATAAAGGAAAGGTTCTTCTCTTAAAAGGGGTTCTTAGTACGGACTCCGCACGAAAACGAACCGAAGGTTTTTATGAGGTTATGCGACACTACCCCCATATTAAAGTTATTGAATATACTGCTAACTATTTACGCCGTGATGCCCTTATCGGTGTCGATACACTCCTAAAAAAAGGAGAGCACTTTGATGCTATTATGGCACAAAGTGACAGCATGCTCATTGGTGCTCGTATAGCACTGAAAGCACATAATGTTAATCCATCATCTCTTGTGAGCGTCGGTATTGACTATATTCAAGCGGCACGACATGCTATACGCTCCGGAGATCAAACCAGTAGCTTTGTTTACTCTTTAGGTGCGACGGAGAGTGCCGATATAGCCATTAAGATCTTATCTGGTCAAAAAGTTCCCAAAGAGATTATTCTTGAAACATTGCAAGTGACCAAAGAGAATGTTGAGACTATTGAACCTATTTTTTAACCATTTTGTAACAAGGGAAGCCTTTTGAAACACTTTTTTTCATTGCGTCTAAAACTCATTATTTATACGCTCTTTTTTATTATTGCCTCCATGTTGACTATTGGTATGCTCAGTAATAATTATCTACAAAATTATTTTCATAAAGATGCCAAAATTCGACTGCATGAAGCATTTTTCAGTCTCTCCTTACAACTGAAATCTGTAGAACGTGACCTGACTGAAAGCCTCCATTTTATTTCTGAGAATGAGGCTATTATTGCCTCGCTTAATCTCATTAAAAACTATGAAGATATCCATAACTACAAACAGACACTCTTTGATGAAGAGAAAAAAAGAATTATTAATATTTTATTACATGAAAGCAAGTACTCCCTCAATGATACCATTGCTGTTTATAATGCATCCTATCAGCTGGTTGCCTATATTCATAAAAAAGAGGGTAAATATGATACCGGCTATGTCTCTTACAGTGAAGGCGAGCCTGTTTATTATGTAAAACCATTCAATGATACCTCGTACCATATTGCTACAAAACCAGACAATATTAAAACTACACTTCATGTTACCCCGATACAAAGTGATCATCCGGATTATCATGGTAATATTATCTATGAAGCCTATAACAATGAGCTCAATCTTCGATCGAGTCACTCTATTTTTCGAAATATATCTGATACCAAAGATGACTTTATTGGCTTTTTAGAGACCAATAAAATATTATCACGCAACGATATTAACAGATTGATTGCCAAAGAAGATCTCTTTTTAAGTTATGATTTTAACTTTAACGGACTTTCTGTCACGCATTTAGGTCACGAACACTATATTGACACCCATACTTACGAGAATGCTCCTTTGTTGTTTTCAGAGTATGATGCCGATGAGCTCTCATTGGGTGATACCACACATATACTCTTTAGCGGGGTACGCATTCCTTTAGAAAAAAATGCCCTTCTTATTACTGCATACATCAATAAAGATGAACTTCAAGCAGCTTTAACACAGAGTCGAAAAACATTAGTGATTACCATACTTTTCATTGCCGTGGTCACCCTCATTATTAGCTTTATTGTACTCAATAAAATGCTTTCGCTTCCACTGAAACGCTTATTAAATGGTATTGAAATTATGAGCAAAGGAGATTACTCTCATAAAATTGATGTTACCGGTAACGATGAGTTTAGTCACATCTCTTTGGAGTTTAACAAGATGGCTGAAAAGATTGCAGCACGTGAATATGAGCTTGATAAACTTGCCCATTTTGATGCGTTAACTCAGATGCCCAATCGTGTCATGTTCCAAAAACACTCTGATGCCGCCATCAACCGCGCCAAACGACTCAACAGCAAATTGGCAATCTTCTTTTTAGATTTGGATGAGTTTAAAATTATCAACGATACTTTAGGTCATAATGTCGGTGACCAGCTACTCATTGAAGTCTCAAAAAACCTCTCTAAGATCATGCGGAACAGTGATTTTCTTGCTCGTATCGGTGGTGATGAATTTAATATTTTGGTGGAAGATCTCGACTCTGCCGTTGCCGCAGAAGAGATTGCTCAAAAGATCATTGCCCAGATGAAAAAGCCTCTTCTTGTAAACGGTAAGCAGATGCATATTACCAGTAGTGTCGGTATTGCCATCTACCCTAATGACGGTCAAGAGAGTATTACGCTACTGAAAAATGCCGACTTGGCAATGTACCAGGCAAAAGCTGACGGGCGCAACAAGTACCATTTCTTTTCTCAAGAACTTGAAGTCTCATTAAACCGACGAACCGCCATATTAAAAGAGCTTAAACAAGCACTCAGCAGACAAGAGTTTCAACTCTATTATCAGCCTAAATTTTCACTCAAAGACGGCTCTATTTATGCGGCTGAAGCACTATTGCGATGGGAGAATAAAGAGCTTGGCTTTGTCACCCCCGATCAGTTTATTCCTCTGGCTGAAGAGAGTGGTGAAATTATTCGTATTGGAGCATGGGTGATAGAGCGTGCCTGCCATGATTTTGCACAATGGCATAAAAAAGGGCTGGGCATTACTCAAGTAAGCGTTAATGTCTCCAACGTACAGTTTGACAATGATAGTATCCTTGATATTCTTCAAGACAGCATTAAATCAGCCGGTATCTCTCCTGCATCGTTAGAGGTAGAGATGACAGAGAGTTTTATTCATAAAAATAGCAATAAAGCTTTAGAGACACTCCATCGTATTCGCGACATCGGTATTGAACTTGCTATTGATGATTTTGGAACCGGTTACTCCTCGATGAGTTACCTTAAACGCTTACCGCTCAATCGTATTAAAATTGATAAATCTTTTATTGACCACATTCCTCATGATAATGATGATGTCGAAATTACAAAAATCATTGTCGCTTTGGCTAAAGTTATGGGACTCTCTATTACGGCTGAAGGTATTGAAACTATAGAACAGATGCGTTTTTTACAAGAGCTTGAATGTGACGAGGGGCAAGGATACCTCTGTTCACGACCACTGCCCAATGATGCATTTATGGCGTTTGTTCACAACAACAATGATTGGGTAACACGCTTATAATAGAATATGCTTTACCCATAATATTTAATATTCCCTTCATTTCGCTTTCTATATAATCATTCACGTTTCGCAATAACATTCAATACACGCACCAAAAAAAGGGGAAAGCATGTCATATACACAACCAACGTTTAAGTCACAGTACGAAAACTTCATCGGCGGTACTTGGGTCGCACCGGTTGACGGAAACTACTTTGAAGCCGTCTCACCCATAGACAATCAGGTCATGACCAAAGTGGCACAATCAAATAAAAAAGATGTTGCCCTGGCTGTTGAAGCAGCGTGGAAAGGGTTTGAAACATGGGGAAAAACCTCAGTCAGTGAGCGCAGTGCCGTCCTTAACAGCATTGCCGATAAAATGCAAGAACACTTAGAGACACTCGCTGTCATTGAGTCATGGGACAACGGTAAGGCGATTCGTGAGACCATCAATGCCGATCTGCCTTTGGCAATTGACCATTTCCGCTACTTTGCTTCAGTCATTCGTTCTGAGTCCGGTAGTGTCTCTGATCTTGATGCCAATACGGTCTCATCCGAGATTCATGAGCCTCTTGGTGTTGTCGCACAGATTATCCCGTGGAACTTTCCGCTGTTAATGGCCGCTTGGAAAATTGCTCCCGCTATTGCAGCAGGTAACTGTGTCGTACTCAAAGCTGCCGAACAGACACCGGTCTCCATTATGTGTCTGATGGAAGTGATTGAGGAGGTAGTTCCTGCAGGTGTTATTAACATCATTAACGGCTTTGGTCCAGAAGCAGGTAAACCTTTGGCTCTACACCCCGATATTAAAAAAATCGGTTTTACCGGAGAGACAACAACCGGAAAACTCATTATGCAGTACGCTTCTGAAAATATCATTCCTGTCACACTAGAGCTTGGAGGCAAGTCTCCTAATATCTTTTTAGAGAGCATTATGGATGCCGATGATGCCTTCTTTGACAAAGCCATTGAAGGGTTGGTTCTCTTTGCCTTTAATCAGGGTGAAGTCTGTACCTGTCCTTCCCGCGCACTGATTCAAGAGAGTATTTACGAGCCTTTTATGGCACGGGTTTTAGAACGTGTTAAGGCCATTAAAATGGGTGATCCGCTCGATGCCTCTACCATGATGGGTGCGCAAGCGTCTCAAGATCAGTATGAGAAAATTCTTAACTACATTGATATTGGTAAAGCTGAAGGTGCCGAACTGCTCATTGGCGGAAAAAAATATGAGAGCGCGGCTTATCCTGATGGCTTTTATATTGAGCCGACCATCTTTAAAGGACACAATAAGATGCGTATTTTCCAAGAAGAGATTTTTGGACCTGTTTTAAGTGTCACCACCTTTAAAGATGAAGATGAAGCCCTCGAAATTGCTAATGACACCATCTACGGTCTGGGTGCGGGTGTCTGGACACGTGACATTCATCAGATGCAAAAATTTACCCGCGGTATTCAGGCCGGTCGTATCTGGGCAAACTGCTACCACCTCTACCCGGCACACGCCTCGTTCGGCGGCTACAA
>Ga0256834_1003154_pt1 | contig 9998 bp, 8 predicted proteins | sample 4281140metaG_FD_190536 | JGI IMG/M metagenome (GOLD analysis project Ga0256834, IMG submission 190536) | Hydrothermal vent microbial communities from East Pacific Rise, Pacific Ocean - 4281-140 | ecosystem: Environmental > Aquatic > Marine > Hydrothermal vents | place: Pacific Ocean: East Pacific... | reverse complement strand
ATTGTAAACTGCGCGACATCTCGCAACTATGTCAGGAGGTACAGCATTACGTGCTCCACTTCCAGCTTCTAAGTACAGGAACGGGAATCTGAGATAGGATGCTAACAGTGCGTAAGCAACAATGACATCAGCTCTCTCGTACGGTATTACTCTTGCCTGACTTACAAATCCTACAGTTCCTCCTTCACCAACAATCACATATGCAAGTGGGAGAACTTCGAGATTTCTGAACCTCTTAAACAATAGTACAGCTGCCTGAACCTGTGCATCTACTACAAAGTACGTGTTTGCAGAGTTCAACACTACTAGAAACCAGACAGCATCTGCATAACGTGTAAGACCTGCAACACTTCCAGGAAATAGTATAACAGGTAGAGACACGTTCCTCTTGAGCTCTCTAACATACTCGTCAAGTATAGACTCGGTAACTCCAAGAGAGCCTCCAACCATTATGCCAGACGAACCTGCCTCTTCAGCAAGCTTGCCAAGTTTTAGAAAAGTCTCTAAATCAACCTTATCAGGATCGAGAAGCGTCAAATGAGCACAGCCTTTAGCCTCCGCTTCTTCACGTAGGTACTCCTCTACTTTGCGCATCTAAGGAGAGGGAAAAGGTGGACTAAAAATGAGTTAAATCAAACAAATTAAGAAACGCGCGTCTCTTATCCTGTCTCCTCTTCCGTACCCTCCGCTTCCTCTGATTCAGTACTTGTCTCCTCTGCTACTTCTGCACCAGCTTCCTCGCCTGTCTCAATAGCTGCGAGCTCCTCTAGGCTTATTCGCTCACCCTCCGCAAGTTCAGCACTAGCACTTCCTGTTGTCTCTTCAGCGGTCTCCTCACCAGCCATTGCTTGTAACTGTTCTAGACTAATGACCTCCTCCTTCTTTGGCACAATCTGGCCCTGATAGTACAGATCTACGAACTTGTTGTAGTAATCAACGGGCATGAGTCCCTGAATTAGCTCAAACTCTGCCTCAAGACCACAGTTACCACAGACGACCTTCACTTTTCCAGCTTTCTTATCTTGTTTCACGTTTACTGTAGTGCTTCCACAGTTAGGGCAGGTGAATATCTTGGGAAGTCTCTTCTGTGGTCTTGCTATAATCCTCTTCCTAGTCTTTCTTCTACGACCCATTTTCGAGTAGAAAAGTTGTGTAGAAGGTCTTTAATACTTAGTGCTAAGTGCGTCAGGAAGGAAATGGGAGAATGAGAGAAGGAGAGTTTACACGACCTTAATTCCTGCTTCTCTCAGTAGCTCGTCGACGTTTATCTTACCACTATCGCTCTTTGATACGTCGATTCCATCTTCACCATACTTGAACTGGACAATTATTCCTGTGCCTCCTCTTACAGTGCCGTCATATGCTACGTGAATGTCCTGTAGTGCGTTGATTAGTCTTCTCTGCATGTAGCCTGACTGTGCTGTTCTGACAGCTGTATCTACTAGACCGTCTCTTCCACCTGCTGCGTGGAAGAAGTACTCTATTGGTGGTAGACCCTTCTTGAAGCAGGACTTTACGAATCCTCTGCACTCTGGTCCTAGGTCGCCCCAGTAGAAGTGTGCTGTTGTTCTACCCTCAAATCCTCTCTTGATTCGCTCTCCTCTAATGCTCTGCTGTCCGATCATTGCAACCATCTGCGTTATGTTCAGGATGCTGCCTCTAGCTCCTGTCTTAGCCATTATGTATGCGTCACTCTTCTTGTTGATGTACTTCTCAGTAATCTTCTGGGCCTCTTCTCTAACCTTGACCAGTATTCTGTTAATGTAGTCCTCTAAAGTCTCCTCCACGGTCATTCCTGGCTCTGCTTCTAGTGTTCCCTCTCTGTACTTCCTGATTAGCTCGTCAATCTGCTCCTTTGCCTTCCTGTAGATCTCCTCAAGCTCCTTGTATGCTTCCTCTGGCATGTCTAGCGAGTCCATACCCATTGTGAATCCTCTCAAGTCAAGGTACCTCAGCAGCATCCTGAGCACAGAGTCAATCCACTTTCTCGCATACTCGTTTCCATACCTCTTCACGATAACATGCCACAGCGAGTTCACTTGCTCTGCGCCTATGGACTTCTTGTCTATGACTCCTGTAGCCATGTAGCCATCTACGATGACTATGAACTCGTCAGTATTGCATGTGTATGGGTCCTTGCATGTTGACTTCATTGCGGTCGCCTGAACCCAGTACAGGTCCTTAGGTAGGAGCATTGAGAATACTTGCTTGCCTGTCCATAGCTCAACGGGATGCATGATTGTTGGCTCCTCGATGTCTCCCTCATAGTTGGCTGCCGCGAGCAGGTACATCAGTGTCTCCTTGTCGATGAATGTGTCCTTCTTTGTCAGTAGGTAGCCTCCGGTAATGTAGTCCTGTCTTGCACCTATGATTGGTCCTCCGTATCTTGGAGTTATGATGTGCTTCTCAACTAGCATCAGTGTACGTGCCTCGGCACGTGCCTCCTCGTTCTGTGGTACGTGCAGGTTCATCTCGTCTCCATCGAAGTCTGCGTTGTATGGTGGACATACTGCTAGGTGTAGTCTGAACGTTCTTCCAGGCAGAACCTTGACAATGTGGCCCATCATTGACATTCTGTGCAGGCTTGGCTGTCTGTTGAATAGGACAATGTCACCATCGATCAGGTGTCGCTCAACGATCCATCCTGGCTCTAGTCGCTCCGCGAGTTCTCTCCTATCTTTCATGTATCTGAGATCTATTCTTCTTCCTGTTGGAGTAATCACGTAGTTAGCTCCAGGCCATACTTCTGGACCGTTGATCACTAGCTGTCTAAGCCAGTCAATGTTCCACTCTGTCACAACTTCAGGAACTGTCAGGATCTTCGCTACGTCTATTGGTACACCAACCTCGTTTATGCTGAGGTTGGGGTCAGGGCTAATGACTGTACGTGCTGAGAAGTCGACTCTCTTTCCTGATAGGCTTCCTCTGAATCTTCCCTCCTTACCCTTGAGTCTCTGTGCAAGTGTCTTCAATGGTCTTCCGCTTCTGTGCTTAGCAGGTGCTAGGTTAGGTAGCTCATTGTTGAAGTACGTTGCAACGTGGTACTGAAGTAGCTCCCACAGATCCTCGATTACGTTGCTTGGTGCACCTGCCTCAATTGCTGCACGTAGCTTCTCGTTTGTTCTAACAATGTCGACAAGCTTGTGCGTTAGGTCGTCCTCGCTTCTAATACCTGTCTCGAGCTGGATAGATGGTCTAACGTGTGGTGGAGGTACTGGAAGTACCTGAATTATTGCCCATTCTGGACGTGCAACCTTAGGATCAATTCCCAGAACCTCGAGATCTGAGTCAGGAATCTTCTCAAGTCTCTCACGTATCTTAATTGGGTCAAGCTTTACGAGTCCACCATCCTCAAGCTCCTCATAGAAGTGGTAGGGTCTCTCGAAGACGATCTTCCTCTGCTTTGCACCACAGTGCGGACACACTGTCCTCTCCTGTGCCTTCTTCAGGATTCTCTTTGTCAACATCTCGGCAAGAAGTCTCCAGTGCTTTCTCAATCTCTGGAGTCTCCTCCTGTACTTCTCTATCTCAGCATCTGTGAGCAGTAGTCTGCCACACTCTCTACATGTTGCACGCAGGAGCTCGTAAATGTACTTTGCAAATTCGACGTGTATTACAGGTCTAACAAGTTCTATTCGTCCAAAGTGTCCGGGACACTTGTCGTTGAAGTTTCCACACTTCTCACAGCGTACTCCTGGCTCGACAACTCCAAGTCTTCTGTCCATTAGACCTCCTTTGACGGGGTTTCCTGCCTCGTCGTATGTCTCGGAAGTCGTGATCTCGACAACGGACATCTTCCTGATGATGTCAGGTGACAGTATGCCAAACTTGATCTCCTTAATTACCTTAAGAGGAACCTCCTCCTCAATCTGCGCCTCAGGACGCGTGATCACAGCAAAATTAACAACTCTAATTAGGTCTTTTAAGGCTTTGTCCTCTGCTCACTGCAGAAACCTAAATTAAAATTTCCGAGATCGTGAAAATAGGGGCCCCTCCGGCGTGGGTCAGGTGAGAGTGGGGTCGGACTCCCCATCCGATGAACCTGACTCCTCCAAGGGGGCTCACACTCTCCTAACCTTAGCTTTAAGCTCCCGTGATGGTTCTCTTCTCAGGCGCTAGATAGAGTATGCTGAAGAGTACTACGAAGGGACTTAAGGCAAAGGAGAAGTTCTTTCAGGAAGTCAAGAAGCCAGTTCGCTCGATATCTGGCGTTGTGCCAGTTGCCGTAATGACAAGACCGTTTCCCTGCCCTGGCAGGTGCATATACTGTCCAGGTGGCACATCAATGAACACGCCGAAGAGCTACATGCCTGATAGTCCAGTTGTTCTGAGAGCAGCTCCTCTCAATTATGATCCTTACCTACAGACGAAGGCACGTGTCAAGAACCTGATCAGGATGGGTCATAGAGTATCTAAGGTCGAGATCATTGTCATGGGAGGAACGTTCACAGCACTTCCTGTGGATTATCAGGTATGGTTTGTAGCTAACATATACAAGGCACTTAACGATTATCCAGTATGGCAAGAAGCTAGTGACCCAAACCCGAGTCTCGAGTATGAGATGACCCGAAACGAGACTGCTAAGATTAGGGTTGTTGCCCTGACCTTAGAGACTAGACCCGACTTCGCACGTGAGAAGCACATAGACCTGATGTTGCACGTTGGAGCTACTCGAGTCGAGATTGGGGTTCAGTCAATATATGATGATGTTCTCGAAAAGGTTCGCCGTGGCCATACTGTGAAAGATGTTGTAGTAGCTACGCAGCTTCTCAAGGACGCGTGCTACAAGGTATGTTACCACATAATGCCTGGACTACCTGGCTCAGATCCTGATAGAGATCTCGAGATGGTTAGGCAGATCTTCGAGGATCCCGCATTCAGACCTGACTGCGTTAAGATCTACCCAACCCTAGTCATACCTGGAACAGAACTTTACGAGATGTGGAAGCGTGGTGAGTACCGTAGCTACGATATGGACACGTGGATAGAGCTGCTTACTAAGATAATGGCCATGATACCAAGATGGGTCCGCGTAATGAGATTCGGCAGAGATATACCAATTCACTGGATAGTAGACGGGCCAAGGATAGGCAATCTACGTCAAGTCGTGCTTGACAGAATGGCAGAGCTCGGATTAAAGTGCGTAGAAATAAGATGTCGAGAAGCTGGTCATAGACTACTAGAGAAGGGAGATATCCTAAGACCAAGAAAACTCAGAATTAACAGGATAGACTACGAGGCCTCCGGTGGTCACGAGATCTTTCTCGAAGTTGTCGACGAGGAAGATACACTGTATGGCATACTTAGACTTAGAATACCTAGCGAACGTGCGCATAGACCAGAGATAAGGAAAGGCAGAGCTGCACTTATACGTGAGCTACACGTCTATGGTCCACAGCTTCCCGTAAATCAGGAACCGTCTAGCCTAGTATGGTGGCAGCATAGAGGAATAGGAAAAGCCCTCTTGGCAGAAGCTGAGAGGATCGCCTATGAGGAATTCTCATGCTATAGAATATTCGTAATATCGGCTGTAGGAGTGCGCGAGTATTACAGAAGTCTAGGCTATAGAAAGTATCCTTCAAGTTTCTATATGTACAAGAACTTGAGAAAGTGCAAGATGTTGGAGTTCTCTATTGAAGATGTTGTTAAGGAGGCATATGAGCAGAGAAGAGATAAACTTGAAGAACTTATAGAGTATTCGTAGCTATTTTCATTAGGCTTCTCTCTCAGCCTCTTCAACGATCTCGTTTATACGTGTGACAAATTCTCTACATGGTATTTTCATTAATATTTCTCTCACTTTGTCTACATAGTATCTTATGAGGTCTCTAACTCTAGGCTTTCCTTCCTCATAGTAGTAGCATGCCATTGCTAGTGTAGCAAGCTTATCTGCAAGTGTTGTTAATATTGCTTCAATGCTTGTGCCAGATCTGTATTCTAGATATAACATTCCGAGAGAGTTTCTAAGTTGAGGCTCGAGTTCCTGAAGCTGTGTCTCAAGTTCTGTAACTTCGACTTTTCGAAGATCTATAACCTTCCTGACGTGTCCCGCGATGTTTCCAATATTTGCTTCAGGAAGGTCGTGCAGTAGGCACATTGTGAGCATTTTATCGCAGTCAACGTTTCCGCAGAGCATTTTGTAGAGTCTACATATTACAAGTCCGATGAGGCTTGTGAGAAGTGTATGTCTTGCAATGGTCTCGGCACATATCATTGGTACGCCTCTCTGAACCCAGCCTACTCTTGGAATGTTGTCAAGTGTTACCACTATCTCGGTTAGTTTTCTAAGCCACCGCATTGGCTCGTCCTTGCGCGCTCAGGTAGAGTTTCAAGTTTTAAGTATTGTTCATGTACAACGTTTACTGAAGATGAGCATTGCTCAGAGTGTACACAGCAGTGTAACGAGTTTCCTAACCGCAGTTATTTGGTCTTCGCATTATCGAGAGTGAATTATTAATTATTGAACATACAGTACGAACCATGCTAGAGGAAGAGATGACTTGTAGAGTTAGATTGACATTTCGCTGCCCTATATGTCGCGACAGGCTGATACTGGAGGAGCGCGACAACTTTGTTATGGTACAGTGTGAGAGATGTAAAATTAGGCTTGACCTATCTTACGATGACATAAGACTATTCCTATTAGAAAAGGGCTACGACACGGCTGATGCTGTAGCATTCGAAATACTGTACGAAAAGTATGTTGAGGTGGTTCGATGTGTGAGAACTCATAGAAGAAAACATGAGCACAAAGATAGTGCTGCCGAGAACAGTAGATGAGCTTAAAAGAACACATCTTATTAAATTAGCAAGACTTGCAATTCGTAAATTACGAAAAGTTCGGAAAGAACTTGGGCAGAATTTCGTAATAAATCCGAAACTAATTAGACAGATGGTGAGCCTTCTAAATCCTGATGAGGATGTGCGAACACTTGAGATCGGGTCAGGACATGGTGTGCTAACTGTGTATCTTGCTCAAAGAACGAGACATCTCGTTGGAGTAGAGATTAGCAAACGACTTATTAAAATATGTGAGGAGCTCATTAGATCCTGTAGTCTAGACCAGAATGTTGACCTTGTCTTAGCAGATGTGCTGCATCTTGACTGGAAGAGGTTCACAACTATTGTCTCAAATCTTCCATTTGCCATAACTAGTGAAGTTCTCACGAAACTAGTGCGTGATAAGGTAGCTCACGCTATCTTGACTGTTCAGACTGAGGTTGCTGATAGACTAGTCGCGGCTCCCGGTACTGATAATTATGGTAGACTAACTGTTCTCATACAGTGCTTCTACAATGTCAGGAAGGTTCTTCGAGTTGACTCGAGCTCCTTCATGCCTGAACCTGAAGTTACGGCAACGTTAGTAGAGCTCAGGAGGAGGGATGTGCCATGTATCGACGATAGTGAGCTTTCTCTATTCGAAAAATTTACAGGTGTACTATTCTCTCAGAGAAATAAGGTAGTTAGAAAGGTTGTTCGTGATACTATTGGAATAGACATTAGTAAAGCAGAGTTATGTGATAAGCGTGTATATCAGCTAAGTATTCCAGAACTTGTAACTCTCTTCTTCGAAGTTAGAGACTTTCTAACGAGTTTAAATAGAACAACTTCATCATAATCATATATTAGCCACATTAGGTCGTAAGGATCCTCCACATCTGCTCCCATGCTCTTTATAATGTGGGTGACCTCATCCCAATCTGTCACAACATATCCTAGCTTAGTGAATATCTTAATGACAGGTTGATTTCTTCTCTGTGTTGACGCTATTATACAATCTGCACCCTTACTAACAAGCTCTTTTTCAGCGCACTTCACAAGTTCTGTACCTATGCCTCTCCCTCTATATTCTGGAAGAACACCCATGTAGTATATATGACCTATCCTAACATTACCTGACTGCACAAGCTTAAATTGTATAAATCCTACAACATTACCATCACATACTGCAACAAGAAGTCTATGATTTTTCAAACCTTTCAATGCATAGTAGGCATGAAGTTCTGAGAATATCCTCCTAATAATATCACGTACCTGCTCAATCTCCTGAGCATTCTCTGGCTTTCGTATAACAAACATCGACGACAAAGACCACTAAGGGATAAAGAAGCTAACTCAAAGCTAAGCTAGTGAAGTGGGTGATGAAGTCTGGGTGCGTGTCTGAATAAATGACGAGTGGGAGCTGCACTGAAACAAATTATCATAATAATTTCATCTACGAATTTTCGAAACGATAACTTATAGAAAATATTTTTCATAAAATCTTTCGTAAAGATGATAAGCAACTGCTGCTTCATGACAGACTTGTTTGAGACCGCGTTGATTTAAGTAATGGCTTTTATGTGTTACTTCCTAGCGTGCTCTGTCCTATGTGCTGTTTCTGTACTTATCACTTTTCAATTCTTGCATGTTGTCATGGTATTCGAAGATCTGCTGCTTGGAGACTTTGCTCGGAGCTTACTTAGCTTGAGATGCCTGATGCTTCAGAGACTAGAGGAGACTTGTGGTCAGCTCTATGTTATAAATCTAATTAGAACAGTCCAGGACTGGGTTAGACTACACGTTGTCGAGCTAAGACCCGGGTCTTTCACTCTAAGAGACATAACGTCCCACATCAAGAAGCTCAAGCTAGTAAAGGATGTGAAGATAGCTCACATGGGAGATATCATCCGCGTGCAGATTCAGGGATGTTGTATAGCTAAGAGACTTCACAAGCGCCTACCTGAAAGACATCTCTGTCCTCTGCTTGTACCCATCATAGTTGCACTACAGCTTCAGGAAGAGGCTCTCGTAAGATTACGCGAATACCCAAAGCTTACTGAAGACGGTGCAGAAGTAATACTAGAACTAGTTCCCGAGTTTACACAATAGCTAAGTGATGAAGTCTCGGTTTACTGAACAAGTGATGACAGGGTAGGTTGCTGATGCAGAATAAGTTCTCTCACATTGTACCTTTTCACGCGTCTAACGATCTCATAAACATCTCTAACAACATCAACCTTCGGTAATGGATTAGTCCACAAAGATCTATACCAAGCAGCTACGGTCTTCACATTAAGTGTAGTAGACTCTCTAATATGCTCTTTTACAGATCTTCTTAATACACTAAACATCTTAGCAACATTTGGGACATATCTCCATAAATGAAACCTTATAAAATCTTCATAACTCACCTTATCAGCATACCATTTCTCATAACTCCTCTTTAACACATGCTCTATCAGTCCAGGATCTTCTAATTCGTCTATATTTTCAATATATAGCTCATACATGGTCTTATAAGGACAATACACACAGGATACTCTACTCATACCACGTACGTAGAGTGGATTTACAAGATCGTTCTCTCTACACAACCTAACAACATCTAGCAAAGTCATAGTAAATGTAACACGTAGCTCTCTTCCACCAACGTACCTGTAACTTAGTGCTAGTTCTATTAGTCTTTTCCATCTCTTCTCGCACTCGGTTAGTCTATCTCCAACAACTCTGAAATCAATACAGTTCTTTTTCATAAACTCTCTAAGTGGTCTAACTTTCAGATATGTACACCATCTGGCTCTTCTATAGGGAAGACCATACCTTAGCAAATACTTCTTCACAATATTTCTTGGAGGGGAAAGTACTTCAATAGTTAATCCAAGTTTCTCTGAAACTTTCTGAACAAAGTCGAGATTCTTAACATTTTCAAGATATGGTATGTACGTGTAACATACATATAATCTAAAACTTACGTATTCTCTCAACTTTGATAGAGTTATTAAGCTTGCAGTGCTATCCTTTCCACCACTATATGATAGTAGTACAGACTTATTCTCAATAACTTTTCTTATGTGCTTACTCAGCTCTGCAATGTACTCGTCAAGGTCTTCAAATGTGTAAAATGTGGATTTTGTAACTATTTCAAACCATTGGCCAATGTCGATAGTATATTCTCCTATATTCAGCACTCCTCCTTTTTCTCTGAATAGCTCGGTTACTTCAATAGCCTCTTCTCC
>Ga0256834_1003153_pt1 | contig 9998 bp, 7 predicted proteins | sample 4281140metaG_FD_190536 | JGI IMG/M metagenome (GOLD analysis project Ga0256834, IMG submission 190536) | Hydrothermal vent microbial communities from East Pacific Rise, Pacific Ocean - 4281-140 | ecosystem: Environmental > Aquatic > Marine > Hydrothermal vents | place: Pacific Ocean: East Pacific... | reverse complement strand
TCTATTCTCATATTTTGAAATTTCTCTCATAAAAATATATCTATTATATTTTTTGTTCCTGCATTTCAAAATATATGTTGAGAGTGATAATCATTACAACACAAAACAACATCACCTTTTGAATTAAATATTCTCTATGTTCTAGTCATATTGTCAAAATCCCAGCTTTTTCTAATCATTTAATATAATTATCAGTTGTTTTTAAAATTGTTTTTGTAAGTTTTGTTTTTAGCATTTTGAGAAAAATCTAAAAAATAAATTTGACTTTGTTAAAAATATTATATAAAAAAAACTAATTCTTGCAAATTAGTTTTTTTTGTATTTTAATTTTTTTCTATTTAAATAATCTAATAAATCAGGTAATCAAGCTGATATTAAAATTAAAATTCATCAAATAAATATATTTAAACTTAAACTTTCATTAAAAAATAATATTCAAAAAATTATTGCTAAAATAATTTCAAGTAATCATATAAGTCATCACAAACTTGCTTCAATATATTTTAATCATTCAAGTAAAAACCAAAATCATAAAAATGAAACAAAAGCATATAAAAATAAATAAATCCAAGCTAAATTGAATTCAAAAACTACTAATTCTTCTCACATTACAATTGCTAAAATTATATTTACAATAAATATTCCAATCCATCAAAGAAAAGACACATATAATGCTGAATAATTATTAGTTATTTTTTTTGATGAAGCACATTCTATTCAAGAAACAAATCAAGCAAAAATCATTGAAGCTCATGCAATAAATATTATATTTTTAAAATCAAAAGGAAAAATTATTAACATTCCTAAAATAGCTAAAAACAAAGAAAATATTTTTATTTTTGTAAGTTTTTCTTTTAAAAATAAAGATCAAAATCAGTACATAGTTAAGAGCATAGAAATAAAAAATAATAAATTTCATTCTCAAACTCATAAATAATTATATGCAAAATAAATTGGTGCTGAGGTAGAAGCCATTGCTATTAGAAAAACACTTAACCATTTGAAATCTTCTTTTTTTATTTTTACTATTTCTTTTTTATAAATAAGAATTGGTAATATAAAAAACATAATCATTAATCATTTTATAGCTCAATGATAAAAAACTCAAAAATCTTCAAAAAGTAATTTTGAAAATACTCAATAACTAGCAAAAAATATTGCTGAAAATATTACAAATATTATTCATTTAGTTTTGTTATTCATAGTTTTTGTTTAGTTTATTTAAAATATTTTTTTCTGGTTTCATAATAAAAAAGGTTAATGTTTGGATATAAAATAATTACTGTATATATTATGAAAAAATAATTTTTATCAAATAAAAAAATTTTTATAATACAAAAAAGCCTTTAAATAAAGCTTTTAAAAAAGTATAAAAAATAAATAGTGTCTAAAAAATTGACATTTATATTAAAAAATAGTAATATGTTCTTATAATTTTTAACTAAAAAAAATGAGTATTGAAAAAATTTTAGAAGGAATTTGATTATCAGAAAATGAAAGCAAAATTTATTTAGCTCTTTTAAAGTTGTGAAAATCTGGAATTACAAATATTGCAAAAATTTCAGGAGTTAAAAGAACAACTATTTATAATTATTTGAATCCTTTGCTTGAAAAAAATTTTATAAAAAGAAGTATTAGTTGAAAAAGAATTTTATTTATAGCTGAAAATCCAAAAAATCTTTTAAAAATTTTTGAAAAAAGAAAGAATAATTTTTTGAGCAAATTACCACTTTTAGAAGGAATTTATAATGAAAATAATACAAATACTAATATAGAATTTTATGAATGAAAAAATAATTTAAAAGAATTATATAAAAAAATTTGGTCAAATTGAAAAGATATTTTTACATTTTTTTCTCCTGAAATTTTTTATAAATATTTTACTGAAGAATTTGATTCTTCTTTAGAACAAAAATATTGAAAAACAAAAACTTTGATAAAAAATAATAACTTTTCAAAAAAACATATAGAAAATAATCCAAAATCTGAAATAAAATTATTACCAAAAAATTTTGAAATAGATGTTGATATAATTATTACTTGAGATTCAATAATTATGATTTCTTTTGAACCAATGTATGCAGTGAAGCTAAAAAATAAACCTTTATCTCAATTTCATAAAAATATATTTAATTTTTTTTGGAAGAATTAATTTTATTGGGAATATTGAGAATATAAAAAAAGTAAGCTATTTTTGATGATTTTCCTAATTGTATAAATGATTATCTTAATATTAAACGAAAAATTTTATGGAAAATAATAGCTCTTTGGAGATTTGAAAAAGTTTTTAAAATTTAATTAATAAAAAATATGTATTTAAAAAAATGAGATACTATAGGAGTTATCAGTTTATCTTCTAATATGTCTAGCCTTGTAAAACATAGAATACAAGTTTGAATAGATAATATAAAAAAAATGTGATTAGAGGTAAAATTTCCTAAAAATTTTTGGAATAAAAATAAGAATGGGAATAATTTTTTATCAATAGAAGAAAGGTTAGAAGATTTTTATGAATTATTAGAAGATAAAAATATAAAAATGATAATGTCATCAATAGGATGAGATTATTCAAATCAACTTTTAAGATTTATAGATTGGAACAAAGTAAAAAATAATGAAAAAATATTTATCTGATTTTCAGATATGACAGTTTTGTATAATTCTATACTAAAGAAAACTGGAATAAAAACATATTATTGACATGCTTTTTTAACCCAAATTTGTGAAAAAGATTTTTTAAATTCTTATTCACATAAATCTTTTAAAGAAATGTTTTTAAAAAATAATACAACAATAAAAATTTATCCTTCAAAAAAATATACAGATCATTTTTTAAATTGGTTTGATATAAATAATTTAAATAGAAATAGAATTTATAAAGATAATTCTTGATTTAAGTGGTTAAGAAAAGGAAAAATAAAATGAGAAATTATATGAGGTTGTATTCCTTCTATAAACCATTTATTGTGAACAGAATTTTTACCTTCATTTGAAAAAAAAATATTTTTAATAGACATTCCAGAAAGTGATTTTGATATAAAAAAATGATTTGAATTTAATTTATTACAATGATTTTTTTATGATCTATATAATGCTTGAATATTTGATGAAATTAAATGAATAATTCTAGGAAGATTATATAATACATCTAAAGATGAAGAAAAAAAAATTTATGATTTACTATTAAAGTTAACTAAAAATATTCCTATATTAACAAATTTTGATATTTGACATACAAATCCTATAGCAGTTTTAAAATTGTGAAGTTATGTAGAAGTTGATAGTGATAAAAATTATTTATTACAAAAAATTTAATAAAAATTAAGAGAAATATTTAATGTTTTACAAAATGACTCTTTTTTAAAAGATATATTAATATTAAAATCTAGTTGACAATATGAATATTCTAATTTTGATAAATACTAAATAATTTTTTATTTTAAACAAAATGCTCTTAATGAATATGATATTGTTAATGATATTTTTTTCAGATAAAGCTTTAAAAGAGAATAGTGTAAATTTAGTTTCTAAAATACAAAAAAAAATCTTGCATATTTTTACAAGATTTTTTTATATTTTTTAAAAATATTTTACTTCCTAAAAATCCAAATAATCTAAATCAACATTATCTATTTCTTCAACTCCTCCTCATATGTTATACATTTCTCCCATAACATCATCCATTTTTATAAAATCTTTTGGAGCTTTTATTTCTACTTTTTTATATTCTATTTTTCAAGTATTTTCTAATTTAAAATTAATAAGCTCTTTTTCTCATTCTTTTATATTAAACAAAATTTTAGCATTATTTTTTCAATTTTTTAAATCACTTTCTATATCAAATTTTCAAATAACTTTTTCTTTTTTAATATTTTTTCAAAAATTTTTGTAAGGATTTTCAGCTATTTCAAAATCACTATTTAATTTAAAATAATCTTTATCATATTTTCAGTTTGCTTTCAAAGAAAAAATACTTTCTTTTCCATCTTTTAAATTTAATTTTGTATCAAATTTTTTATCATCTACTTTTAAAGTAAAATCTATATCATTTCCGGTAATGTCCAAATTCATTTTTTCAATATTTCCTTTATAATCAGTTGTTCCTGAAATTTTTCAAGTAGTTTTAATTATTTCTTTTTTATAATAATTATTATAATTATTTATAAAACTTCAATCAAATTTATCTTTTTTATATTCAAAATTATAATCTAATTCATTTCAAGATTCATTTATATTTCAAACAATATTTACAGATTTTGCACTATTTAATCTATTTAAAACAATATTTGTATTGTTATAAATGTCTTTTTTATCTGCATTTAAATAAATTTTTATTTCTTTATTTCTTTTGTAATTAAATAAAAATTTTTCTCAAGAATATTTTTTTTGTGGTGGAATAATTTCTAAATTTACTTGAGTTAAATAATCTTTAGAAAATTTCAAAAATCCTTCCATTTTTTCCATATTATCATCTTTTACAGTAAATCATAATTTTCAATTTTCAAGATAAATTTCAAAATTATTATCTTCCATTTCTATTAATAATTTATCATACATTTCTTTTGTACAATAACTAGTATAAAAAAGATAAGGAATTAAAATTCTAGAACTTTTTATAAATGAATCACAAGCATTTTGTGTTGGAATCAGATAATATTTTTTTCAAACTTTTTTATAAGGAGTAAAAAGAGGTTTTTCTAAAGTTTGAGCAATACTTTTTTTAAGCCTTTTTTTACTAAATCATGTTAAAATATCATAAATTTCTTTTTCATTTTTAAAATAAGAAAATTCTACAAATTTATTTTTTCAAGCAAATTTTTTCAGCATTTCTAAAGGAACTTTTATTGTTTTTCATTTTCAGTCAGCTTTTAAATTTTTAATAAGCAAATAATATTTTCAACCTTTTTGAATAAATTCTAAATTAGTAGAAATATCTAAACTAAAACTGTCCCATTTATTTTGTAAATCAAATAAAAGTTCTAAATTAGTTTTTAAATGATTATCTAAAAATTGAGTATTTGATAAATAATTTTTTAAATCAAGCTTAGTTTTTATTTTTCAAAATTCTTTCATATCAATATTTAAACTAGCTTTTAAATCACCTTTTTCTTGAATATAAAGATACTTTTCAAAAGATTTTCAACTTTCATCAATTAATTTATTTATTTCTTTTTTCAAAATATTTTGTAGTTTTAAAATTTCAACTTCTCAAGATTTTTTATCAAGTTCATTTATTTTTTTAAATTTTTTTATTACTTTTAATCTTTTAAATTCTAATAATTTTTCCCTTAATTCTCCTTCTAAAATTCTTAATATTAAATATTCATTTTGTTTCATTTTTCAAGTAGAAATCATTTTTTCTACTTTTAGTAAAATTTTTTTAATTTTTTCTTCAGATTTTACTTGATTTATAAATTTTTTAATTTTTTCTTTAATTTCTTTTTCTTTTTTAATTTCTTTTAAAAAATCTTCTCAACCTTTTTCTCAGATTTGATGTGAACTAATAGCATTTTTATCAAAATTTATTGCAAAACTTGGACTAATTAAACTTAAAATAATAGTACTAACTAGAATACTTTTTCATACTTTTTTCATAAACTTTTTTTTAAATTAAATAAAATAAATTTGTTTTTAAATTTTTTTTTCTTGAAATATATTTTTTACAAATCATCACCAAAAATACTTTTCAAAAAATCAACAGTACTATCATCTCCAGTCTCATCATCTTCTTCTTCAACTTCATAATCATTATAATTTTCTGCATTAGGACCTTCTATTTCAACATTTTCTTCTAATTCATCATTATTTATAAGTTTAAATAAATCATCTAAACTTTCATAATTTTCTTCTTTATTTTCTGAAATTTTTGAATCTAATATTTCTAATAATTTTAAAAAATTAATTTTTGTAGATTCTTTTATATTTAAATTTTCATCTTTTAGTATTTTTATCAAATTTTTAGTTCTTTCTTGTAAATCAAGTAATTCATTATTATTTTTATTTTTTATAATATTATTAGCAATATTTCCTAAAATTTGATCAGAATAAAATTTTATTTGAGTTTTTGGAGCTTCAACTTTTGCCACAACTTTTATTGAATTATTCACATTTTCAGTTCATAAACAAACAGTACATTCTGCTCTTGTTTCAAATCAATTTTTTCAAAAAAAGTTTTGTGATTCTAAACAAGAATTACTAATAGAATTGTAATAATATCAATCTTTATAATCTCTTATATCTAAACCTAAAGATTTTTTTATTGTTTTTATTTCATAATTTTGTGTATTTAAACTACTATAAGTTTTTTTAGTTAAAATTTTACATTTATTTGTTCAATTTTGTAAATTATTTTCTATATTTTTTATTTGAGCTGAAAAATTTTGTTCCAAAGTTTCAAGCCTTTTTTTACTTTCTTTTTTAGCTTTTTCTTTTTTTACTTTCTCAAAAAATATTTTTTCTTGCTTAAATCTGTTTTCTTGTACTGCTCTAATTTTCATAAATTCTTCATCTGAGTATATTGTTCATCAACTAGGGGTAGCTAAAAGATTATCATTTTTTTCTGCTAAAGAATTACTATAAAATAATAAACTTAAAAAACTTATTAGTAATAAAAAACTAATTTTTTTTAATTTTTTTGGCATATTTTTTTGTTAAAATATAAAAATAACAAAAAGATTTTACTCAAAAATTTTTAAAACACAAAAAAAATATAACAAATTGACTTGCTATATTTTAAAAAGTATTTTTAAAATTTTTTTTTAAGTGTTTTTTGAAAAAAAATATAATTTCATTATTACTGAAACTCAATCATTTTTACTTCAAAAATAAGAGTTTTTCAGGCAAGAGGATGATTAATATTAATTTTGATATTTACTTTATGAATTTTTTATTTTAAAATTTCACATATTTATTACTAATTCACTTCCAAACTCTAATTTAACTAAAATTTTTCTAGAAAATCACAATATATTTTTTACTTGCTAGATGTAAAAGAGATTTTTAAAAGTGTTTGTGCTTTCATATACCTCTTTTTTGTATTAATTTTTTTCAATCAAATCATCATAATTCAACCATAAAATTGCATCTAAATGCAAAAGAGGAATTTTTAATTTTTTAGATAAATTAATATAAAAAGTTTTTATTTCTTGTTTATTTTTTTTAGAATTAGAAGAAGAATTATTATATTTTTCAAATAACTTTTCTAGTCTACTATCAATAGGAATCATTAAATTTTCAGGAAAATATTCTAGATAATTAAAAGTATTTCTAGCTCAATAAGAAAACATTTTTACAGCAAAAACAATAGTTTTTGCTTCAATTTTTTGATTCATAATTTTAGATAAATCTAAAGCTAATTTTTTCATATTTTTATAATAATTTTCAAAATCTTTTTTAGAATTATAAAAATTTTCTAATTTTTTTATTCTTTTTAATTTAGTTTCAATAAATCTTTTATTATTTTTTGTTTTGGCTAAAAAATTTTCAAATAATTCAAAAAATTCTTGAAAGTTTTTAAAAGTTTTATTTTCAAAAAATTCTGAAAATTCTTCCCAATAGTCTTCCCCTTTTCCTGATAATTGGTAACAAATCAAAGAATTAGCTATTATTAAAAATAAAAAGTTTGATATTTTTGCAGCCTCTTTCTCCCTATAAGGGAGAGAGAATTGAAGAGAGAGGGATAATTTTTTTAAAGCCAAAAATTGTCTATCTTGATTTTCAAAATAAATTGCATCTTTTAAAGAATATTTTTTTAGTTTGTTTTTTAGATTTTTCATTGTTTTTTATTAAATATTTTACTCAAAAACTTCTAAAAATTTTATCATCTTTTCTTTTACCCTTTCAATAATAGTTTTTCTTTCTAATAATTTTGGCTTATAATTCAAAGTATTTGCAACTTCTTCCATTAATGGAATTTTTTCAGTATACAAATAATTATTTAATAATATTTCAAATTTATCTTCATCTATTTTTTCTTCCTTACAAAACTTTTTAAATGCTTTTACTTTTTGCTTGTTAAAAAATTTTTCAAATTCAGAATTTATATTTGAAGAATCTTTAATATTTCATACATTTTCTTCTATAAATTTTTCTATTAATTCTTTTTTACTTCTCAATTTAACATCTCAAGAAATTACATCTAAAATAGCTTTTTTTTGATTTTCTTTGTATTTATCATCAACATCAATAAGATTTGCAAGTAATGAAATAATATAATCAAGATTTATTTCATCTCTTGTTATAAGTTCTAATTCAAAATCAACATCATCTAAAATTGAAACTTTCTCTTTATCTTTTCTTGCTTTTACTTGGTCATATAAGTCAAGATATTTTCATTTATAATCTTCAAAAGTTTGAGCATCAATTCAAAGTTTATTAAAATCAAAATCTACAAAAGTTTCTAAAATATTTTTTATTCTTATAAGTTCTCTAAATGCTTTTATAAATTCAAATTGTTCATTTTCACCTTTTAAATCATCAACACTTTCAATAGTTGGAACAATTTTTTCTAATTGATTTAAGGCTTTATCAAATTTTTTAACATAATTATCAAAACTATCCATTAAAATTATTTCTTTAGCTTCTTTATTAGAAAAAAGTGCTATTGCATCATCTGTATTTTTTTTCAAATTTCTAAAACAAACAATATTTCACTGTGACTTTTGTTCATTTAAAATCCTATTTGTTCTAGAAAAAGCTTGAATTAATCCATGATATTTTAAATTTTTATCAACATATAAAGTATTTAAAATTTTAGCATCAAATCAAGTTAAAAACATATTTACAACAAGTAAAATATCTATTTGTTTTTCTTTAACTTTTTTTGAAATATCATTATAATAATTATAATATTCTCTAGTATCCTTTGTAGAATATTTAGTTCAAAACATTGAATTATAATCATCAATATATTCATCTAATTTTTCTCTCGAGTGTTTATTTACTTCATTTTTTCCAATTTCAAATTTCATACTATCAAGTATAGAGTCTGCATCTTTATCATCTTCATTTGTGCCATAAGAAAAAATTGTAGCAATTTTTAAATTATGGTCTTTTTTCTTAAATAATTCATAATATTTTATAAGAGAATCAACACTACTCACACAAAACATTGCATTAAAATATTTAGAGTGAGTTTTTGAATGATGATTTTTTATTATATAATCAGTTATTTTTTCTAATCTTTTTTCATCTTCCAAAAGTTCTTTTGTATCAATATCTTCAACTTTTATATCTAAATTTGTTTTAGATTTTTCTTTATATTTTCCAATATATTCAATAGAAAATCTCAAAACATTTTCATCAGAAATTGCATCAGTAATTACATAATTATGAAGTTGTTCTTCAAATAAATCTTTTGTGGTTCTTTTATTATTATTATTTTTTGCAAAAATAGGTGTTCAAGTAAAACCAAACATTTGATGATTAGTAAAAAATTTTACTATTCTTGAGTGAGTTTCTCAAAACTGGCTTCTATGGCATTCATCAAAAATAAAAATAACTTTTTCATCTTTCAAACTTTCCATTTGTTCTAAATATTTTGCCTTTGAAATTGCTGTATTTAGTTTTTGAATAGTTGTTACAATAAGTTTTGTATTATCACTTCTAAACTGTTTTACTAATTGTTTTGTATTATCAGTTCAATCAATACTTCCTTTACTAAAACTATTAAATTCTTTAGTTGTTTGAAAATCTAAATCTTTTCTATCAACCACAAAAACAACCTTTTTTATTTCAGGAATTTTTGTTAAAATTTGACTTGTTTTAAATGATGTCAGAGTTTTTCAACTTCCTGTTGTATGCCAAATATATCAATTTTTATTTGTGTTTTTTACTCTATCTACTATTGCTTCACAAGCAAAATATTGATAAGTGTAAAGTCTAAAGACATTATTTAACAAAATAGTAAAAGTAAGTATACTGTAAAATAACTTAACAGATTACTTAATAATTACTTTTACTATGAATATAATATATCCAAAAAAAGCAAAAACACAATG
>Ga0256834_1003152_pt1 | contig 10002 bp, 9 predicted proteins | sample 4281140metaG_FD_190536 | JGI IMG/M metagenome (GOLD analysis project Ga0256834, IMG submission 190536) | Hydrothermal vent microbial communities from East Pacific Rise, Pacific Ocean - 4281-140 | ecosystem: Environmental > Aquatic > Marine > Hydrothermal vents | place: Pacific Ocean: East Pacific... | reverse complement strand
ACCTGCCTGCTAATTCCCAGCCGCAGTTTTGCGTGCACTTAGGGCCACGTCGATAATCACTGCAAATCCAAGGGTTCCTTCGTCCGGCAGGGCATTTCCAATGGCAAAATCACGACGATCAAGCGTGATCTGGCCGCTCATCTGTGCGGTATCGCCGGTGATGTCCAAATTAAACGGCAGCGCAATAACCACGCTATTCCCCTTAATATCCAAGGTGCCTTGGGCGATGAACCCGTCGTTATTCGCAGCCACAATATCGGCTTCAAATACCGCCGTGGGATGGGTCTCTGTGTCAAAGAAATCCGCGCCAGAGGCCTGCTCTGTAACCGACCCAAGCGTCAAGGATGGCGTCGCAATAACCACGCGCACCTCTCCAAGTTTGGCACCCTCGGCGGCGTTTTGGTCGGCTTCAAACGTGATATCGGCGCTCCAGTCGTCAAATTGCCCCGTCAAAGCCGTGCCAAATTGCACAATCGAAAGCGTAAGCGCGCCGTCATTGACCTGCCAATCGCTCTCCACCTCGGCAAGCGGCGCAGCTTGGGCCATTTGCACGCTGTCCACTGCGGTCGCCTTAGGTGCAAATACCCCAAGTGCCGCACCGACGCCAAGCGCGGCAATCCAGACCACCAGCGCCGTCACCACCGGCATAATCGCCGAACCATGCCCGCCGGTGCCATGCGTTGTCACCTTCCCGAACGGCAACATCCGGCGCAATGTGTCGTCCCTGTCTATCACCACATGTTTTGCCGTCCCCGCCACATGCAGCAGAATTGAGGCGATCAACACTTTGGTAAACACCCCGTGCAACGCCTTGAAAAACTCGGCGACACCCTGATCTTTGGGCACAAATGGCAAGGATTGCCCGAATGGCCACCAGATCGGTGCAAAACCCGAGGCGGCGGCATGGTATATCCACCCCGACAATGGCACGATGACCAACGATCCATAAAGCAGCCAATGCACGGTTTCGGCGGCAAGGGTTTCCATTTTGCGATCCCCATGAAGCGGCGCAGGTTTGGTCTGCAAAAATGCCCAGACTATCCGCACCACAGCGGTAAAAAACAACGAAACCCCAATGGTTTTGTGCAGACTGAACAACAGGGCCACGCGGGCAATCGCCGCCGCATCCGGCACCCCTTCGGCATTGGCCGTTGGAATATCGTTTGCAATCACCGCCAATGGTATCGCCGTGAAGATAAGCAGCACGGTTAACCAATGCAGCGTTTTGGCAACGCCGTCATAAGACACAACATTGATCTGGCTGGGTATGGTGTCTTTCATCGGGCGCTCCGTATTGTTGCGTGACCACATGATAATGCTATGAAGCGCGCGCATGAAAAGCAACGCGTGCACGGGATTTGTTATGTGCCGTTGCGCACAGTCTTTGTGCGCGCTATCTCATAACCAAACCAACCATGATCATTTTGCCGATCAAACGAGGGATCAACCAATGACCAAAGCATTCGTATTTCCGGGGCAGGGCGCGCAAACCATCGGCATGGGGCGGGCTTTGGCCGATGCCTATCCTGCGGCCCGCGCGGTTTTCGACGAAGTCGACGAGGCGCTGGGCGAAAAACTCTCGACTTTGATCTGGGAAGGTGACCAAGATCAACTCACCCTGACCGAAAATGCGCAACCGGCGCTGATGGCGACCTCTATTGCGGCGCTTAGGGCGCTTGAGGCCGAAGGTTTTGGCATCGACAATGCGTCCTATGTTGCCGGTCACTCGCTTGGCGAATATTCGGCTTTGGCCGCCACCGGCGCCATAAGTCTGAGCGACACCGCGCGCCTGTTGCGCACCCGTGGGCGCGCCATGCAGGATGCGGTTCCCGTCGGTGTCGGCGCTATGGCGGCGCTGTTGGGCCTTGATTTCGAGGCCGCAAAAGACGTGGCAATCGCGGCGACCAAAGGTTTCAATGACGAGGTGTGCCAAGCGGCCAACGACAATGACCCCACACAAGTGGTGATCTCCGGTCACAAGGCGGCGGTAGAACGCGCCATTGTGATTGCCAAAGAAAGCGGCGCACGCCGTGCCATGCTGTTGCCGGTAAGTGCCCCGTTTCATTGTGCATTGATGGAACCGGCGGCGCGCACTATGGCACAGGCCCTGTCCGAGGTCGCGATTAACCGCCCCACTGTGCCCGTGGTCGCCAATGTCATCGCCAAAGCGGTAAGCGATCCCGCCACCATCCGGTCGCTTCTGGTTGATCAGGTCACCGGCTCGGTGCGCTGGCGGGAATCGGTGTTGTGGATGGGTGCGCAGGGCGTTGATGAAATCTGGGAAATTGGCGCAGGCAAGGCGCTTTCGGGGATGATCCGCCGCATTGAGCGCACGATTACCTGCAAAAACATCGGCACCCCTGATGATATTGCCGCTTTAAAAGGCTAGGGAAGGGGGGAATGGCGCACTATTTCGTGCGTTAAATCCGGTATCCCCCCGACACTGTGATCACCTCGCCGGTGATGAAATCGGCCTGATCACTGACCAGAAACGCCACCGCGCGCGCGATATCCTCGGGCGTGCCAATGCGCCCCAATGCGGTGTCTTTGACAAACGCTTGGGTCAATTCCGCGGTTCGCGGCGCTTGCGGATTATCAATCGCACCGGGGGCCACGGCGTTCACACGGATGCCTTGCGGTCCCAATTCCTTGGCCATCGCGCGGGTCCATAAATTAAGCGCGGCCTTGCTCGCCCCGTAAATTGCGGCGTCGCGGGGGGGCAGCACCGCATTGATCGACGAAATATTCACAATCGCCGCGCCGGATTGCAAATGCGGCAACGCCGCCGCCAACAGTGCCGCAGGGGCCAACAGGTTCACATCTATAATGGCGCGTTGCTGTGCTGCGTCAAAACTGTCTTTGGGGGTGGCCGCTATCACTCCGGCATTGTTCACGATAACATCGAGCCGCCCAAATTGCGCGATGACGTCTGCTATGATCTGTGCGCTGCTGCCTTCATCGGCAAGGTTGGCTTGAATCGCAAACCCGCCTTCAGGAATGGCATCGGGGCGCGTGGTATTCCAAACAACCGCAACATTATAATCGCGCGCCAACTGTGCGGCAATCGCGCGGCCAATCCCGCGCGCGCCACCGGTTACAAGTGCTGTCTTTTTCATCTGCCAAACCTTTTGTTTCCCCATGTGCGCACGCACAGTTAACCATGGCAAGGTCGCACCAACGTATGCACGAAAACCATACGTGATACATACGTCGAACTTTGCACGAGTTCCTTTGTTAACTTGGTCAAATCGCCTGATTCGCCGCTAACGGGTCAATTCCTTCATTCCCGCCTCGATCCCCTTGAGGGTCATCGGCACCATACGGTCTTCGAAAATCTCGCGTATCATGCCAACGGAATGGGTGTATTGCCAATGATCTTCGGCCAATGGATTGATCCACATATGCGCCGGCCACTGATCGCGCGCCCGTTGCAACCACACCTGACCGGTCTCTTGGTTATAATGCTCGTTTGCGCCGCCGACATAGGCGATTTCATAGGGCGACATCGACGCATCGCCGACAAAAATACATTTGTAATCCGACCCATAGGTGCGCAGCACTTCATGGGTGGAAACCTGCGCGTCCCAGCGCCGTGAATTGTCGCGCCACACGCCCTCATAGAGGCAGTTATGGAAATAGAAATATTCCATATGCTTGAACTCGCTGCGTGCCGCACTAAACAGTTCTTCCACGACTTTGATATGGGGATCCATAGACCCGCCAACATCCAGAAACAAAAGAACTTTTACCGCGTTGCGCCGCTCTGGTCGGGTCTTGACATCAAGGTATCCGTGGTCGGCTGTAGCGCGGATTGTGCCATCAAGATCAAGCTCCTCATGCGCCCCGTCACGTGCCCATCTGCGCAGCCGCTTAAGCGCCACTTTGATGTTGCGGGTGCCAAGTTCTATGGTGTCGTCAAGGTTGCGAAATTCGCGTTTGTCCCAGACTTTGACTGCGCGTTGGTGGCGCGATTTATCCTGTCCGATACGCACCCCTTCGGGGTTGTATCCATAGGCGCCAAACGGCGATGTGCCCGCCGTGCCGATCCACTTTGATCCGCCTTGATGGCGGCCTTCCTGTTCCTTGAGACGCTCTTTGAGGGTCTCCATCAACTTGTCAAACCCGCCAAGCGCCTCGATCTCGGCCTTTTCTTCAGCGCTTAAATGCTTCTCGGCCATTTTTTCAAGCCAGTCGGCGGGAATATCAATCGCCTCCATCACATCCTCAAGGCTGATGTCTTCCAAGCCCTTGAAAGTATGGGAAAATGCGCGGTCAAACTTGTCGAGGTGGCGTTCGTCCTTGACCATGGAAATCCGCGCCAGATAGTAAAACCCTTCGATGTCATAGGTGACAAGGCCGGCTTTCATGCCCTCGAGAAACCCGAGAAATTCGCGCAAAGACACCGGTATTCCGCTGGCTCTGAGGTTGTCAAAGAACGGCAAAAACATTATTGTTTACTACACGGAAAAGCGGTGGATAATCAGGGTGGTGAATAGGGCAAGCAGCGTAAATATTATCATATAAACAATGGCATAGAGTGCAATATCCGCAAGTCTACCACCGCGTTTTTTGGCCTTGTAGCCCCCGAGCAAAAGACCCAGAACGGCCCCGATAATGACGATCATTTATCCGCGACTTCCCTTTAACGGATTGAGGGAACCAATTTCGCGCAGTTTTGCACGCACGGCCCAATCCGCGCCAAACCCGTAACGCGCCCAGCCCAAACTGTCCAGTCGCACACTGCGCGCCTCGGACGCACGCCCGGTCAATTCAAGCGCCTCGGCCCGCAACATCATCATCGTCGCCAACAGGGCCGCGTTTTCGTAACGGGCTGCGGAATTGATATGGGCACTGATGATCTCGAGCGCTTTTTCGCCTTGGCCAAGCGAGACCGCGTTGGCGGCCAATTGTGCCGCCACATAAGCGCGGTGCAATCGGGTTTCAGAGCTTTGGGAATAGTAATAATCCGCTGCAACAAAGTGCTCGCGCGCAATGTCTGCATCGGTGAATTGGGTTAAACGGCCCATGGCAAAGTGACTAAACCCGCGCCGGTGATCCTGCCAACCCATTGATTTAGCAATGTTAAGCGCGGTTTGGGCAGCGGTTCGACGCTGACTTGGATTGGCACCGGGGCCAAGCGCGGTCTGGATTGCGCGGATCCATTCGCGGGGGCTGCTGGTTAAGGGATTGCTGGCGCGGTTTTCACCTGCCGGATTAATCCGCGCAAGAATAGCGGGCAGGCGGGCAGCGACCTGTCCGCGCGTCATGCCCGAGCGGATTTCGGGCGCATAATAGGCACGTAAAATCATCATATCAAAGCCGGTCAAAACCGTATGCACATTGTCATCATTGAAAATCGAATCGGGCAAACGGTAAAGATCGTTGAGCGGGCCAAGCGCCTGCGCAAGTTCTTCGTGAAGACAATCGCGCACCTCTTGGGGTGTTGAATCATTGGGCAGGAATATCGCTATTTTTTCGCGACTGCGCAGCAATCCCCAATTGGCCTTTTGCGAGCGCCGTGCCGCACGATATTGCGATATGCGATCAATATTGGGCACCACAAAACAGGCCGCCTGCGGCAGGTTTTTGCGAATTTCCGCCCGCGACACTGCCTGAATAGTAATATTTGCGGTCTCATCCTGCGTGAGGCTTACATTTAGACCCGCTTCGGTTTTGAGGCGGTGCACGAGCCGGTTCAAATCACCTATCAAACTGCTGGGCGCTGCGCCGGTGACGCGAATACTTATGGGTTGCTCAAAACGGGTGAAGATTGGCAGGTCACGCCCGGATTCAAGCTTGAAGCTGAGCTCAAGAAAATCCCGGGCAATATCAGAGTTGGACCGAATGGTCGGCACCGGACGCGGCACTGAAAAAACCTTGATACCGGGCAAGTTGGTGCCCGGTGTCAGGGCAGCACGGCTTGGCATTTCGTTCGGGGCACCCGGCATGCAGGCCCCAAGAATGAGACAAAAAGGCAACAGGAAGCGGCTGGGGTTTTTTACAACAGGATGCATTTACGGTCTCTGATATTTGATAAAAGGGGTCAATTTGCCAACACGGTCGTATAAGCGACGGCCTGCGGCATTGAAGTCTTGCGTGAGCCAATAAACGCTTGGCGCGCCCTGTTCGTCGGCGGCGGCATAGACCGCCTCGATCAAGGCCCGCCCAATGCCGGTTCCGCGAAATTCCGGCGCAGCGTATAGGTCTTGAAGATAACAAACGTCCTCTATTTTCCACGCATGTCTGTGGTAAATAAAATGTGTTAAACCAACAAGTTGCCCATCATAAACCGCTACAAAAGCGTTGAAATCCCGTGCGTTTCCACCAAGTAGCCGGGTGAAAGTGCTGTCGTAAACTTCGGCGCTGACGGTTGTTTCGTAATAGGCCAGATACCCCGTCCAGAGATGCTGCCATTCTGCGCGGTCTTCTACTCGCAAGGACCGCACAACAAGGCCAGATTGGGGGGACATCTATTAATACTCCGTTAAGACTTGAGACTAATTGTCAAAGCATCCTGTCGGTCTTAAGGAGCATTTGGGGCAAAAATGTGTCATGTTCATTTGGCGCGCAACTGGGGCGGGCGCCAGAAGCAATGCATTTGGGTGCGCGACATCAAATAGCAGCATAAGAATACTACTTTGTTCCCAAACCGATTAGGATAGGCGTTTGGCAACGGTGATGGGTTTTTATACGAGTGGCCCCTTTGGGTTTTGGTCAAGAGTGATGTTCTGCGCGATAGTGTCGTGATTTACCTTCCTAATATGTTCAGATTTGAACACCCTCAATCCACAGGCCGGATTCTGAAGTTAGATAGGTTTGCACAATGGAATTTAATACCCTGGAAACGCCAGCACTCATGTTGGATTTGGACCGCTTGAAGGCAAACGCGCAGCGAATGTTGAAGCATTGCATGGATAATGGTCTTTTTCTGCGCCCGCATCTTAAAACATCAAAGTCCATAGATGTTGCGAATATCGCAACGGGCGGGAGGCGCAGAGGCCTAACGGTTTCAACTTTGGCAGAGGCAGAGCATTTTGCCAAAGCCGGATATGAGGATATCTTGTATGCTGTTGGAATAACGCCGAACAAATTCGACAGGGTGCAATCCATATTTGATAAAACCGGTGAAAAGTCGGTGCTGGTTCTTGATTCTCTGGAAATGGCAATTGCCGTTGCCGAAAGCGGATTGGACAATCGGGTTCTTGTCGAAATTGATTGTGGTGAAAGCCGGGGAGGGCTGTCGCCTGATGACCCGGCCTTATTGCTTATTGCCCGACGGTTGGGGGCGCAATTCGATGGCATAATGAGCCATGCAGGTCATTCCTATTCTACCGACCAAATTGCGGTTGTAAAAGAAATCGCAAAGGCGGAAATCGGCGCATCTGTGCAGGCCGCAAATAAAATTCGTGCGGCTGGAATTCCGGTTTCGGTCGTGTCCATCGGTTCAACCCCGACCGTTTTCTATGCGGATGATTTTTCCGGCATCACCGAGGTGCGCGCAGGCATTTATTTATTTAACGACCTATCCCAATATGGGCGCAATATTTGCCATTTGGATGATATTGCGATGACGGTCCTTGCGACGGTAATTGGGCACAACCGCGAGGCAGGGGTTTTGACTGTTGATGCGGGCGCGTTGGCCATGTCCAAGGATATCGGGGCAAATAATTTCCTACCGGAGGCTAAATATGGCTGGCTATGCGATGCTCACACACTGGAACCAATTGGATTGGCGATTGATGTGGTGCATCAGGAGCACGGGAGCGTGAAAATAGACGAGCCTAGGAAATTTGATCAGTTACCTATTGGTAGCATGGTTCGCATTTTGCCCGGTCATGCCTGTTTAACGGCTGCCGGCGGATATGGGAAATTTCATCTGACAAATGGCAAAATCTGGCCGCGTCTTGATGGTTGGTGACGTCTGCCTAGGTAATGTTAGCGCTAGAAAATCCTGATTATAGCTCTAAATAGAAGTGGAGGCGAGTACCGGAGTCGAACCGGTCTTCACGAATTTGCAATCCGCTGCGTAACCGCTCCGCCAACTCGCCGACTTCATGGTGGGTGCCGACTATATGATCTCGGCGCGGGCCGCAAGAGGCGATACGATGGATTTGATGTATGGCAACCGTTGCTGCTGCCGGCAAATTGTGAGAGAAGATACACAGAGGATTCTGAACAAACGAGTTACTGATGCCAGATTTCAATGCCCGCCGCACGATGATGGTCGATACACAGGTTCGCCCGTCGGATGTCACAAAATTCCCTGTAATCGACGCGATGCTGTCGGTGCCACGCGAGGCTTTTGTGCCAAGCGACCGGCGCGAAGCCGCATATGTTGGTGAAAATCTCGATCTCGGCAACGGGCGTGTGCTTCTTGAACCGCGCACTCTTGCCAAAATTCTGGATGCGCTGGATATTCAGGATGACGAGATGGTTTTGGATATCGGCGCCGCGCTTGGCTATAGTTCTGCGGTAATTGCGTATATGGCCGAGGCGGTTGTCGGAGTTGAGGAAAACCCCGACTTTGTCGAAGAAGCCCAATCCTTGCTGAGCGATCAGGGCGCTGACAATGTTATCATGCATGATGGCGCTTTGTCAGAAGGGGCACCAGAGCACGGGCCTTATGATGTTATAACGTTTCAGGGGGCCGTTGGGCATCTTCCCGATACTTTGCTGGATCAGCTCAAGGATGGTGGGCGCATTGCCTGCCTGTTTGCCGAGGGCGCTTTGGGCGTTGTTCGGATCGGATATAAGATTGATGGCAAAATAAGCTGGCAATATTCCTTTAACGCCGGTGCACCTGTTTTGCCCGGATTTGAACGTCATGCGGCGTTCGTTTTGTAACAGTCGCCAAGATGTGCACTCTGAAAACAGGGGCATCGCAGGTGTAATTATAGTAAAGCCTTTGGGGGGCAGCGGGTCATGAACGCAACACCAAAAACCGGAACTGTCGGAAAATCTCTCTTAGTTGGGGCATTGTCCGTTTGGATATCCGCCGTATCAACAGTATCAGCAAACGCCGAAAATCTGGCTGATGTGCTGGTGAGTGCCTATAATCATTCTGGATTAATTGACCAAAACCGTGCGTTGCTGCGGGCGGCGGACGAAAACGTAGCCATTGCCGTCTCGACGTTACGCCCGATCGTCAATTGGTCGGCCAATATGACGCGCACATGGGGCACGGCAAGGACCACCCCTTTGGCACCGGTTGCATCCAGCGTTAGCACGACGGCGACCTTGGGCATTTCAGCAAGTCTTCTGGTCTATGATTTCGGGCAGTCAAAATTGCGTATTGATGCGGCCAAAGAAAATGTTCTTGCCACCCGTGAAGGTCTGATCGAGATAGAACAACAGGTTCTGTTGCGCGCTGCTTCGGCCTATATGAATGTGCGCCGCCATAATGAGTTTGTGGCATTGAGACACAGCAATGTGCGCTTGATTACCCAGGAATTGCGCGCCGCCAAAGACCGGTTCGAAGTTGGCGAAGTGACGCGCACCGATGTTGCATTGGCCGAAGCACGGCTGGCTGCGGCCCGCGCCGGTTTGGCCGGAGCGCAGGGCCTGTTGGTCAGTGCGCAGGAAGAATTTGCCGCGGCTGTCGGCCACAAACCCCGTAACCTGAGTGCGCCACCACGCGTGCCCAAAACGGCCCCGTCGCCAACTGCGGCCAAGGCCATCGCTCTGCGCAGCCATCCGAATATGAAAAAAACCCAGCATACTGTGGCTGCTGCGGAATTGAATGTTCTATTGGCCGAGGCCGCGATGAAGCCCTCGGTGAACCTTACCGCGCAATATGGATTGACCGAAAACATCAATTCTACACTGTTTCAACGCGGCGGTAGCGTTGGTCTGAATGTTACGGGACCGATCTATCAGGGTGGACGTCTAAGCGCGTTGGCGCGTCAGGCAATGGCGCAACGCGATTCTGCGCGTGCTGGTCTTCATATTCAACGGCTTGCGATTGCACAAAGCGTTGGCACGTCATTCTCGCAGCTTCAGGTG
>Ga0256834_1003151_pt1 | contig 10003 bp, 10 predicted proteins | sample 4281140metaG_FD_190536 | JGI IMG/M metagenome (GOLD analysis project Ga0256834, IMG submission 190536) | Hydrothermal vent microbial communities from East Pacific Rise, Pacific Ocean - 4281-140 | ecosystem: Environmental > Aquatic > Marine > Hydrothermal vents | place: Pacific Ocean: East... | reverse complement strand
AGATTTAGCAGTATGTTTAGGCATTAAAAAAGAACTAATAGAAAAAAACATAAATAGACTTTTAGAAAAAAACATTGTCAAATATTGTCCTCATAATAATATCCCTTTTCTTTGTATCAAATAAACGAAAGATCTAATAATAAATATATGCCATATATTTTTTGTTTTATTGCTATTGCAATTTTTTCTCAATTATTATATAAAGCTATAAATATTTTTTAACTACAAAATAGACATCTAAGGAGCAGACTTATGTTAAAAGTAGGAATTATTAGATGCCACGAAACAGAAGATTATTGTCCAGGGACAGGAGATTTCAGAGTAGCTAAAAATGGAAAAGGAGCTTTTGAAGAAGTCGGTCCAGTAGAAATTGTAGGATTTGTAACCTGTGGAGGTTGTCCAGGCAAAAAAGCTGCCTTAAGGGCACAAAAAATGCTGGAAAAAGGGGCGGAAGCAATAGTTTTTGCTTCATGTATAACCAGAGGGAATCCTATAGGTTATCCATGCCCTCACTTTGAGGGAATGAAGGCTTCCGTAATAAAAAAGATCGGAAATGATGTAAAAATATTTGATTGGACCCATTAGTATCTGTATTATAGTATAAAAAGCCCTCTCATAGGGGACAGGTGGCCCTTCTCCTCAACTTCTCATTTCCCCGGCATTCCTACAAAATTACCTGTCCCCTATTCTCTTCATTTTCATTGACACAAACATTATTTATAGTTAAACAGCTATATAATTTGTTGTCTTATGACAAGATGTAATAAAAAATGAGGCTAAACATAAATGTCTCCTAAAAGTAACCATGTAGTAAGTAATAGATACAAAAATAAAGAAACTACTCACATAAAAATAGTTATTAATGTAGAACCGCCTGAACAATGTAGAATAGCCCTTGTTGAAAATGGCTCCCTAGAGGGATTTTCTTTGGAGACTCTCTCACATAGTCAAGTAAGGGGTAATATATACAAAGGTAAAATTTTAAATATTGAACCTAGCCTTCAAGCAGTATTCATTGACATAGGGCTTTCTAGAAATGCTTATCTACCTTTTGATGAAATTCATCCAGAATATTATGGATATATAGAAGACATTTCAAAGCTCCCTGAACTTCTAAAAAAAGGAGAAGAATTAATTGTTCAAGTTGTGAAAGAAGAGACTCCATTAAAAGGAGCTGCAGTTACTACATATTTATCAATTCCAAGTAGATATTTGGTATTAATGCCAGGAACTGAACACATTGGTATTTCAAGAAAGATAGAAGATGAAAATGAAAGAAAAAGATTAAAAAGTATATTAAAAGATATAGAATTACCTGGTGGAGTTGGACTAATTGCTAGAACAGCTTCTCAAAAGATTCCTAAAAGAGACATCCAAAAAGACTTAAGATACTTGTTAAGGTTATGGAAAGAACTAAAAAAAAGAGCTCGTACTCTTTCAGCTCCAGCTTTAATCTATCAAGACAGAGATATTATTATTAGATTCCTAAGAGATCATCTAACGCCAGAAATAAAAGAAATTATTGTAGATCACCACAGTAGTTATAACAAAATAAGAAATTTTTTAAGATTAATATCACAAAGACAATTACCAGAAGTAAAATACTACAAAGATTCAAAACCTATATTTGATCTATATGACCTTGAAACCCAAATAGAACAAATATTTAATCCTATTGTTCCTCTTCCATCTGGTGGATTTATTGTTATAGAACCAACCGAAGCCCTTGTCGCCATAGATGTAAATTCTGGTAAAAATATAAAAGAAAAAGACCTTGAAGAAACCGCACTTAAAACAAATATTGAAGCCACTCAAGAAATAGCTAGACAATTAAGACTCAGAGATTTAGGAGGGCTTATAGTTATAGATTTCATAGATATGAAAAGTGCTTCTCATAGAAGACAGATAATAAAACACTTAAGAACTGTATTAAAAAAAGATAAAGCAAGAACAGAAGTTGGCGGTATATCTAAGTTTGGTTTACTTGAAATGGTAAGACAAAAAATAGGGAGTCCTATCGAATTAGCAACCTTTAAACAGTGTCCCTATTGTAAAGGCCGCGGTTCTATAATATCAGCAGAAACTGAAGCTCTTGCTATATTACGCAAAATAAGAAGTATCACCACCCATATTCAATATTCTCATGAAAAAATTCTTGTACAAGCATCTCCTAATGTGGTTAATTATCTCTTAAACTTAAAACGCCATAATTTATGTGAACTAGAAAATAAAAACAGTGTTAAAATCATAATAGAAGCAGTAAGCCAGATAGAACCTGGACAACATATTGTTACAAAAATATAGATACATAGAGAGGAAAGATGGAAGGATTACCTATTGAAAACTATATACCTAATTATATAAAGGAATTAATACCTTATCCTCCAGGTAAACCTATTGAAGAACTTGAAAGGCAATATAATGTGAAAAATCCAATAAAACTCGCATCCAATGAAAACCCTTTAGGTCCATCTCCTAAAGCCATAGAAGCTATAAAATTAGCAACCAAAGACCTCAATCGTTATCCAGATGGTAGTGCATTTTACCTTAAAGAGGCCCTATCAAACAAGTATGGAATTTCTCAAGAGCAAATTGTAATAGGAAATGGTTCAGATGAACTCATTGATCTATTAATTCGATTATTTATACAACCATCTATTCAATGTATTACTAGCCATCCAAGTTTTTTAGTATACAAGAAGAGGGTTCAATCAGTAGGCGGAGAAAACATAATTGTACCATTAAAAAATTTTCGTCATGACTTAGTTACTATCAGTAAATCCGTTACTGATAAGACAAGATTAATATTTTTAGACAATCCTAACAATCCTACTGGAAGCACAATCTCACAAAAAGATTTTTCTCAGTTCTTAAATGACCTTCCTGAAGATGTATTGGTTATTCTAGATGAAGCATATATGGAATTTTGTAGAGATCACGATACTCCTAGAGGATTAGAATATCTAGGGAAAGACAGCAGAATAATTACTCTCAGAACCTTTTCAAAAGCATATGGACTTGCAGGATTAAGACTTGGATATGGTATAATGCATCCTAATATCGCCTCATATATTGAGCGCATACGGCAACCATTCAACGTGAATACCTTAGCTCAAAAAGCAGCTATAGCTGCCCTTAATGATACTTCCCACCTTGAAAAAACTCTCCAACTAACATGGGAAGGAATTAACTATTTATCAAAGCAATTAAAAAAGCTCGGTTGCAAGGTATATCCTACAAATACAAACTTTTTATTAATTGACATATCCTTAGACGCTCAAACTGTATATGAAGAAATGCTTAAAAAAGGAGTCATTATAAGATCTATGTCCTCTTATGGCTTCACTAATTTTATAAGAGTAACAATAGGAACAGAAGATGAAAATAAAAAATTTATAAGTTGCTTTAAAGATGTATTAAAAAAATTAAAAAAATAAATTGTAAAAAATCTCTTCTGTCTTGCCGAGATAATATAGCGAAATAACAAAAATTTAAGTTTATTCTTAAATTCCAGTTGACATACGATTGAAATTTGTAGAAACTAAAAATTAGGATATAAATTGTTTTATATTTTATAGTTTTGTTTTTTTATTTTTTATAATTTTTTCAAGTTCTTAAATGGGGAGAGGTAATCATGGCAAGACCAAAAAAATGGCGTTTAGTCAGTAAGGAACCTAAAGTTACCTTTTTTAAACCACATGGTGTCCAAGAAAAAACAGAAGTAGTACTACCTGTAGATGGATTTGAAGCACTAAGACTAACGGATGTAGAAGGTCTAGAACAGGATGCAGCAGCAAAATTGATGGGTATATCAAGGCAAACATACGGAAGAATTTTAGCACATGCCAGACGCCTGGTTGCTCAAGCCTTGGTATTTGGTAAACCTCTACGCATAAAGGGGGGGCAATACAAACTTATTGGTGAATAGCCTATTTAAAAATTACCAACTTTCAATTTTAAAAATAAAAGTAGATACTTATTAAAACTGACACTTAAGTTTAATTAAGTAAGTATTTTTATTTTTTGATTTTAAACAAAAATCCCAAAAAGCCATGCAGGATATCCCTTGTATTGTTTTATCATAGTCTTGTTCTGATTGAGATATAGTTTTTATTGGGAACATCCAAAAATTAGCCGGGGTATCTAACTCAATAAAAAGATTGTTGCCTATTCCATAGTCCTTTATTAAAAGTCTACTACCATATGCCTCCCAGGCATGAAGAGAAGGTCGTTCTATATCATCTAAAAATAGTCTTCCTTTTCCATTTACTAAATAACCAGGGAAAAGATTCCACTCTATACCAAAAAAACATCCTTCAATATCCCTATCTTCTAAGTTTCTAATTTCATACAATACTTCTGCTATATGTCCTTGCTCTTTAAATCTAAATTCTTTCTTTAGCTCCAAAGAATATGGGATAGTATTAATTGGATAAATCCCTCCTTTTCTTATAAATTGTATTATTAGATTATCAGAATCTAATTTATATTTAAAAGGTTGGTTAGCAAAATCTCCTATCTCTTTAAAATTACATTGTTGATAATCGGACAATGTAGCAGTCTTGTCAAAAAAATGCTCAATAAAACAATCCCTTTTGTACCAATCATATGATAAGTCAGTAATAAGACTAGGGTCTACCTTCTTATCTATTTCATGAATACTAAAACTATGTCCTTCTTTGTCTTGCTTCTCAGGATTAGATTCTTTATGAATTTTTTCTTTTATCTCTTCATGATAAAATTCAGGTCTTCTTGTAAGTACGTTTTGATAATTATGTCTTTTTATGGGCAAAGATAGCTCTATTAGTTTTCCAGTGTAACTATTAAATACCCAAACTATTTCTTTTGAAGCAAAAATAATCTCTTCTTTACCATCAAGATCAATATCCAATATCTCACAAGAAAATTCCGAGGCTCTTGTGATTGATTCTGCTCCTAACAAAAAACTCCAAATAGCGTTTCTTAAGTGAGGAAGATAAAGTCCACCAAATATCCCATGCCAATAGGCGTCATTACATTGAGCAGCCAATACAAATTCTCTTGCCTGTTTATCATAGAATCTACGAGTCTTTTCACTGAGGTCTTTTACACGTTTATGCATATAATTAGATTCAGGATATTTTACAAAAAAATTCTTCCAATGCCCTCCTCTTAAATAAGGAGTAAAATCAGATAACTTCTTATCCAAAATATAATCTCTTAATTTCTTAAATTTTAAAGAAGCTTCATAAGGAAGGCTCCACTGTTCCATTTCTTCATAAGACGCTGTAGGTAAATAACAAATCCCCCTCGCAGGAATATCTTTTAATATTTCTTTAAAAAGAGTAAATTTTACTAGATTCTCTTGCCATGTTTCCGCTTTTTTTAAAAAATTAATAAGCCAGTTATCTTCATATACCCATTTATATGTCCCAGGCCATGCACCAAACTTTTCTCCATCATCAAAATATATTGCTATATCCCCTTTATTTTTAATCTCCATTAAGTATTCTGCTAGTCTGTCAGGTTCTCTAAAAGGAATAAGATATCTTAATTGTTCATCTATGGGGAAAATAGAAACTACTTTACCATTGGATTCTGTTAAATAATAACTATATAAATCCTCTTTTTTAAAACCACTTACTATAAAATGTCTATCATCTACAACAACATATCTTATTCCACAATCAACAATATCTTCTACTATATGTTGTTCCCATACCCTTTCTGTTAACCACAATCCTTGAGGTGTTTGTCCAAACAATTCTTTTATAGTATTTAACAAGATACTTATTTGTTCTATCCTATCTTCTTTATCCCATATAGCTAAAATAGGTTCATAAAAGCCTCCACCAAAAAGCTCAATCTGATTTCTATCGCATAGCTCTGCTATTAAATCTATAATTTTAGTATCATGATCTTTCCACCAGTTAAGCAGTGGCCCACTAATATGCAAAGAAAACTTAAAAAACGGATAATTTCTAGCTATCTTTAAAAAAGGTGAATAACAACTTTTAGTAAGCTTTTCTATCACAGAATCAAAATTACCAACGGGCTGATGATTATGAAGGCCAAACAAAAATGGTATGGATCCCATATTAACCTCTTAGAATAAACATTTTATTAATCAAGCCGTTATCAATCATTTTAGAAAAAGTCAATATAAAAATTAAGAGAAAGCTATAGTTTTTAGTTTTATTTATAGCTTTTAGTTAAAAAAAATTCTAACCGATAAGAAAATAAAACTGTAAGAAATATGTGCGAGGGAAAAAACTAAAATGACGAAAATCGAAATTAGTAAAGGAGAATGGAAAGTTACTAACGATCCAGATGTAAGTTTATGTGCCAACTGTCTTGGAAGTGCAATTGCAATAGCCGTAATTGATATGAATAAAAAGTGTATAGGACTTTTAGTATCTCCCTTTCTAAAACAATCTCTTATCGAGTCTGAACTTTCAGAAGAAGACTCTTTTTATGCTATAGATATAGGCCTAAAAAAAATGTTTAAAGAATTAATGAACTTTGGATGTAAAAAAGAACAACTAAAAATATACTTAATTGGAGGCGCACAATTTTTAAAAGCTCCTAACATACTATCAGTAGGTAGCAACTTATATAACGCTGTAAAAAAAATACTTGAAAAAAATAAACTATCAATTGTTGGAGAAATGGTTGGAGGGCCAGTAAACAGAAGTCTCACCTTTAATATATCTGGAGATTTAGTTGTAAAATCTGCCCTTTCTCAGGAGGTTGCCTTGTGAATAAAGTAGCTTGTCATCAAATAGATACTACATTAGAGCAAATATTTGATACGTTAACAGAGGTCCCGACATTTCCAAAAGTTGTTCAAAAGGCTTTAAAATTACTAGATGATCCCAATACTACAATAAAAGAATTAGAAGATGTTTTAAGATATGATCCTGCAATCACTGCTAATATACTAAAATTAACCAATTCTGCACATTTTGCTTTACCTCAGCAAGTAACTAATTTAGAAACTGCTCTTGCCTTATTAGGACAAAACCAATTAAGAAAAATCTTAGTTGCCAGTGCTACCATGACCTATTTCAAAAAACCCTTACCGGGTTATGGATTAAGTGCCATAGATATCTGGACACATTCAATAGGATGTGCGATAACAGGAGAGTTATTAGCTCGTTATCTATCATTCCCAGATTCTTCTACGTTATTTACAGTTGGTATACTACACGATATTGGAAAGGTCATATTAAATTTATATGTGTGGAGTGAATTAGACAAAATACAAAAAATTGCATTAGAACAGAATATTACATTTATGGAGGCAGAATGGCAAGTATTGGGGACAGACCATGCTGTTATTGGCTCAACGTTATTAAAACACTGGCAATTCCCTGCTTTATTATACAGAGCAGTTAGAAACCATCATGATCCGGATTTATATGTTCAAGATGATATTTCAGCTATTTTAGCATTAGCCAATATTATATGTGCCATCTTAGGAATAGGAGTAGGTTTTGACTCTTATAGATATATAATAAGTGAAGATCTACTTGATAAATTTAATATCGATAATAAAACCTTTAACTTATTTTTAATAAAAACTATTAAAGAAATGAAAAAAGTTAAGGACATACTCTCTATTGTTTCAGAATAATCCTATCATATCTCATTTCTTTTTTTAAATCTTGACACCTATAGTAGATATAAATATTTTTTGGGGTAGTAATACTTGATTCAGAATGTTACCATGAAAGTCTTGTATTTTACTAATAAACATAAAAAAATTTTGATAGATGCAGCTATTATTGCAGAAGAAGTAGTAAGTAACTACTTTAGATTTTCCAGTAAAGAATGGAAAAAAATGCCATATGATATAAAAACTACAGAGGAATTAAATAAAGAAGAGATGATACCTGAAGAGGTATTTGCTCAGGTATTATTTTATACTATTTCGTGGGAAAAAAAGAGAAGAGGAAGTGACTGTTATCAATTTTATAGAATATGCTTAAACGATCATCTGATTTTAAATGAAATGAAAAAACAAATGATCCTTTTATTACCATTTTTAGTTTATATATTAACTCATGAATTAGTTCATATAGTTAGATTTAGTAAATTTTATCACTTACCTCATATAACCAAAAATAAAGAGCTAGAGGAAAAAAAGGTGTGCAAAATAACATTTGATATTTTATCCTCTTTAAAATTAAATGGCATAAAAGAGATTATTAAGCTTTTTACGCCAAAAGATTTTTTAATAAAAGAGAATTATCTGAAAGTTAATAATCTAAATAATTGGCAAAAATATGAAATAGAATCTGGTTACTTAGGGCAAAGGAGGTTTAATCATGCCGATCTATGAATATGAATGCGAAAAATGTGGTAGAATTATAGAAAGCTGGCAAAAAATTAATGATCCACCACTAACTACTTGTGAACACTGTGGAGGACGCCTACATAAATTAATTTCTATGTCTACCTTTCATTTAAAAGGCACTGGATGGTATGTTACAGATTACGGTGGACGTAAGCAATCTCAAGCAGATAAAAAAGAGACTTCACCAGAGAAAAAATCTTCATCTACCAACACTGATAGCAAAAAATAAAAAAATAGTATATCTGCTTATTAAAAGGGGGGAGTTATTCCCCCTTTTTTATTATTTTCTTAATGTCCCATAAGTCTTACAACACAAAATTAGATATCTAAAATTAAACATCTCTTCTTTAAAAAACGATATCTTTTATAGAATAAAAAAATAATAATTTTTAAATAAAATATTAAATGGCTTTTCAAAAGGATAAAAAAATAATCACAGGCTTGATATCTTTAATGAGGAGAAAAGAAATTGTGTCTAAACTAAAGCTCCTGCCTCCTCTTCCTGCTGTTGTACATGAAGTATTATCAATCCTTTCACAAGATCCAGACTCTATTATTAGACTCGAACAGACAATCAGACATGATCCAGTTTTGACCTCTCAACTTCTAAAACTAGCTAATTCTCCAGCATTTTTCCCTAGAACACATATCGATACAGTACATAGAGCTATTGTATATCTAGGATTTCAAGAAGTAAAAAATTTATGCTTAGGGCTTGCTATATTCGGTGTATTTAAAAAAATTAAAAGTGCAGATGGCTTTGATGAACACAGCTTTTGGACTCACTCCATGGCAACAGCAATAATGAGCAGATTATTAGCACTAGAAGCAGGAGAAAAAGAACCTGAAATTTTTTTTACAGCTGGATTATTACATGATCTAGGAAGACTCGCACTAAATGTTTGTTTCCCTGCTCAGTTGACAGCAATTATTGCCCTTGCAAAAGACTCTGAATGGCCTGTTATTGAGGCAGAAAAATACTTTGGATTACCACATACAGTAATTGGAGGATGGCTTGCAAGATCATGGAGACTACCTTCTATATATATAAAGGTTATTACTACTCATCATCTAAGTCCTAGACATCCGAAGTGGAACAAAATTAGTGGGATAGTACAACTAGCAGATTACATGTCTCATAAAACAGGTATGGGATTTTTAAATCCTCCAAAAATTAATTTAGATATTCTTTGCTATAAATTATCTATTAGTAAAGAATCCGTAGAGGACCTTATAGAACAAATAGGATTTATGGATGATATAGCACAAACTGTAGATGGAATAATAAGCACCATAATTAGTTAAAACCCCCCCTTTTTTATACTAATAAGCATAAATTTCTTACATATAATCCAAGGATTGACAAAGAGGAATTACTATGTTACTCAGAAAAGTTGATATTTCTGAAATAAGGAGATTTTCCCACTAAAATTCAATATAAGGGAGAGGGGGAGATGAAAAAGATCTTATTCATCTGGTTTATTCTTTCGGGACTTCTCATATATCTAATATGTCCTCATAATAATTACGTAGAAGCGCAAAAATTTAACAAGAAAAAATTATATGCAAAGATTAGGACTCTCCTAATCCCTTTTATCGAAAATAAAGGCCAATTAGATAAACAAATTCTTTACTATGCCAAAACTTTTGCTGGAACGGCCTTCA
>Ga0256834_1003150_pt1 | contig 10004 bp, 7 predicted proteins | sample 4281140metaG_FD_190536 | JGI IMG/M metagenome (GOLD analysis project Ga0256834, IMG submission 190536) | Hydrothermal vent microbial communities from East Pacific Rise, Pacific Ocean - 4281-140 | ecosystem: Environmental > Aquatic > Marine > Hydrothermal vents | place: Pacific Ocean: East Pacific... | reverse complement strand
TTGTCAAAATCGCCTATTTTAGTAAAAATATTTTTGATTTTATCCAAGGCGGCTTTGTCATTGGGCACTTTGTGATCTACTACACCCGAAATAGCGGTTTGAGTGGTGGCACCGCCCAAGGTTTCGTTATCGATGTCTTCGCCAATGGCAGCTTTGACCAAGTAGCTGCCGGCGAGAAATATGCTGCCGGTTTTATCTACAATCAAACTTTCGTCACTCATAATAGGCAGATAAGCTCCGCCTGCTACACAACTTCCCATAATAGCGGCTATTTGAATGATGCCTTTACTACTCATAACGGCATTGTTGCGAAACACACGCCCAAAGTGTTCTTTATCGGCAAATATTTCATCTTGCATAGGCAGATAAATACCTGCCGAATCTACGAGATAAATAATAGGTAAATTGTTTTCGATGGCTATTTCTTGTGCCCGCAAATTTTTTTTGCCGGTAATGGGGAACCACGCACCTGCTTTGACTGTGGCATCATTGGCAACAACAATAACTTGACGTCCGTTGATATAACCTATTTTTACCACGACACCACCGGCAGGACAACCGCCGTGTTCTTGATACATGTCATAGCCGGCAAAAGCGCCTATTTCTATTTGATTTTTATCTTTGTCCAACAAATAATCTATACGTTCCCGGGCTGTCATTTTGCCTTTGGCATGTTCTTTTTCGATACGTTTTTTGCCGCCTCCCAAATATATTTTTTGCAACTTTTGTTTAACTTCCGACCATTGCAACTTATTGTAGTCTTCGTTTTTGTTAAATTTTATATCCATCCGACTTATTCTTTTACGGCTTAAAAATACTAAAAAAGAATGAATATATCAAAAAGCAAAAAATCGGATACTATTTGAATGACAATAAAAAGAATATAACCGTAGTCAATGATAACACCAAAACAACATACAAAAGTTTGGTTTATAAACTGGAGCTGTCAAATATCAAAGGCAATAAATCGTGCAAGGAGTTGGCTTTGTAAACTTTGCCTATTTCTCCCATAAAAAATATTTCGATGTTTTTATCTTGTTTAATTTCGTATTCGGCTATTGCTTGACGGCAAGCTCCACAAGGCGGTATGGGTTGTTCGAGTTTGTGATGTTCGGAACGAGCCGTGATAGCCATTTTTAAGATTTTATTGTCGGGATATTGAGCACCTGCTGCCCAAATGGCAACCCGTTCGGCACACATACCCGAAGGGTAAGCGGCGTTTTCTTGATTATTGCCGGTTACGACCATTCCGTTGTCTAACAGCAAAGCGGCTCCTACTCTAAAATGTGAATATGGTGCATAAGCCATTTCGCGGATAGCTACGGCTTGTTCCATTAATTTTTTGTCTGCTTCGGTTAGTTCATCAACATTTTTATATACCAGAATTTCGGCAAATATTTTAATTTTTTCCACCTTTAAATAGATTTATACGGCATTGCCGTTTGTTATTATTCATTACTTTCAGTTCCTTTGCTACCGGCATTGGCAAATTCATCAATTTTGAAAGTTAAAGATATACGCATGGTATTATCCAAAGGCGAACGCAATTTTCCCGTTGAAAACAAATAGGATAAATCGACTACAAAATAGTTATATTTTAAGCCGGCTCCTACGGTAAAATATTTTCTTTTTCCTTTGATTTCACTTTCATGAAAATATCCGGCACGTAAGGCAAAGGCATCTAAATAAGTATATTCGGTTCCTACGGACCATTGAAACTCTTTAAGTTCTTCGTCAAAACCACCGGGAGCATCCGAAAAAGATTGAAACACACCTGTCATCCAGTTTACATTGTCATCTTCACCTTCAATAATTTGTCCGTTAGCATCTCTTACGGGAGGTGTCGGCACCAATAGTTTATTGGTTTCCAAAGTTACACCAACGGTATTGTATTCGTCCAAAATAAAATCAAACCCTGCACCCAATTTTAGATTGGTAGGCAAAAAGTCCCCTTCATCACTTTTGTAATATTTGATTTTGGGTCCGAGATTTTGAATATTGAAACCAAAGCGGTAACGTCCTTGAAAATCTTTAAAATCAATAGGTTGCGATTGATAATAACCGTTGATGTCCACGGCGAAACTTTTGGCTGCCGTTGCATCGTCATTGCCGGTTCCGAGTTTTAAATCGGAAAGGATAAAACGCATGCTTACCGCCATCGAAAAGTCTTCGGATAGTTTTAAAGCATAGGAACCGTCCAAATAAAATTCGTTGGGTGAAACGGTTCCGGTATAACGTCCTTCAAAGTCGGACAAATCGATGTCGCCCAATCCGAAATATTTGAGACTGACCCCAAAAGCACTTCGATCGTTTATTTTACGATAGTAAGTTCCGTTTATTATTTTAATGTCATTGACCAGCTGACTGAGGTAAGGCGTATAGCTGAAAGCAAAACCCATTTGGTTGTCTATACGTATGTATTTAGCCGGATTCCAAAATTGCGAAAAAGCATCGGCGGGAGTAGCCACTCCCATATCGCCCATACCCGAACCCCGTGCATCGCTGGATATAAGCATAAAGGGAACTGCTGTGGTTATAACACGGGTATCGTTGGTTTGTTGTGCATAGGTTTTGACAATAAACATTAAGCTGATTATGACCGGTAAGATTATTTTCTTCATTCTTTATTTTTTATTAAAGTTTACAAATTTACACAAATATTGTTATAAGATAACTAATTTTTCAATTTTTTGAGCGGTTTTTCCGTTGATTGTCCTTATGGTCAGCTTATAAACATATACTCCTTTGGCCAGTTTGTTTCCAAAGTTATCACGACCATCCCATGTTATTTCGCGCGATAAATAGCCTGTGGTCAAAACATTTTGGCGGTGTTGCCATACAAGTTTACCGCTAATGGTATAGACTTGAATCATGACATCTAAATCTTCGAACGGGTGATTGTGATTGAACCAAAATTCGGTGTAATTGACAAAAGGATTGGGATAATTTAAAACTTTGTCGAGTTTAATTTCGTCATTGTTTACCACTTGAAAACTGATTGTGGTTTCTGCCGAATTGTTATATACGTCCCAAGCTTTGGCGGTTAAAGTATGCCAGCCGGGCGACAGGTTATACAAGCGATATTTAACTTTGCCTTTTTGGTATGTATTTCGTTCTGTTTCATAAAAATCGTTGAGGACAAAGGTTTGCATCTGATTGTCATCAATATATGCGGTTATATCGTGCCCTATGCCTCCTATGGTGTTAATTCCGTGTTCGTCTTCCAGTTCTAATATCAGATAAGGGTTTTCGTCGGTTATGCCTCCCGATACAAAATTGGTATCGTTCATAAAGGCTTTTATTAAGGGCGGTTTATTATCGTCGGCTGCATCGCCATCGACGCCACCAATGATAATGGTTTCGTCATATCCTATTTTTTCGTATGATTGGTTATAGGCATAAAAACTAATACGTCCTTTTCCGTAAGCCAAATTGATATCTTTGGGCACGATAAATTCAAATTGAAATTTGCCATTGATTACATCGGCTTTTCCTTGAAAAATTTTGGGTCCTAGTTTTTCAAAATTCAAATTCAAACCGTTGTTATCATTGTCAAAAGTATGTGCTTGTCTGTATTTGTCAAACACAATCGGATTGATTATTCCGTTAAAGTTATCGATTAGATTGCCGGAGGCATCTTGTATTTCGCCTTTTACGATTACGTGCTGTAAGGCGCTTAGGGTGTCGGTTGGTTTGTTGTTTACCGATGTCAATTTTATTTTGGGAGCGGCAAATCCCAAATCGAAGCCCGGGTCTCCCAAAAAAGCTATATTAAATTTGCCGTAACCCGACGATGTATAAACTTTGGCTTTGCGTAAGGCTTCGGCCGGATTTTTTATGATTTGTCCGTTTAAACCGAAAGAAAGTCCCAAAAGGGCTTGATAAAAATCGGTATTCATATTTTTGGCATTACTCGAATACATGGAGCGGGTTGTTGATACCATTTCGAGGGCGCCTCCGTCGGGGTTCCACATCATCATTTCGGCAGCTGAATTGCGAGTTGGATTATCAAATTTTGCAAATTCGCAAGTCATGGTTGTAACCAAGGGCAAGCGGTCAAAATTGTGCAGATTAAGCACGTCATCAACCACCAACATGTGTTCGTGTGCAAGGGTTACTTCGTTGCCGTGTCCAATATATGCCAATATCAGCGTACCTTTTTCAAACTGATTGATAAGGTCGCGTTTGGCTTCGGGATATCGAGGTCCGCCGGGAGTTTGAACTTGCCGGTAAGCATCTTGGTATATTTTAACCAAATTGAACTCGGGGTGTATGCGAGTAATACGATTGGCTATGGTATCTGTATTTACGGTAAATTCTTTTTCCCAGCCGTTTCCGGGGTCGGCATCGTCTGCCCACAGTGTTATAAAACTTCGCCAATTACTTTTGGAAGTTTCTTTAATGTATCGTTTGTATTTTTGATAAAAAACCTCGGCGTCTTCCGTATTGCGTATCACCAAGCGTCCTATGGCTATATCGGGATTTTGATTGGAATTGGTCAAAGTGCCTTCGTTGTCATCCATCATTACAAAAAAATCGTCGCTGGCAACGGAATTGACCAAATCAAAACTATTGATACTCTCGTAAATAGGCACTATATTGGTTTTTTGTCCATCGGTCAATAAGTAGTCGGGTATCAAATTTTTGTAATCGTTGGAAGCATCGCCGAACATCATGACAAATTTGATGCGTTGGTCAGGAGCCGAAGCATTGTTGTATATGTATTTGATAAAATTGCGAATAGCTGCAATATCGGTTTGTCCGTTACCAAATTCCTTATATATTTTTTGAAGGTCGGCAACATAAACATTTAATCCGTTGTCGCGGTGCAAATCGGCAAATTTTTCGGCTTCGTCGTGCAAAAATTCAGGTGTAACTATCAAATAATCCAAATCGGCAAAACCACCGGTATGATAAAAAACCTCTTTGTGTAAATTTTGATTTTTTTGTTTGATATTTTCGTCGGGTTTAATCGGTTTGTAAAAATCGTTTTGATCAATGGCTACAAAATATTTGCGCACATTTCGATTAAATTTGATCTGAAAATTATTTTGCGAATTGACAAAAACAGCGGGATTGTACGGGTCGGTAATATCCCAAATACGCGTTATGTCTTTGGCATTTTCAAATTGATAAGCACCCACGCCGTTTCCGTCGGCTTGGGGATTAAAAAATCGGTATTGTTTGCCGGTGCCTTGCAACCGACAATATGCCCATACATTGATGTATTCCAAATACAAATGGGCATCAAAAAGATTGTTGTTGTTAAAAATCAAATTAAAATTTACTTCATCACCCGACACACTAATGTCTCCCGAACGTGAGGCATCGGTTCCCAATTGATAAGTTCCGTAGTTTGAAAAATTGATTTGCACATCGGTTTGATTGTTGATAAGCACACGTAACGAAGCGGGTGCTTTATCAACAGCTGCTTTGATTTTGTAATGAACCGGTTTGGCGGTTACCAGACGGTCAAATTTGAAATTGATATTTTTGGTATTGTCGGACAAGGTCAAGGGTTCGTCAAAAGCTTTTCGTCCCAAATATGTAAAAATACTTTTGTCTTTTTCGTAAAATTTTCTATCCAAATAGTCATTATAAATACTACCGGCAGCAGCTTGCGGCTCTTGATATGTCGAAATACGTTTGCCGTTTTGCCCGTCAATTTTGATATAATAATCGGTTGAATTGGTATAAAAATTCAAATTTGAGTCGTAATCGTCCGACCATTCTTTATCGCTAACGGCATAAAACAAAATATAATCGTCATCGTTAAACACACCATCTTGTTCGCCGACCACTTCAATAGCCAGTTCGGTTATGTCTTCGGGATAAGGCACACTGTTTAACAACGGCATGACTTTGCCACCGTTACCAAAAATTCTGATTTGTCGCGGATCGAGCGTAGTTACATCTATGCCTAAATCTTTCAAAAACGATTTGGTTAGTTTGTAAACACCCGTTTTGTCTATGTTGAATCTATACCAACTGCCGTTTGCCCAATGGCTGTCATATATGTTTCGAACATTGAAAATTTGTTTTCGGGCAGTATAATTATAAGCAATATCAAACGAATTGAGCTTGTAATATTGTCCTTCTTTTTGAATAAAAACATTTATTTTGAAATAAGCCAATATTTCATCACGTGCATAAGAGGTTTTAAGTTCGGGCTTAAAATTTTCGGGAATATTTGTCAATTGCAATTTTTTCAAAACACTTCGGGCAACCGGCGAATAAGACAAATTACTGATTTTGAGACTTTTACTTAATATTGGAGCCGGAATTTTCCACACTTTTGAAAAAAACACCTGTCCGTTGTCATACAAAAAATTTTCGGCTTGAAACAAAGGAAAAGCACCCGGCTCGACCGTAGCATGAAACGAATTATCAGACAAATTCCAATTTAATTTGAAGTGTTGATTTTGAGCTGTTATTTTTACAACAAATAAAATATATAATGACAGAAAAATGATTTTTTTCATAAGTATTGCAAAATCGTTTTTTTATGTAACGTTAATAATCAATTGATATTGCAATATAGTATTTTTTTCTTCATTTAAGTGCATCGTATTTTTTTTTATCAAACCAAAGGTTTGTCGCTCGTTTTCTTTCAATAAAACGGTTTTGGTATCCGGTGATTTTTTGTAACTTTGTGGGCTAAAAAAATGTGTGATGCGTCAAAAAACAGTTTGGACAATATTGAGTATTTGGTTGTTATATGCTTGTTCGACAAACAACAATCAATGGGATATTGATGTATCGAGCCTTCCGGCAAAGGTAAACATAAAACGTTTTGATTTGGATTTTTACGGACAACCGCCCGAAAAACTCTCCGAAATAAAAAACAAATATCCATACTTGTTTCCCCCCAAAGTACCCGACAGTATTTGGATAAAAAAAATGCAAGATAGTTTGTTTGCCGAACTCAAAGCCCAAGTGGACAGTGTTTATCCCGATTTAAACAATCAAAAAAAACATATTGCCGATTTATACAAACACATAAAGTATTACAATTCGGATTTTAAAGAACCCGACATCGTTACCCTTTATTCGGATTGGAACTATATGCGTCGTGCGGTATATTCCGACACCTTATTATTACTTGCTTTGGACAATTTTTTGGGTGCCGAAAATCCCATGTATAAAGGTATTCCAAAATATATCAAACAAAATTTAACTCCCGAACGCATACCTATCGAAATAGCCAAAAGTATCATTGAAACTCAGATAAAACAACCCAATGACAAAACATTTTTGCACAAAATGATATATGAAGGCAAAAAACTGTTGCTTTTGGACGCCTACCTGCCCGACACCCCCGACCATTTAAAAATAGGTTATACTTTGAAAAAAATGCAATGGGCAAAAGAAAATGAAAAAAACGTTTGGGAATATTTTATCGACCAAAAATATCTATATAATTATGGAAAAAACTTGGATATGCGTTTTTTGAACGTAGCACCGTATTCCAAATTTTATACCGAAGAAGACATGAAAAGCCCCGGACGTATAGGTGCCTTTATAGGTTGGCAAATTGTACGTTCGTTTATGCAAAAAAATAAAGTATCTTTGCAAAAGATGCTTACCATGAGCGAACAAGACATTTTTAAACAATCAAAATATAAACCTCGAAAATAATGGCTGTTAAACATAAAAGTAAAGTAATATTTGAAGTAGGATTGGACGAAAACCGAATTCCCGAACAAATCAAATGGTCTGCTGACGATGCCGGTGTAACCGATGAACCCGCAGAAGCCATCATGATATCGGTTTGGAACGATCAAAATAAAGAAACCCTACGTATGGACTTATGGACCAAAGAAATGAAACTCTATGAGATGCGGGTATTTTTTTATCAAACTCTAAAATCGATGGCTGATGTTTATCGTCGTGCTACCCAAGACGATAAAATGGCAGATACCATGCTCGATTTTGTAGATTATTTTCACGAAAAACTGGAACTTGACAAGAATGAAACAAATACATAAGAACCAACAAAATTTTTTAACCTCATTTTAAATAAAAAAATTACCTTACAAAATGATTAAACAAATAGATCAATACCTTGAAGAAATTGAACAATTTCAATCGAATGATTTAAAAGAAATCGATTCTTTTCGCATCAAATTTTTGGGTAAAAAAGGTATTCTTAATCAACTTTTTTCCGAATTTAAAAATGTGCCCAACGATCAAAAAAAACTATACGGGCAAAAAATAAACAGTCTTAAACAAGCAGCTAACCACAAAATCAATCAACTTAAAGAACAAGCCGAAAACACTTTGGAAGAACAAGGTAGCGGTTTGGATTTAACCCGTCCGGGCTATCCGGTTGAAATAGGTAGCCGACACCCCATTTCAATTGTCAAAAATCAAATAATCGAAATTTTTAAACGTATCGGATTTAATGTTTCCGAAGGACCGGAAATTGAAGATGATTGGCACAATTTCACGGCACTTAATTTACCCGAATACCACCCTGCCCGCGATATGCAAGATACCTTTTTCTTGCAACAAAACCCCGATTGGTTATTACGCACACATACCTCGTCGGTGCAAACACGTTATATGGAAAGTCATCGACCTCCCATTCGCACCATTTCACCCGGACGCGTATATCGCAACGAAGATATATCTGCACGTTCACACTGTATTTTTCATCAAGTAGAAGGATTATACATAGACAAAGGGGTAAGTTTTGCCGATTTAAAACAAACACTTCTATATTTTACCAAAGAAATGTTCGGCAAGAGCAAAATCCGTTTGCGACCTTCATATTTTCCTTTTACCGAACCCAGTGCCGAAGTCGATATTTATTGGGGATTAAAAACGGAAACCGATTACCGTATCACCAAAGGAACCGGCTGGCTCGAAATTATGGGTGCCGGCATGGTTGATCCCAATGTGCTGAAAAACATGGATATAGACCCCGACGAATATACCGGTTTTGCTTTTGGAATGGGTATAGAACGTATTGCCATGCTCCTGTATCAAATACCCGATATTCGCATGTTCTACGAAAATGATATGCGTTTTTTAAAACAATTTAAACCGATTGTTTGACAAAACAAAAAGCAAACACCAAATGGGTTTTTCATTAATAAAAATTATTAACAAGCTCTTTGCTTCAAAAAAAGAAACGAAAAATAATAAAGATTTGAAAAAAATACTCATTGTCGGATTGGGCAATCCCGGACCCGAATACAAATATACCCGTCATAACATCGGTTTTTTGGCAGCTGACCGATTGGCTGACAAATTAAAAACCGATTTTAAAACAGAACGTTACGGCGAAGTGGCTAAAGGCAATTACAAAGGCAAACGTTTTATCATTCTCAAACCTTCCACTTATATGAACCTGAGCGGAAAAGCAGTGAGATATTGGTTGGAAAAAGAAAAAATCGACAAAAACAATTTGATGATTATTACCGACGACGTTAATCTCGAATTCGGCACCATACGCATACGAGCCAAAGGAAGCGACGGTGGTCATAACGGACTAAAAAGCATACAAGAATTAACCGGCGGCAATCAATACCCTCGCCTGCGGTTTGGTATCGGCAATGATTATCAGCGCGGTGGACAAGCCGATTATGTTTTGGGAAAATGGACAGAAAAACAAATTAAAGAACTACCCGATTACTTAGACATCATATCAAATGCCCTAATTAACTTTGCACAAGAAGGATTGCAACGAACCATGAATAAGTATAACGCAAAACCTAACAAATAAACAAAACAAATTATCTTGATTAAGAATAAATAAATCCTAACTATCTCTTAACAAACTTTTTTATTATTCTTCCTTTTTCCGTTTCTATATACAACAAATAAATACCGGTTGGCAAATTGGAAACATTAACAATATCCGTTTGTTCGGCTTGGCGTATAAACCTGCCCGCTGCCGTATAAATGCTTATTTGTGTTACCGGCAACTTGCTTTGTATATGCAAAAAATTATGTGCCGGGTTGGGATACAACCGCAACGACAAATCTTGGCTACCGCT
>Ga0256834_1003148_pt1 | contig 10008 bp, 9 predicted proteins | sample 4281140metaG_FD_190536 | JGI IMG/M metagenome (GOLD analysis project Ga0256834, IMG submission 190536) | Hydrothermal vent microbial communities from East Pacific Rise, Pacific Ocean - 4281-140 | ecosystem: Environmental > Aquatic > Marine > Hydrothermal vents | place: Pacific Ocean: East Pacific... | reverse complement strand
TTTATTTAATTTATAAAAACTTCGAAAATGTAATTTTTAGTTTCTTTTGATTCTCCAAATTTTACTAAAATCAAACTCTATTTCACACTTTGGTAATTTAAAAGTTGTTTTCTCATCTGAATAATCATAAATTGTTACAAAAATACTCTATCAAAAGTTTTATTTTTAATTTACTATATAAAACTTGACAAATATATCAATTTAATTTATACTGTGTTAAAAAAGGAGTAGAGAATGAGAAGGTTTTTATTAATGGTTCTGTTTTTAAGCAGTAGCATAATGTTTGCAAATGAGGAGGTAAGTTCATCGCAGTTGAAATTTTTCACAAAAGAGCAAAAACAAATTGAAGCTATATTGTTAAATTCAACAGCAGAAATAAATGTTTTTGGACTTAGTGCAAAAGTAACAATTAAGCAAGAGTATGAGAATGTATCAGATGAGTGGGTTGAGGGTGTTTATCTTTTGCCACTTCCTGATAATGCTTCTATTGATGGTTTGCTTATAAAAACTGATGATGGGATTACCAAAGGTGTTATAAAAGAGAAAAATGAAGCAAAGAAGATATATAAAAAAGCAAAAGAGGAGGGGAAAAAAGCGGCTATTATTGAGAGTGAAAGAGCTGATCTTTTTACTACAAAAGTGGCAAATATCGCACCAAAAAGTAAAATAATTGTTGAGGTTAGCTATATTCAGCCTATAGCTTATCTCCACGATGAGTTTTCTTTGCATCTACCAAATACTCTAACTCCTAGATATACTCCAAAGAGTTTTTCAAAACAAGAGGGTGAGCTAAATAGTGTGCAGAAAATCTCAACATCAGGATGGGCAAATAAAAATTCATTAAATCCACCATTTCAAAAAAAGATACAAAGCAGTCATGATATAAATATAACAGTCACCATAGATAGTGGTTATAAAATTGCAGAAGTTAAAAGCTCTTCACATAAGATACTTTGGAATAAACTCAAAAGCCAATATAAAATAACTCTAAAAGATGGAAAAACTCCAATGAATAAGGATTTTAGGTTAAGCTGGAAAAGTAAAGCAGAAGCTTCGCCTAATGCTGCACTTTTTTCCCAAAGAGGTGAAGATGGAGATTATTTAAGTTTGATGGTCATACCTCCTCAGCAAGAGCTTCAAAACCAAACTTTACCTCGTGAAATTGTCTTTGTTATCGACTCTTCTGGCTCTATGCAAGGGGAGGCAATGCGACAGGCAAAAGCTAGTTTGATTAAGGCTTTGACTTATTTATCAGATCAAGATAAGTTTAATATCATTGAGTTTGATAGTAAATTAGTAACTTTGTATAAAAAATCTCAAAATGTGACAAGTAAAACTCTCCAAGATGCAAAAGAGTTTATAGACAATATGGTCGCAGATGGAGGAACAGAGATAAAACCTGCACTTGAACTCTCTTTTGAAAATAGTGAAGAAGATGGATTTTTAAAACAGATTATATTTTTAACTGATGGGAGTATTAGTAATGAGAGGGAGTTATTAAAAAGCATTAGGGCTAATCTTGGTAACTCAAGACTCTTTACAATTGCAATTGGTAGTGCTCCAAATCTTTATTTTATGAGAAAAAGTGCAGAGTATGGAAGAGGTTCTATGACTTATGTAAATAATATGCAAAATATTGAAAAACAGATTTCACAACTATTTAGTCAACTAAAAAATCCAATGTTAAGAGATATAACTATCAAGTTCGCAAATGGCGAAGAGGTAGAGTATTTTCCTAATCCTATACCTGATTTATATCTTGGAGAACCACTGATGATATATGCAAAAACTAAATCAGATGCAAATACAGAGATAACAATAACTGGTAAACTACTAGACAAAGAGTGGAAGCGAACACTTCAATATGGAAATTTACCACAATCAAGTGGCATATCAAAAATTTGGGCAAATAAGAAGATTAATCATTTAATGGATCAAAGTGCATTAGGTGTTAATGAGGAAACAATAAAAAAACAAGTTACGCCTTTAGCGCTGAAATACTCATTGGCTAGCAAGTACACAAGCTTTGTTGCGGTTGAAGAGAAGATATCAAGACCAAGTGAAAAAGATTTAAAATCACAACAAGTGCCAAATTTAATCCCAAAGGGTAATACAATGTTTGATATACCGTATCCTAAAACTGCAACAAACTCTAAACTGTTTACATACTTGGGGTTACTGTTTTTGTTTTTATCTATTGTTTTTTATTATAGAGAAAAAGATGAAAAAAAGCTCTTTTAATAAAGGGGTTGTTTTTACAGCCTTTATAGCATTAGTGTTTTTTGGAAATAGTGCTTATATACATCTAAAAGCAGAATTTTCCCAAGTTTTGATATATAAATCTTGGGAAAATCTTCTTAAAGATGGAAATACCACAGATGCTAAACCTTGGAGCTGGGCAGATACTTATCCTGTAGCTAAGATTAGCTTTAAAAAAAACAATATAGAGATGTATGTACTTAGTAGTACATCAGGAGAAGCACTCTCCTTTGGACCAGGGCATTATATAAATACCCCTCTCCCTGCAGAAAATGGAGATAGTGTAATAGCAGGACATAGAGATACTCATTTTGAATTTTTAAAAGATGTTGAAATTGGTGATGTTTTTGAAGTTCAAAATTATAAAAGAACAAAAGCAAATTATGAAATAAAAGAGATTAAAATCATAGATTCAACCAATAAAAGCATAAAACTAGACAATACTCAAAATAGATTGCAATTAATTACTTGTTATCCATTTGATGCAGTAAATTCTGGTGGTCCTTTGAGGTATGTTGTTTTTGCGGATAGGGTTGATTTCTAATTTTTTGGTACAATTGGCATAAAAATTGGAGAAAATTTATGAAAAAATTAATTTTGATATCGCTTTTATTTAGTTTGCAACTTTTTGGTTTGCAACTAGGAGAGACTCCGCCTTTGGTAAATCTTGAGGGCAAAGATGGTGGAAAAACAGATGGTAGTGCTTGGAATTCGACTAAGTTAAAAGATAGAGTGTTTGTTCTTTTTTATGTTGATCCTGATGAGAGAAGCACAAATGAGGAGTTTTCACAAGCTTTACAAGATAAAAAATTTGATAAACAGAAGTATGGAAGTGTTGCGATTGTCAATATGGCAGCTACTTGGATGCCTGATTTTGCGATAGAGTCAAAGCTCAAAGCTAAACAAGAAAAATACCCAAATGCTCTATATGTGAAAGATAAGAGAAAAACTTTAGTGAAAAAATGGGGATTGGCTGATGATGCATCAAATATAGTTGTTTTTGGAAAAGATGGAAAAGTATTGTATTTTAAAAAAGGAAAATTGGCAAAAGATGAGATTTTAAAAGTTCTTCAGCTAATTGAAGATAACTTTTAATTTAGAGATACCCTTAATGCGTAATTATGTAAAATATGTTAAGTTCTAAAATATAAAGGAATATCTTGCGGCATATTTGGGGTCTTTTGGTTGGTGTGTTACTATTTTTTCTTTTTTATAGTATTTGGAGTTTTTATGAACAAAGTGCCAAAACTTATCATATAAAAATTGCTGCTAGTGGTAAAGGGGATACTTATAAAACAGCTTTGGCTATTGCTAGAGTTACAAACAATCACTTTCCAGATATAGATATAGAAGTTATATCAACTCTAGGTTCAACTCAAAGTGAGAAGCTACTTAATGAAAACCTTGTTGACTTAGCGATGATACAAGCTGACACAAAAACAGGGGCTAACTCTAGGCTTGTATCTTTGATGTATCCTGATGCTTTTCAGCTTATTGTTAGGGGAGATAGCGATATGAAATCTGTCTCTGATTTAAAAGGTAAACAAGTCGCAATCCCTCACCATACAAGTGGGCAGTATCGTTCATTTTGGACACTTGTAAAACATTATGGATTAACAAAAGATGATATTTATACAAAAAGTATGTCAGCAGATGCAGCGGACTTTGCACTAAAATACAATGCCATAGATGCAATTTTTCGAGTTCGTCCGCCAGCAAATGCAAAGATAAAAAGATTGATTTTGGGAACAGATGCTAGAATTATCCCCATAACACAAGCTAAAGCTATGCAACTTGATGAGAGCTCTTTTATAAGTGGTATAATTCCAAAAGGTGCTTATGGTGGATATCCTGCTGTGCCAAGGAAGGATTTGGATACTATCATCGTTTATCGTCTTTTAGTTGCATCTAAAAACTTAGATGAGAGTGTTGTTAAGTCTATCACAGCTACTCTTTTTGAGCAAGGACAAGAGCTTCAAACTCATATCAAGTTAGCAGGGTTAGCTAAACGACCAGATAGAGATAGTGGCACGATGATTCCTATTCATAAAGGGGCTCAGAGTTATTATGATAGAGAGGAGCCTTCGTTTGTTCAGAAGTATCTTGATAAGTTTGGTTTTATTATCACGATATTTGCTTTTTTGGGTTCAATTTTGTTTAAACTTAGAGACTATAAGCAGAAAATTAGAGTTAGCAAATATACAAATAGGCTCATGCAAATCATAAAACAAGCTCAAACTCACCAAGATAAAGATGTGTTAGAAGGGATGGCTAGAGAGCTAAATGTCATGCTTGAAAATATTTTAAAAGATAAAAGTAGATATTTGGTTGATCACGATGGATTTGAGACATTTTCATTTTATTGGGAGATGGCAAGAGATGAGGTAAATGAAGAGTTATTAGATGGAGCTTTGAAACCAGCAAAGGTGAAGCATGTCTAAAATAAAATATATAGCATCTTATTTTGCTTTTCTTCTGTATTTTATAATTTTTATATTTGCTTTGTATTTTGCTTGGTCAAATTATAAAGAGAATAAAAGAGAAAAAATCATTCAAGAAAATAGTAGACTAACCCTTGGAGTTGATATCAAAAAAGAGTTATTGGCAAAATTTTATGAAACTAGTGAAGCTGAGATACTATTTTGGTCCCAAACAGGGGCTTTGAGACTTGGGCTTGATACTTTAAAAACAACTTGGTCTGAGTTTGGAAGTGATGCATCTTTAAAACTACAAAAAATTTATATAGATGATAATCCATTTAAAGTAAAAGCAGAGCTTTATAAAGCAAAAAATAGTTCAAACTATGGACTTATTCACAATGCGATGCATCTATTTTTATATGAGTTGAAAAAAAAGAGAAGATATAGCGATATTTTGCTTTTAGATATGGGTGGAAATGTTCTATATTCGGTTCAAAAAGGTAAAAATTTTGCAAAAAATATCTCTAAAAATAAAAATAATTTGCAAGAGGTTTTTTCTGAGATAAGAGATACAGATAAAAAAGATTTTGTCTCATTTAGAGATTTTAAAGATAGTATGGGAAGTTTTTTGGCAACATCTGTTAGTGATGAGTTAGGAGATAAGATAGGTATTTTAGTATTTTCACTATCTTTAGAAGAGATAGAAAAAATAGCCCATCTAAAAAGTGTAGATAGAGATTTGTGTAAAAATAAATTTGTAGAGAGTGAAAGTGAATTTATAGCTTATGGTTGTTTGAAATTTAAAAATAATTATTGGAGTATAAAAATTAGTGATAAATCACAAGCGATATATGAGCCAATTTATGATGAGTTTATAAAACAGTTAATAATTTATACTCTTATGGCAGTTTTATCTATACTTTTGAGTTATATTATTTTGGAGAGAATGTTGGGTAAAAAAGAGGAAGATGATGAATAGAAGAGCTTTTTTAGCATCTTGTATGTTAACAGCAATGACTCTTTATGCTGAGGATAAAAAAGTAGAAGCTGATTTGAAAATTTTAAATTTTGATGACTATTTTGCTGAAGATACAGTTAAAAATTTTGAACTTTTAACTGGCAAAAAGGTACATCTTGATACTTATGGGAGTGAGAGTGAAGCTATCTCAAAATTTTTAGTAAGTAATCCTCGTTATGATTTGATGTTTATTTCAGATCTAAATGTTGAGAGATTTATAAGGCTTGGTGGTTTGTTATCAAAAATTGACAAGAAAGAGATCCCAAATATATCAAATATCGAAAAGAGTTTTTTAACAGCTCAGTTTGATCCAGGTCGCAAATACTCTTTGCCATATTTTTGGGGAACACTAGGTATAGGGTATCGAAAGTCAGCATTTAAGCAAAAACCAAATACTTTAAAATATTTGTTAGATTCAGATAGATACAAGGGTCGTATAGCTTTGCTTGCTGATGGAGCTACAAATATCCAAATGGCTTTGAAGTATTTAGGGTTTTCTCTAAACACAACAGATAAAAATGAGTTCCAAAAAGCAGTTTCACTTCTAAAAAAACAAGCTCCACACATAAAATATTTTGCAGCTGACAACGGTCAAGATCTTTTGAAAAATGGTGATGTAGATATCATTTTAGAGTGGAATGGGGATATGCTTCAACTCATAGAGGATAGTGATGAGTTTGGGTTTGTTGTACCAAAAGAGGGGACACTTCTTTGGGAAGATTGTATGGTTTTGCCTAAAAGGTCTAAAAATAAAGAGTTAGCACAAGAGTTTATAAACTATCTTTACGAGCAAAAAACGGGAGCCAATTTAGCAAAATACCTCCAATATGCCACACCAAATAAAAAAGTCAAAGAGATTATGGATAGCTCTTATTTGGAAAATGAGGCGATATTTCCAACAAAAGAGGTCTTACAAAAGTGTGAAAAGATTAAGTACAACGGAGCAGAGGTTAAATCTTGGCAAGATAAAGCTTGGGCAGATATCTTAGGAAAGGAGGAGAGATGATAAAAGGGTGTAAACACTATTTTTCAATGTTTGGAATGATGATTTTTACTATCAATAGAGCATTAGGCAATTTTTTTAATCGCATCTGTGAGCAGATAAGAAAGCATATAGATGTATTAACAAAAATAATTCACACACAATTAGAACAAAATTTTAAAAAAAATCAAACATATCAAGGATAAATTTTATGAAAAAAACAGAACTTTCTCTACTACTTGTAGTGCTTCTTTCAAGCTCTACTTTCGCAAAAAATGTTGAATTAGAAAAAATCACAATTACAACGCCAACAAAATCAGAGCAATCTCTACTAAATACCACAGCAAATGTAGATGTTATAACATCACAACAGTTAGAGATGCGAGGTTATAAAACTCTTGGCGAGGCACTTAGCACAATCTCTGGTATACAAGTTTCACAAAATGGAGGGTTTGGACAGAGTAACTCTATAAAGATAAGAGGATTTGACTCAAAAAGAGTTTTAGTTTTAGTAGATGGTATTAGATATAACAATCCTACTTCACTATCAGGAGCACAGTTTTCTGACTTGCTTACTAGCAATATAGAGCAAATTGAAATAGTAAAAGGACCTCAATCAGGCATATGGGGAGCAGATGCAAGTGCAGGTGTGATAAATATCATCACAAAAAAAGCTACACAAGATGGCTTCAGGGCTTCAATAAACGGCGAATATGGTACTTACAATACTCAAAAATATGGATTAAATACAAGCTATAAACAAGATTTTTTTGATATATCTTTAAATCTTCAAAGATTAACAAGTGATGGTTTCTCAGCACAAGTCCCAAAAGGAGAGCTTGCAAAAAATTATGAAGATGATGGATATGAAAACAGTTCAGCAGATATAAGAGTAGGATTAAATATAAGCAAAAAAGATAGAGTTGAACTCTTTTATAACATCATCGATAGCAAAACTGATTTTGATGGCTGGAACGCACCTGATGATAAAAATGAGACAGCTGAATCAAAAGAGCAATTTTTTGGAGTAAGCTATAGTAGAAATGCAGATAACTATAAAACAAAACTTTATCTAAATAGATCAAAGTTTGAGAGATACTATCCAAACTCTTTTTATACAAAAAACTTTGATGGAAATGTAGATGAAGCGGGTTTTAACGGAGAGTTTAATTATCTTGGGAGTAGTGTTTTTGGTGGTGGTTTTGATTATAAAGTATTTAACCACGATAATGAAATCTCAAAAGATTATACAAATGAGGGTGTTTTTTTAACAAATACAAACCTTTTTAATGAAAAAAGAACTACTTTTACACAAAATGTAAGATACGATAAGTTTGACACATTTGATAATAAACTTACATATAAAATAGGATTAAAACACGACCATGTGAAAATTGAAGATTTTGTAGCATCTGTAAACTATGCAACCGCTTATAATGTTCCAACTCTTTATCACCTTTACGATGCAACTTATGGAAATGCAGGCTTAAATGCTGAACAGACAGTAGGGTTTGATGTGACATTGGATTATAAAGGTATTGGAATTACTTACTTTAGCAATGAAATTGATGAGATGATTGATTATGATTTTGCTACTTCTAAATATAACAATATCAAAGGGAAAAGTAAGCTAAGTGGTGTAGAGATTTCTCACTCTAATTTTATTGATTTTGCAGGTTTGGCTTATGGTTTAAACTACACTTATCTAAAGGCTGAAGATGCAAATGGAAAAAAACTAGCCAATCGACCTAAAGATAGTGCAAATTTGTCACTTGATTATTATGGTGTGGAGAGTTTGCATATTGGTACTTTGATAAGATATGTTGGCAAAAGAGATAAGCAGAGCAGTTATACAATCGTTGATATTACAACAGCAGTTGATGTGAGTGATAGGTTAAATATCTATGCAAAGATGGATAATGCTCTTAGAAAGCAGTATCAAGATATCTCAGGGTATGGGACAAACTTGTTAGCTTTTTATCTTGGATTTAGATATAAGATGTGATGAAAAAGATAGTTTTACTTCTCCTTTTGGCGGTCAATATATCCGCACAGATGCGAATAATTGCCCTATCTCCATCAATAAATGAAAACATTTATGCACTAGGAGTAGGAGATAAGTTGGTGGCAAATACCACATATGCAACTTACCCAAAAGAGTCGATAAAACTTCCAAAAGTAGGTGGATACTTCTCCATCTCTTTGGAGAAAATCCTTATGCTAAAACCAACTATTGTCTTTATGCAAAAAAACAATCTTGACATAAAACCAAAATTAGAGTTTTTAGGCATAAAAACAAACCTCATAGCTTCATCTTCGATACAAGATATAAAAAATGGAATTTTAAAAATAGCCAAGTTAACTCATGCAGATAAAAAAGCAAAAAAGCTCATCGAGGATATAGATAAAGCCACAATAGAGTCAAAAGGAATTTTAAAAGATAAGAAAATCCTCATAGTTTTTGGCAGACAGTTTGATCTAAAAAGTGAAGTTTTTATAAGCGGAAATAGTGTCTATTTTGCAGACATTATAAAAAGCTCTGGAAACCAAAATGCATATAAAGAGCTATCTTCAAAACAGCCTCTTTTATCATATGAGGGCATTGTAAAGTTAAATCCTGACATCATTTATATATTGGCTCATGATTTAGAAATAGATGATAAACAGAGGTTAATCAACCCTTGGTTAAAACTTCCAATAACTGCAAGCAAAGCTAAAACAATTTATGTAAATACACATAAATATGCGAGCATGCCAAGTTATAGGGTGGTGAAATATATTAGAGATTTTACGGAGGTTTTAAAAGATGCTAAAAGTAAATTTACCACTTTACAAAATCAATGAAAATATTATCTTAAAAGAGATTAACTTGCATCTAAAAGATGGTGAAAACCTTACTATTTTAGGCTCAAATGGTGCGGGTAAAAGTACATTTGCAAAGCTTTTGTGTGCTCTTTTAAAATCAAAAAAAGTAGTCTCAATAGATGGTGAGTATATAGAAGAGATAGAGTCAAAAAGACGCTCAAAGCTTATAAATTATATACCGCCAAAGTTGTCAATTTATGATGAGTATATAAGTGTTGAAGATTTTTTGGCTTTAAATGAGTGTAGGCAAACTTCAAAAGCTAAAAAGATAGCTCAAATTTTAAAATTAGTGGGCTTAGAAAAATATCAAAAAAGTTTTTGTAATTCTCTTAGTAGCGGGGAGAGCCAACTTTTGCTTTTAAGTTCAGCTCTTGTTCAAGATGCAAAACTTACTATCTTTGATGAACCAACAAGCAACCTTGATCCGATAAAAACAAAACTCATTTTCAGTATATTAAAAGAGA
>Ga0256834_1003147_pt1 | contig 10009 bp, 7 predicted proteins | sample 4281140metaG_FD_190536 | JGI IMG/M metagenome (GOLD analysis project Ga0256834, IMG submission 190536) | Hydrothermal vent microbial communities from East Pacific Rise, Pacific Ocean - 4281-140 | ecosystem: Environmental > Aquatic > Marine > Hydrothermal vents | place: Pacific Ocean: East Pacific... | reverse complement strand
TTTATTGATAATCGTTTTTATGTCGCTCAAAAACTGCCTTCATATATTTGTTATTTTGATATATCGAATCGAAATACTGTCTTTTTTTAGGGGATAATTGTTCAATCAAATCATGTTGTTGCAGGCTGTCTTTGGACAAATCATAATAGTGAAAACCTTCGCTGTCGTGAAACAAAAAACTCTCGTTACCTTGATACAGGGCAAAACCTTCCGAACTGTAATGGCGATAGTCATTGGTGCTCAAACAATAAATTAATCTATCGGGATTGACAGTATCAAAAAGACTTTTACCATCAAAATATTTTTGTTGGTATTGACCGGGCAAAGTATCAAAAATAATATTGAAGATAGTCGGGGCCAAATCTAAATTGGTAGTTCTGATTAATCGGTTTTTTTGCAATTGTGCAAACTGCTTCGGATGTTTTTCTATCCAACTTTTGGGAAATCTGAAAATGACCGGAATGTCTAAAGTTTCTTTAAAAAATGAAGCCAAACGTTGTCTTCTTTTGGCTGCATAATCGCCATGATCTGCCGTAAAAATAAAAATGGTTTTGTCCATTTGGCCTTTTTGCTTAATGATATCCACAATAGTTTCAACCACCTTATCGGTTATAAATAAAGCCCGTCCGTATCTATCTTTAATGCCTTGAAAATCTTTTATTTTTGGTGAAAAATTTTGATAAGGTCCATGTGTGGCATTATGGTTATAATAAAAGAAAAAAGGAACAGGCATTTTTAACAATTGCTGTTTTATGGTATCCAATACGGTCAAATCATCCGCTCCTACATCGTTTATTAAGGGTAATTTAAGTTTTTCGGGATAATAATATTCGTCTAAATATTTATCTTTAATAAAAAACTTTAAATTTTTCCATTCTTGTGATTGTGACGTGGCAATAAAGGTATGATACCCGTTTTGTTTGGCATAATCCCAAATAAAAGGAGCAGAAATAAGTTTATGATAAGGCTTTTGCGGGCCTACACCTGTGTAAAGTGTTGGCATGCTGACATCGGTGGCACCGCAAATTGACATGGATTGCTGCATTAAAACAAATTGTTGCGGTTCACTTTCAACCCATTTTTTCATAAACGGCATAAACTTATTTTCATAACCGTAAACCGGTAAAGGATACCGACTCAAAGACTCAAAAACCACAAGAACAATATTGTATTTTTCATTGTCGGGGCGTTTATCAACCGGTAGTTTTTTAGTATTGATATTAAGTGTATGCATTAATGGTTTGGGGTGGTTTAAGTTTGGTGCATTTAAAGTCAATGCATAAAATGTATGCAAATCTAACGGGATAAACCGGCGTTCAAATTCGTGTTTGCTGATGACAAGACCAACTAATTCAATTAAAAAAAATACAATTAAAACTTTGATTGACAACTTCTTATCTGTTATTTCTTGTCTAGGATACAGATATAAACCCAGCGACACCGCTCCTAATAAAATGCCTGCTATTAAAGCTTTATTTTGTATAATTTGTAAAAAATAAGCTCGCCGGTAAACCGGTTCGTTTTTTAAAAAATCAACCAATCCGGAGGATAAAAAATGATGAAATTCTTCAAAAAAACGGTAGCCTGATATTAGCAAAACAATTACAAAAAAAGAAATAACAATGGATAAAACCAATCGTATTTTTCTTGAAAACAGGGCAATAATATTACCGATAATAGTCCAAAATAGATAAGAAAAAATAGCAACCGAAATAAAATTGCCCGGTTTTAATTGATATTTGGACAAAAAAACAGCATATAAAACCAAACTATAACCTATAATAAATAAACCTATCAGTGAATACCGGTTAAATAAAAATTTAAAAAACTTATTTCTCAACTGCATGTTTTTTTCAAAAAAATTATGGGTATAAAGATACTATTTTTTACTTGTTTATTATTCCTTCAATTCAAAGTGCATCCACGGATATTTTTGTTTAATTTGGTTAATGGCAGTTTGTAATTTTACGGTAGTAACCGGCTGTCCCGTAAAACTTTTATGTTGCAATTGTTTTTGTATTTTTTCAATCTGTTTCATATCCGGCAAGATATCCTGTTTAATTATACTACGTGTAAAAATTTCCCAAATATACGCAACAGCCTGTTCGTTGGGATGTAATAAATCAGAGGTATAAAAGCGGTAGTCACGCAGATCGTCCATCATAATTTCGTAAGACGGAAAATAAAATGTATGGGAATGATTAACCACGCTGTGAACAGCCTCTATCAAGCGTGCCTTACTGCGTTGATTTTCTGTAAAACCGTCTTTTAAATGCCGCACGGGACTAACAGTCAAAAGTAATTTAATATGAGGATTGATTTGTTGCAAAATTAGTCTTATTTCTTTCAACTCATCAATAATTTCAGTAGTAGACAAGAGTATTTTTTCAAATTCTTTTTGGGGCACCTTATGGCAATTATTAACAATCTTACCGGTTATTTTATGCCTATAAACCCAAGCCGTGCCCAAAGTAAAAAATGCCCAATCGGCAGATTGCAAAAAGCCTTTTGCTTGATGTATGGTATGATGCAAATTATTAAGGTATTCTTCGACCGTCAAACGATTAAAAGCTGTATGAAAATCGAAATGTTTCCAAATATTTTCGTGTTTAAACAGAACTTTTTCGGTAAAAACCGGCTGATTGACCGTATATTGCAACAATTTTTTTATAGAATGAGGATTAAAAACCGTTCCATACGGATTGATAAGCGTTTGAAATTGGTAATAATTCAATTTTGTTTTGATGTGATCGACAAAACATGACCCCAAACCAAAAATTTTACTTTGATAATCAATGGAATAGGGTAGTGGCATTATGTTTATTTCCGTTCTGAATTTCATTGTTTTTTTTATTTTTATATCCGGTGACTTCTATTCGGGCTGTCTCAATGTGTCAATTCCTTATTATCTATCTCTCGCTATACAATGTCGGAATCAAAAATGATAAATAATTTTCATAATTGAGACAATTTGCCCCAGCTCCCACATTTTATTAATGATTACACTTTTCCCTTTAAACTTTTAACTTTAAACTTTATACTGATTTCTTAACACCCGTCGCATTATTTTATTAGAGGCCGTGCGCGGTAATTTATCGGTAATAACCACATCATGAATCTTAAATAAAGGATTGAGTTTTTGTTTTATCAACTTTTGTAACTCATACTGTAACAAGTCTTTATCTACAATTGCGTTAGGCACAACATACAAAACGAGCAGGGCGGGACCACCTTTGGGCGGACTGACGGCAATAGCTGCTGACTCCATAACGGCAAGGTGACTATTGACCAGTTCTTCAATCTGTAACGAACTGACTTTTATACCGCCTAAATTCATACTGTCATCGGTGCGACCCATAACGCGATAATACCCATTGTCTAAACGCACCAAAAAGTCACCATGACGACGCAGCAATTTGCCATCAATTTCCGGTGTGTTTTTATAATAAACTTCGTGATGATTTTTGTTGAGTAACTGAAAAGACAAACCCATAGCCGGCGGCACTAAAAAAACTTCGCCCTTGTCAGACAAAACTCCTTCTTCATTAACAATTACAAACTCACTACCCAGTGCCGGTGTAGAAAAAGTGCTCGGTATATTGGTTTGTATAAGCGTAGAAGTTACATAACCACCACCGATTTCGGTGCCGCCACAATATTCAATAACAGGCTTATTACCGGCCAATTGCATTAAGTATATCATTTCTTCGGGATTAGAACTTTCACCGGTAGAGCTAAAACATTTAATAGCCGACCAATCATAGTTTTCCATAGTTCCGGTGTTTTTCCAAGCTCGCACAATACTAGGGACAATGCCCAACATATTGACTTTTGCATTTTGAATGAATTGTCCAAAAGCATTACTCATGGGGCTGCCTTCAAACAGGGCAATGGTGCCTTTGTTTATCAACGTGGCATAAATGAGCCAAGGCCCCATCATCCAACCCAAATTAGTCGGCCAAGCTACAACATCGCCGGATTGTATATCGTGATGGTAAAACCCGTCAGCTGCCGATTTTATAGCAGTCGTATGATTCCAAGGAATGGCTTTGGGTGCACCGGTTGTGCCAGACGAAAATAAAATGGTAGTGGTGTCCAAAGGATTGGCAGAGACAGATTCAAAACGGTCATTTTCAACCAAAAAATCATCCCAAAAAATATCTTGCCGTCGCAAACGAATATTTGAATCTTCAGGTGCAATAACCACCATTTGTTGGGCACCTGCATCCAATACTTTGTCGTATAGCGGTAATTTTTTATCCCCGCGAATCAGATAATCTTGCGTAAATACCAGTTTGGGGGAGGTAATATCAAAGCGCACTTTTATTTCGTTAGGTGTAAAACTGTCTGCTACCGTAACTACAGTTATTCCTGCTTTAATGGCTGCCAAATAAATAGCAACTGCCTCTATATTCATGGCCATATCTATACCAATGGCATCACCTTTTTGCAAACCGTTATGTATCAATGAATTGGCAATTTTATTGACCAATTTATGCAAATCATCATAGGTCAATACAGATATTGTATTACTGTTTTCACTTTGGTATTTGATGGCCGTTGCATCGGGAGGGGCCGTAAAACAGCTATCCACAATATTCATTTGCGCCTCTTTAAGCCATAAAGGTTTTTCCATGTCAGTGTCATCTAAAACACTAGAGTAGGGCTTTTTTAATTGAATATCAAGAGCTTTGACAGTGGTATCCCAAAAGGCAGGCCGGTCTGTAACAGACCAATTATAAAAATCGGGATAGTTTTTAAAGCCTTTTTGGTGCATTATTTTATAAAGATTGGTTTTTTTAATAAAATCAGTAGTAGGTTGCCACATAGGTTATATATTTTTTAATGATAAAGATACAAAAAATGTTGCTATTTTAACAGATTATAAAAAAAGAAGTTTTAAATATTGAGATAGAGAAACAATAAATCTATATCCAAATTGATTTAACGTTACATTAAAAAGAATAAACATAGTTTGTTAATTTGGACAATATATTTTAATTTTTAAACTTTTGCAAGTTGAAAACATTTACTGTCTCTTCTAGTGATTTTAATAAGTTTATGAATAAATATTGTATTGAGAAATAGAGACATTACATTAATCAAAGTTGCTTGTCTTATATTTCGATACATTTTGACTTCATTTTATTTCGTCAAAACACTCAATATGACAAGCTCTCAACAAAAGCATTGTCAAATTTTTACTTCTTATTTCAACATATATATAATACCACTCAAAACACCCCCTGATTAATTATTTCCTATGAATCTGCTACCGGTGCTACGAACAATTTTGTTTTTACTTAATGACAACAAATGGCTCTTTTTAAATAAATTTTAATCTTTTGTTAAGATGGTCTTTATTCAAGCGGTTTTTATTATATTTGCGCTTATTAAATCGAAAAATAAAAATAAATGAAAAAATTAATCTTATTTGCGCTGACAGCTGTTTTAATAGCTTCATGTGGTCAAAAAAACGATAAAAAAGACACCAATGTCAGTATAGAAGGAACCGCTATGGGAATGGCTGATGCCAAAGTTACCTTGTTGACTTATAGTGGCACCAAGCCTCAAACTATTGATTCTACCAAAATGAAAGAAGGACATTTTATGTTGAAAGAAAAAGTGGAAAAACCCCAATTGGCTTTTTTAAGAGTTGAAGGTATTCCCAGTGATTTACCTTTAATCTTAGAGCCCGGCGGTAATATTAAAGTAGATTTGGATAGCAAACACATACGCCGTTCAGCAGTAATCAGTCAAGGACTTAACAAAAAGTTTTATGATTATTTGGATCAAATAGCTTTATTTAGAGACAAACAACAAAAATTAGCCAAACTCTATCAAGCTGCCCAAAGTAAAGGCACACCCAAAGAACAAACCGATATTATCAATCGTTATTACGGTATTGATGATGAAAAACACAATTACGAATACAAGTTTATAGAAGAAAACAAAGACAATATTGTTGGCGGGTTGGTTTTTGAAGCTGTGGCTTATGACAGAGCCGAACCTAACTTTAACAAATTGGCTAAATTATATGAGGGATTCCCAAAAGAAATAAAAGAAATGCCCAATGTCAAAAACGCTTATAAAAATGTTAAAGAAAAAGCAGCCGTTTCCATTGGCAGTAAAGCCCCCGATTTTTCTGCTCCCACACCTGACGGTAAAACCTTATCATTAAAAGATGCCATGGGAAAAGTAACTGTTATTGACTTTTGGGCTTCTTGGTGCCGTCCTTGTCGAGCCGAAAATCCTTATGTCAAAAAAATCTATGAAAAATATCATGACAAAGGTTTAAATATTATTGGTGTATCATTGGATAAACCCGGTAACAAAGATGCCTGGCTTAAAGCTATTAAAGATGACGGTCTTACTTGGTATCAAGTTTCAAATCTTAAATATTGGCAAGATCCGATTGCACGGGAATTATATCATGTGGAATCAATCCCTCAAACATTTATTTTAGATAAAAATGGCGTCATCAGAGCTAAAAATTTAAGACGAGATCGATTAGAAGCGAAAATAAAAGAATTGTTAGAAGAAAAATAAGTATTTTTGTAACATAATTTTGAAACGGAACAGATATATGAAGTTGATTTTTTATACTGTTCCGTTTTTTTAATAGTAATATATATGAAGAAAATTGTATTATTTGTCGTAACAATAGCGATATTTATAAGTTGTAGCACACAACCCAAACCTGTTGTTTATAAGCTCAAAGGTAAAGTAGACGGCTTAGAAACTCAAAAAGCCATATTATCGAGTTTTGATAAAAATTTAAAAAGTAAAGCCTTGGATACCGTTTTAGTTCAAGACAGTATTTTTGAATTTAAAGTGCCCCAACAAAATCCTACTATTGCCATAGTAAGTTTTGAAAAGAGTAAAATACGTATTCCGGTAATTATAGGCGACGGTGATATAGATATGCTGGTTGACAAAACCAATCCTTTTATATCTGATTTGGCCAAAACCACCTCACGTTTGACACATAAGTTTTATCAGTATGAAAGACATGCCATAAAAGATAAAGAAAAAGGTATGATATTAATGCAAAAATACAGAACAACACCTCAAGCGAGCAAACGTGACAGTTTAAAACGAGCTTTTGACGATTGGCGCAATGCCGCCGAAGCATACCAATATGATTTTATCAATAAAAATAAAGATATTGTAGGCCTTATTGTGATGCAAAGCTTAATAGTTTCAAAAAACGCCGATTTCGCTAAAATAAGAAAAGCCTTTGACAGTTATCCGCCTCAGGTTAAAACAACCGATTTAGGAAAATATATCAATACAGTTATACTAACCAAAGGCGCCACCGAAATAGGGGGGAAGGCACCTAATTTTACAGGCACAACTCCTGAAGGTAAAAAACTCACCTTAAATCAAGCTATGGGTAGGGTTACCATTATTGATTTTTGGGCATCATGGTGTCGCCCTTGTCGTTTAGAAAATCCGTATATGGTTGAGATTTATAATAAATATCATGACCAAGGTCTAAATATTATAGGTGTATCACTTGATAAAAACAGAGAATCGTGGCTGCAAGCCATCAAAGATGACGGCTTAAAATGGCAACACGTTTCGGAAATTAAAGGTTGGAGTGACCCCATTGCTAAAATGTATGGCGTTATGTCTATACCACAAACTTTTATTATTGATGCAAAAGGGGTGATACGTGCTAAAAATTTAAGACGTCAAGAGTTGGAGAAAAAAATTGTTGAGCTACTCAACGAATAAAAACCTTAAAATAATTCTATAACCCAAAACTGTCTGATTTTTGTCAGGCAGTTTTTATTAAACATGCAAGAATAAAATAATGCACTTAATATACAAAAAACAAACTATCATAGGTGCCTCTCTGGTAGCTTTTGCTGCCGCTTTATGGGGTATGGACGGCGTTATTTTAACACCACAATTATACAATTTAAATGTATGGTTTGTAGTGTTTGTATTACATGCTTTACCATTTTTATTGATGAATTTGTTTTTGTTTAAACGCTATAAATATTTTAAAACATTAAACCGTGTTGAAATTATTTCTTTATTTTTTGTTGCATTATTTGGAGGTGCCATCGGCACTTGGGCTATTGTAAAAGCATTGTTTTTGGTTAATTTTAAATCTTTGAGTATTGTTGTATTATTACAAAAATTACAACCGGTTTTTGCCATTGCTTTAGCACATTTCTTTTTAAAAGAACCATTAAAGAAAAATTTTGTTTTTTGGGGAAGTATAGCGCTAATAGGCGGCTACTTTTTGACATTCGGTCTGCATTTACCACATTTAGACCATAATAAGAATACAGTTTTAGCGGCGTTATTTGCTATTTTGGCAGCTTTTAGTTTTGGGGCTTCAACGGTATTTAGTAAAAAGATATTATTAAAACTTGATTTTATCACCGCAACTTTTTACAGATATGCAGCCACCACATTAATAAGTTTTATCATTGTGCTAATAACCGGGCATATATTTGATTTTAAAGCAATGACACAACATAATTGGCTGATAATTAGTATTATAGCATTAACAAGCGGTTCGGTTGCTATTTTTATATATTATTACGGTCTCAAAAAAATCAATGCCATGTTGGCTACCATTATGGAATTGTTTTTTCCCATTACAGCCATATTGTTAGATTACTTGGTCAACGGACAACGATTGTCATTTATACAATGGCTTAGTGCAGCAATTATGATATTTGCCATAATTCAAATCAACCGTAGTGAAACCAAATCTTAATTAATTTATAAGCTTTAAACAAACCATAATGTTTGTAATATAATTTATATTATGTTAAATAGAAACATTAATATTATACTTTTCTGACTAAAGTCAATAATGATAAGCTCTTCTCTTCAAAAACAATATTTTTTTTGTAATTTAGATTTTTAATTTTTTAAATTTTGAAGACTATGAGAAGAATTGCAGAATCCGAATTAATATTAAATCCTGACGGCAGTGTATATCATTTAAATCTGCGGCCCGAAAATATAGCTAATGAAATCATTTTTGTAGGCGATCAAAAACGTGTTGACCGGATTGCCAAGCATTTTGAACGGATTGAATTTGAAACTCAAAAACGTGAATTTCACACCATAACCGGTTACTATAAAGGTAAAAAATTAACGGTTATGTCTACCGGTATTGGCCCAGATAATATTGATATTGTAATGAATGAACTGGATGCATTGGTCAATATTGACCTTGAAAAACGTGTGGTTAAAGAAACACATACCACTTTAAACATTGTAAGAATAGGCACTTCCGGATCGCTGCAAGCTGATATTCCCGTAGATAGCTTTGTTTTAGGCAAATATGGCCTCGGTATGGATGGTTTATTACATTATTATGATGCGGCTCATGTGCGTGAATTGGATATGGAAGAAGCTTTTATCAAGCATACCCATTGGGATCATAACAAAGCGCGACCATATATTGTAAAAAATAGTGATTTTTTAGAAAATATATTGCTGTCCGATAAAGTTTATAGTGGAATTACCGGCACTGCCGGTGGTTTTTTCGGTCCTCAAGGTCGTGTTCTCAGACTGCCTCTCTCCGACCCTGACATGAATAAAAAAATGGACAGCTTTGAGTATAATGGCGTGAGAATGAGTAATTTAGAAATGGAAACCTCGGCTATTTACGGTTTATCCAAATTATTAGGACATAATGCGTGCTCTATGAATGCCATTATTGCCAATCGTGCCAATATGACTTTTAGTGCAGATCCTTATGTGCCGGTTGACGGTTTAATCAAATATACTCTTGATAAACTTTTATTGATAAAATAACAGTTTTTTTATAATTTTTTAGGGCTGTCTCAAAAAAATGAATTATCTGTCATTATGAACACAGCAAGGAATTTTATGTTTGATAATCAACAACTTATCATTTTGTTTTTTTGTTAAGACAGCCTCTTTTTTAAGCTTAAAAGCTAAAATTTTCTTTTGTATCTTTACATAAAGATTATTTAAAGATTTATAAAATGCTAAAAAAACTGTTTTTTTT
>Ga0256834_1003146_pt1 | contig 10013 bp, 9 predicted proteins | sample 4281140metaG_FD_190536 | JGI IMG/M metagenome (GOLD analysis project Ga0256834, IMG submission 190536) | Hydrothermal vent microbial communities from East Pacific Rise, Pacific Ocean - 4281-140 | ecosystem: Environmental > Aquatic > Marine > Hydrothermal vents | place: Pacific Ocean: East Pacific... | reverse complement strand
AAATGGGCGAGCAGATTGCCTTGAAAGGCAACCGTCAGGCTGCTCATTTTAGAGAGTGCAGTGGTTTCGAAGAGCCTTTTGATGACGCCATTCAGGAGAGCTTGCTGCTCAAAGAGTATGCCCTGCGTTGTGCGTTGGCCGTTGTGCCAGACTTTTCGGAAGAGCACAAAGTGGCCGCTGTTGAGCTGAGCAAAATAGAAGGGGTCGATCTCACTCTCAAAGGTGGTGACACGTACCGCCTCATCGGCTATGGCTAAGGGTGCCGCAACGACGGTTTTCTCTTTGCGTCTCTCCCTTTTGGCTGGTGCTTTTATGCGGGCTATCTTCTCTTGGGGTGCCGCCATGAGCTGTTTATCTTGGAATTGAGCCGTTAGCTCTAACTCTGCTGCTTGGCCAAGTGCTGCGCTAGGGCTATGGGTGGCTGGTGTGGGTTTGCTGGATATTGCCCTTCTCTCTAGCCGATCAAAGCTCTTTTTGGAGAAGTTGTCTTCGTACTGGAGAGCCTCAGTTTTAGTGAGATTGATGAATGGGGCATCAGGTGCTTCTGAAATGCTCTGATCAGGTCTGGCTATCTGCTCTTTTATGGTCGTTTTGACCAGCTCATTCTGGCTCAGTAGCTGTTGAATCTGCTGTTGCAGTTTTAACCGCTCTGCATACTCACGTTGAGGAATACCGTAAGCCTCTTTTGCAGGGCCAATGGGCAGTAGAGGGGAGCTGAAGCGGCCCTGATGATCAACTTGAAAATAGCCAATCAGCCCCGGGATGTTGGCGGTAACAGGGAACTTTGAGAGGGGCGAACGCTGAATAAAATTGCTCTCTTCATCACCTAGAATATTAAGGAAGTTGTACTCAGAGAGCGATCGTTGCTCCTCACGCTCAATCAGTGTTGAGAGGTGATCATCAATACGCCCCGCCAACTCTTCAGCCAACATCTGATATTGGCGAAACGCCTCCCACTTCATCTGGCTCAAGGCTTGGTAACCGAGCAGTGTGGTGAGTGCTATTAAGAGCAGTAGAAAAAGAGAGAGCCAGAGGCGCAGTCGCTTTTTTGTTAGGCCGCTCTGCATGGCGCTAGAGCACTATCAGCCGATAGCCTGCACCACGCACGGTGACTAAACAGCATGGGTGAGCTGGGTCACTCTCGATTTTTCGGCGTAGTTTTGCGATGTGGATATCGACTGTGCGTGTCTCAATGTTCATCTTCTTAGCGTACCCCCACACCTTATTTAGTAGCTCATCACGGGAGACTGGGCGATCAGCGTGGGCATGTAGATACTGTAATATCTCCATCTCACGTTTGGTAAAGGTGTGTCTCTGGCCATCAATAGTGGCGCTTAGGTTGAGGACATCGATCCTCTTTTGGTCATCCAACTGGATATGAATACTCTTACTGCTATCCATCGTGGTGCGTCGTAGGACAGCCTGCACCCGCAGTACCAGTTGAGTTACCGAGAAGGGTTTTGCCACATAATCATCAGCACCCAGTGTGAGCCCTTGGATGATATCTTCATCGCTGCTTTTTGCCGTGAGCATAATGATGGGTTGATCAACATCCTGTGTGCGAATTTGGTTGCAGATCTCAAAGCCATCCATGCCTGGTAGCATCACATCAAGCAAGATCAGGTCAAAGGTGCCACGCAGTGCCTTCTCTAAGCCTTGTGGCCCCTCGTCGGCCCACTCCACCTCAAAGCCATGATAGATGAAGAGATCGACCAATCCAGTGCGGATGGCCGCTTCATCTTCAACAATTAATAATCTCTTTTTTCTACTCATTATTGAAGATTAGCAGGCTCAGGTGCCTTAAGTATGTAAAGAGTTTGTAAACCTTTTGCATAAGAGTTTACCAACAGATGTCTTAGAACGAGTCACCTCTCGGCATAGACTTTAAGCATCAACTGAGAGGAGAGAGATTATGGCACTTATTAACCGTTTTACCCGACTTTTAAAAGCTGATCTACACACCGTTATTGAGCAGTTTGAAGAGCCGATGATGCTACTTAAACAGTCACTCCGTGAGATGGAAGAGGTGATTCAACAAGAGCAACGGCAGCTTAAACAATACCAGCAACAGCAGAACCAAACAGATGCACATATTGTGCGCCTTAAAACTGTTATCTCGGAGAGTAGTGGCAAACTTGAGACCTGTTTTGATGCCAACAATGAGGAGTTGGCTAGGGTACTTATCAGACGAAAACTTGAGGCAGAGCAGCAACTCAGCAGGCTCAAAGAGAGGCAGGTGAATATTGCTCAGATGGCTGGAGAGGTACAACAGCGCATCAATCAGCAACAGCCAAAACTGGAGGCGATGCAGCAGGAGTTGGCGCTTTTGAATTTAGAGAGACCCCACTCAGCAACGGTTTCAGAGAGTGGAGAGAATGGGTTTCAAACAGCGGTAAGTGATGCCGATGTAGAGGTTGCTCTGCTGCATGAGAAAGCGAGACGGAGTGCATCATGAAACGGCCCAATTTTATTGATGGAGTCATTTTTGCTGCGGCAGCAAGTGTGGGTGGTATGGCCCTCTTCATGCTGCTGATATCATTTTTTAATGCCCTCTTTACAGCGCACTTAACCCTAACTCTTCTAACGATTAGCTATATTGCGTATCTCCTGTGGCGCAGCCCAAGAGAGGGTGGAGCGGTTAGTGCGATGCTCTTCTCTATCGTTAGCCTGGTGATCATTTGGCTGTTGGAGCCCGCTTTTCCCTCTCTGCTAGCGGCACATGCCCTTCTAATTACCCTTGTACGCTCCTTTGCTTACCACCAAACAGTGATCGCTGTGGTTGCTGATGGCCTGCTCAATGGGTTGGGCATGGGCGCTGCCATCTGGGCCTTTAGTGTCACCGATAGCTTGCCTATCTCCTTCTGGTCCTATTTTTTGCTGCAGGCACTCTTTTGTCTCATCACGCCGCGCTTGGCTCACTCAGAAAAAGCTGTCGATGAGCCGGTTAATGACCGCTTCACAGCAGCTTACCACTCAGCACAAATGGCACTGCGCCAGTTATCTAACTAATCCAAATCTGGAGATTTGCTATGAAACATAAAATTCTCGCTTTAGCTCTTTTCGCATCAACCGCTACGCTGGTTGCATTCTATCCCGCACAAAAGAGTGTTGGGGCAATTACGCAGCCTAGGGTGATCGTTAACTCTGTCCCCGCAATGAGCCATGAACGGCCCAAGATTGAAGTTGTTTTTGTTATCGACACCACCGGCAGCATGAGCGGCCTTATTGAGGCGGCAAAAGAGAAGATCTGGTCAATTGCCAATACGATGGCGAGTAGTAATGATGCGCCTGAAATCAAGATTGGTCTGGTCGCTTTTCGTGATCGGGGGGATGCTTATGTCACCCAAATGACTGATCTCTCAAGTGATTTAGACAGTATGTACGCCACACTGCTTGACTTCCAAGCTAATGGTGGAGGTGATGGCCCTGAGAGCGTCAACAAGGCGCTCTATGATGCAGTAAATAGAATCTCCTGGAGCCAAGATAGTGGCACCTATAAAACGATCTTCCTGATTGGCGATGCCCCACCACACATGGATTACCAAGATGAGGTTCAATACCCCGCAACACTGCAAGTGGCCCAGCAGAAAGGGATCATCATAAACACCATCCAGTGTGGAGATAATGAGTGGACGATGAACCCCTGGCAGAAGATTGCCTCATTGGGCGCGGGTGACTACTTTCAGCTAGATCAAGCTGGCAGTGCTATCGCGATTAACACCCCCTTTGACCAATCAATTGCTGAGTTATCCAGCAGGCTCGACAGCACTCGTCTCTATTACGGTAATAAGCAGGTGAAGGCGGATAAGAGGCATAAAGAGAGGGCGACTGAAAAGCTCAACCGAGAGGCGACAGCGGCATCACTGGCACGTCGTGCATCGTTTAACCTATCAAAAAGTGGTGAGGCCAACTTAATGGGTGAAAATGAGCTGATTGAGGATATTGCCAGTGGCCGTGTTGAATTGAAAGATATTGTGATTGCTGATCTACCCACGACCATTCAATCGATGGCCCCAATGGAGCGAGTTGCTCTCATTGAAGAGAGGGCCGAGGAGCGGCAAGCCCTGAAGAAGCAGATTATTGCACTGACAGAGAAGCGCAAAGCCTACCTTAAGGATGAGGTGGAAAAACTGGGTAGTAGCAAAGAGTCGCTTGATCACAAAATCTATAGTGCAGTACGCAAACAGGCCCGCGAAAAAGGTGTGAGATATGAGAGTGATGATATCGCTTATTGATTGCGATATAACCCCCTCCAGTTGATGGGAGGGGTATTAATTTAAAAAATCCCATCAAGCAAAATCGACTCTACTGTTGCCCGTATTGTATGCCCATGAACAAGATGGGATGGTGGGCATAAACTACATGCCCACCAGTTCACGTCGTAGCATTGATTTATAGCGTTCTGGGTGGGTAAAAAAACTGTCTACCCTTGGCTACGATTTGTTTCTCACGCAGGTGATACGATTGGACAGAGTGATAAGGTAATATGGCATCTATTAGCCACCCCCCAATCAGTTTTACAGCATATGAGCAAAGAGAGCGGCAACAAGAGTTTATCCAGGCCATCTTCACGAAGTGAGATCAACGCCTTTCTCAACAAGGCAGCCACCATGCCCGTAGTGAAGCCAGGAAAAGAGCGAGGGCGCCTCATCTTTGCAATGGATGCCACGGCCAGTCGTGGCCCCACATGGAACCAAGCCCGCCAAATTCAAGGTGAAATGTTTCAGGTGACTCAGAGCTTAGGCGGACTCGATATCCAGCTCTGTTACTACCGAGGCTTCAATGAGTTTAGTGCCACACCATGGCTGGCCGATGCCAATACGCTGATGCAGCGAATGGGCGGCGTCAGTTGTCTCGGCGGTCATACCCAGATCGAAAAGGTGCTGAATCATGCCGTGGCAGAACGAAAAAATGGGCGGATCAACGCTGTTATCTTTATTGGTGACTGTTTTGAAGAGAATCCTGATCGGGTTTGTCAGGTTGCCGGAAGCCTGGGACTTCTCGGGGTACCCGTTTTTCTGTTTCACGAAGGGCGGGATGCAACGGCTGAAAACGTGTTCCGGCAGATCGCCCACCTCACCAAAGGAGCCTATAGCCGCTTTGATGAAGGGAGTGCCGAACAGCTTAGGGAGTTACTGCATGCTGTGGCGATATTTGCAGCCGGTGGACACAAAGCGCTTATCGACTTCAGTAATTGTAGTGGTGGAACTATTGTAAAACAGCTCGTGCATCAGCTAGAAAAAGGTTGAACTGATGCGGATATTTAGCCTGCTGGCACTGCTGATCATTCTCTATTTTGTGCTGCATTGGTTTGTCAAGTCACCACCTGAAAAAGTGGCACGTCTACTGCGCCAGATGGGTCTTGCTGCTGTTGTCATTCTGTTCATCTTTCTGGCGGCTACCGGTCGCCTGCACTGGCTTTTTGCACTGTTTGCCTCAGTTGTGGGCGCACTGCTGGCTGTTGCCCGTAGCCTGATGCCACTGTTGCTCCGATTTGCCCCTACGCTCTACCAGTTCTATCAACGCCACCGCTTTACACAACCACCACCCGAAGCGTCAGACAGCGGTCAAACCTCAACTGTGCAGAGCCACTTTCTCCGCATGACCCTGGATCATGATAGTGGCGATATGGATGGTGAGGTACTGGCAGGTCAGTTTGTAGGGTGTCGGCTCGGTGAGTTGGAGCAAGAGCAGCTGTCACAGCTCTTTGAGGAGTGTCTTAGCTGTGATGATGAATCTGCTGCATTGCTGGAGGCTTATCTCGACCGGAAATATGGTGATGATTGGCGTAGTGAGGAGCAAGCGTCGAAACAGAAGAGCGATCACAGCACACAAGATAGTCACCTGACCCACAAGGAAGCGTATGAGATTCTTGGTCTCGAAGCGGATGCGACTCATGAACAGATTGTTGATGCTCATCGTCGTCTAATACAGAAGCTCCACCCAGACCGGGGCGGCTCAACCTATCTGGCTGCCAAAATCAATCAGGCTAAAGATCTGTTGTTGAAAAAAAAGGGGCAATGAAGAGTTTGGTAGCAGGATGAGCAACCAATGGAGGCTATGTGTCAACAGGGTTGACTAACATGGCGAATGAGTACTCCGTGCCAATAGCAGCCACTTTAAGTGATATCAAATGTAGAGTGGGCAGGTTGTTTATGCCCACCAGTTCACTAAAAACAAAAGTCAGCCAACATTTAGGCAGTTCACCAGTATGGTGCAGAAGTTAAAATTAAGTTTAAATGTGTAAATCGAGGCATTTTGCACGGAAAGAGAGAGCATGTAGAGGATATGTGGCCGATTGAGTACGAAAATAATGAAGCGTTGAGGTAAAAAATGAGTATGCTGAGTAGTTGCCACAAATATTTAATTGAGTAATTAGGAGATAAAAATGGCTTTGATATCGATGCGTCAGTTGCTAGATCATGCCGCTGAGTATGGTTATGGCATTCCAGCCTTTAATGTTAATAATCTGGAGCAGATGCGAGCCATTATGATGGCGGCAGAAAAGACCAACTCCCCTGTTATTGTGCAGGCCTCTGCAGGTGCACGAAAATATGCAGGCGCCCCCTTTTTGCGCCATCTAATCCTAGCTGCGATTGAGGAGTGGCCAGATATCCCCGTCTGTATGCACCAGGATCATGGAACATCACCGGCTATCTGCCAACGTTCAATCCAGTTGGGCTTTAGCTCGGTGATGATGGATGGCTCTCTGCTAGAGAATGGTAAAACTCCATCGGACTATAACTACAATGTCGATGTAACTCGCAGAGTGGTTGAGATCTCCCACGCCTGTGGTGTCTCTGTTGAGGGTGAGTTGGGCTGCCTTGGTTCACTGGAGACAGGTGAGGCGGGTGAAGAGGATGGTGTGGGCGCTGAAGGTAAGCTGGATGAGAGTCAGTTGTTGACCGATCCTGAAGAGGCGGCTCAATTTGTTAAAGCGACCGGCGTTGATGCCCTAGCGATTGCTATCGGCACCTCTCATGGTGCCTATAAGTTTACTCGGCCACCGACTGGGGATGTGCTGGCCATTGACCGTATTAAAGCGATCAATGCGCGTATTCCAGATACGCATCTTGTAATGCACGGCTCCTCCTCTGTGCCGCAAAATTGGTTGGCTACAATCAATGAGTTTGGTGGCGGAATGGGTGAGACCTACGGTGTACCCGTTGAGGAGATCGTTAAAGGGATCAAACATGGTGTGCGCAAGGTTAATATCGATACTGATCTACGTTTAGCCTCAACAGGTGCCATACGTCGCTACTTTCACCAGCACAATGCTGAGTTTGATCCGCGTAAATACCTCGCAGCTGCTACCGAGGCAATGCGTGATATCTGTATCGCTCGCTATGATGCATTTGGTACCGCAGGTCATGCATCAAAGATCAAAGCGATCTGTTTGGATGATATGACCCGCCGCTATGAGTCTGGTGAATTAGAGCCAAAAATCAGTTAATCCAGTTTAGCTCAATATTAAGAGAGGGCGGTTAGCTTGATGCTAAACGCCCTTTTTTGCTCTTTTCCCCAATTAATTCAATTTGATAACCATCGGGGTCTTGTAGGAATGCGATGATCGTTGATCCTGCATTCATTGGCCCCGCCTCACGAATAATCTCTCCACCCGATTCTCGCATCACATCACAAGCGGCATAGACATCAGCCACCTCAATGGCTAAATGGCCAAACCCGCTACCCATCTCATACTCGTTAATGCCCCAGTTGTAGGTTAGCTCTAGTGCAGTATGCTGAGACTCATCACCATAACCGAGAAAGGCGAGGGTAAATTCACCCTCTGGATAGTCCTTCTGTCTGAGTAGGCGCATGCCTAAAACCTCAGTGTAGAAGTTGATGGATCGGTCAAGGTCACCAACACGCAGCATGGTATGAAGGAGTCGCATAGTATTATTCCGTATGTTTTTTCGTAGTGACTGAGATTAAAGTATACCGACTTAGGAAGTTATGTTGTGCAAGTTAGTCATAAGCTAAGATCTATTTTGGTTTATCAGTATGTGCAAAGAGGGTTGTTGATATTGTGATAATCAGACGCTACAGATATCCAATCGTTGGTGAGTTAGCCGAAAATCACAAAATATGGGAGCTGTTATTTTGGAAAGAAAATTATTACTGCTGGTGTTACTGCTCAGCTGTTTCAGCGGTGTAGTAACGGCATCTAAAAGCGAAATAACAGATGGAAGTTCAGATATCTGCATGGAATTTTTGGGTCGTGACTGTGATGATGTGCAGCGAAGGCTTTTGCAGGAGTATGTAGGCAATATTGATATCCAGAGCCTGTCAAACAAACTTCAGCAGGATTTTGCCGGTGCACCGAGAGCTTTTACCGCACTGCCAAAAGATCATGCCGGCTTTGTTAATTGGAATAAGGCCGTTACTGATGGCATTATCCGGCCGCTTGGTCGGTTGGATGGGAAGCCAGAAAAGGCAAATGAGGGCTATTTTGCCAATATGATGGTCTTTAATACTAAAGTGCCTGAAATCCCCAATGTTCTTTTCCCACATGGTATGCACACCTATTGGTTGAGTTGTGAGAGTTGCCACCCAAAGCCATTTGATAAGAAACGCGGCAGTAATAATTTCACCATGGGAGAGATTATTCAGGGTGAATTTTGTGGAAAATGCCATGGCAAAGTCTCGTTTCCGCCGGGCACCTTCAAGAACTGTAATCGCTGCCATATATTAAAGAAGCAAGGGCAAACAGCATTTTGGGGCGATCAGCCAAAATAGTCCTCTCGGGTTGTTATAGCGATTAGAAAAAGGGCGGGCTCTCCCCGCCCTTTTTTGTGGGTAACGGTTGCCGAACCAGCTGTAAATGGTGTGACCTATGCAGGCTCCTCGCATATACTGCCGCGTTGTGACGTTATGTGTGTTGGAGTGGTTCATGTTGTTAAGCGATCGCTGTTTAAAAGGGACATCTATCCAAGGTTTTCTCTCCATTGAAGAGGCTTGTAGATGATTATTCAGAGTATCGTTGCCGATAATCTCTTCCAATACCGCACGCTGAGAATCACCGAACTGCCTGCAAATGGCACCATTGTGGTGAGTGGGGAGAGCCAAGCCGCTAGAGAGAGTGTTGCTGAGTCAGTCTGCTTTGCACTCTTTGGGCGTAGCTATGGACAACCTATCCTGCATGAAGGGGCGAGCGATGGTTTAGTAAAACTGCAATTTTTACTGGATGATGACCAGCAGTATGAGCTGGTGCGGAGTTTAAACGGCCAAGGTCTCCAGAGTATTAAGTTGCAGAAATTGGATGGAGAGGGCGGTTTGGCAGAGGTTGATCAAGAGACTATTGATAGCCTGATAAACTTCACTTTTGAGATGTTTATCGAACATATATTTTTGCTAAATAGTGATGGGCGATCGCAAAGTAGCTTAAAAGAGCAGCGAAACATCGTAGCTCACCAGCTGAAAGAGAAGCAGGAGCTGATCTCCTCTCTTAACTATCGAATGGCTCTCTTTCAAGGGAGCCAGCGTACTATCAGAAAATCTAAACGTGGCTTGAAGCAGAGCCATCTCTTTCAGGGGGTGATGATTCTCTATACCCTTTATCTTTTGCTAGCGGCGGCCTCTATCATTATTGTGCCAGGGAGCGGGCTGGCTGAAACGCTGACCGCTCAGTTGCTTGCTCAATATCCCGGCTGGGATTCAACTGATGTATCACCTGTAATCTACAGTATTGTTGGTCTCTCCCTATTGATAGCTTTCACATGGGGACTCTGTTTAATACTGAAGATGCGTATTAAGGGACTGCTACAGGTGCCTGAGAAAATGGTTGAAGCGCTCACTGGTTTGGATAAATTGGCGGCGGGGGCACCCAAAGAACTGACTGCAAAGCGGCAAATGGTGAGGCGTAAATTATTAGAGGGGAGTGCTCAGCCAGAAGAGGTTCAACACCATATTGATCAGATGAGACCTTGGATTGAGTTATCACTCAGCCAGAGCCAAGTTGAATTGTTGCTGGCAGAACGGGCTGTTGTTGAGGCAGACTCAGGCTTTGTAGC
>Ga0256834_1003145_pt1 | contig 10016 bp, 8 predicted proteins | sample 4281140metaG_FD_190536 | JGI IMG/M metagenome (GOLD analysis project Ga0256834, IMG submission 190536) | Hydrothermal vent microbial communities from East Pacific Rise, Pacific Ocean - 4281-140 | ecosystem: Environmental > Aquatic > Marine > Hydrothermal vents | place: Pacific Ocean: East Pacific... | reverse complement strand
AGAAGCTATAATTGGCAATCCAAAGTGCATAGCAATATGTGCTACGCCGCTTTGGGAAGCCCTTATATATGGCAGTACAACAACATCACTTGCTGAAAAATAAAGTGCCAATTCTTCGTCTGGTACATATCTGTTCACGACTGTAATCTTATTATAATATTTTGACTGTGTTATAAGTTTTATAGATTCTTGATCTTCCCAAGTTTCACCTACAATTAATAATCTTGAATGATCTAGAATATCCTTAGGTAAGCTTTCAAATGCTTTTATAAGATATTTAACGCCTTTATAAGGCCTAAGTAAACCAAAAAAAAGTATAACAAATCTCTCTTCAATGTTAAGTTTTTCTTTTGCAGAGTCTACCCTTGAGTAGTGGTCGTATATTCCGTGTGGAATTACTGATATTTTGTCAGCAGGTATCCTGTAAATTTGACTAATTAATTCCCTATCCACCTTTGAGTGAACTACGTAGTGATTAGCTAATGATCTAATAATTTTTCCTATAATTTTTGAATATATTTTTATTGGTAGGATTGAATTCTCGAGTGGATCAATGACTTCATGGAACTCGATTACAACAGGTACCTTAAATGAGAGTTTATTTAAAATTTCAACTACTAGATACATGTGAGCTACGCTAGAAGTCCACCACTCCAAGATCAGGGCGTTACAATCTTTTACTAATTCAAAAGCCTCGAGCCATGTAGTAGGATCGTTCCATTTAAGTATTTCATAAACATCAACTTTTTTATCAAATTTCAAACTAGTTAGATTCTTACCAACTCTTCTCCAACCTGGAAAAAACTTTTTTGGAAGCATATCTCTAAACAATATTGCCTTTACTTGTGAATAATTAGCTAGAGCATTTGATAGCCTTATAGTATAATAACTAATTCCAGAAAGAAAACGTTTTGAAGGACCGACTACAGCGATTTTTTCTATTTTCACGAAAGTACGTTTCTATCGTATGGTTTATTAATCGTATCGGTATGAGAACTCAAAAATGAGAGTTGCCCAAGTTTGCCCGAGATTTTATCCAAATATTGGAGGGATAGAGACACATGTTTATGAGATTGCAAAAAGATTGACCAAATATTGTGAAATAGAAATTTTAACAACAGATTCGAGTGGCAAACTACCTAGATTAGATAGTGTAGGTAGTCTTATTATTAGAAGATTTAAATCTATTGCACCTTATAACTCATACTACTTTTCGTTTGAGATGTATAAGTTTCTTAAAAAATATAGTTCAAATTACAATATTGTTCACGCTCATAACTATCACGCTTTTCCTGCTCTATTTACAGCGTTAACCAAGGGAAAAAATAAACTTGTATTTACTCCACATTACCATGGAAGGGGACACAGCTTTTTTAGGGATCTGTTACATAAACCTTACAAGCTCGTTGGTAAGAAGATTTTTGAAAAAGCAGATGCAATAATTTGTGTTTCTGAGTTTGAGAGAGACTTAATTTTAAGAAACTTCGACATTGATGCATCTAAGCTTTTTGTTATACCAAACGGAATAAATTTAGACGATTTCAAAGATGTTGATAAGATTAAGAGACAAAAAGATAATACTAATAAAATAATATTATATGTTGGAAGAATTGAGAAATACAAGGGCTTGGACTATGTAGTCGAAGCCTTAACGCTTTTACCGGAGAATTTTATTCTTGAAATTGTTGGTGACGGTTGCTATAGACAAAAAATAGTCGAACTCACCAGAGATTTAAAAGTGGCAGATAGGGTCAAGTTTTACAAGGATTTAACAAGGAAAGAACTCGTTGAGAGGTATGCTGAGGCTGATGTCCTAATACTTTTGTCTAAGCATGAGGCTTACGGTTTGGTTGTTGCGGAGGCTTTGGCAAGTGGAACACCGTGCATAGTTGCCAACACATCCGCATTGAGTGAGTGGGTAGATGGCATCACCGTTTTCGGGATCGATTATCCTATCGATATTAACAAGTTGGCCAAACTAATTTCCAAAGTGGTTGAAATCGAGATAAAGAAAAAGGTTAACGTACCAGACTGGAAATTTGTAGCAACACGAATCAGAGAAGTTTACATGCAGATAGGGTGATAGCGTGAAGATTTGCATAGTCGCTCCTTACTTCACACCGTTTGTCAGAGGTAATGAGTATGGGTTGGCTGAAAGCCTGTCAAGACTTGGAAATGATGTTATCATAGTTGCCTCCACGAGTAAAGCTCCGAGAGAGAAGGTGATTGTAAATAAAAATATTCAGCGAAAATATTTATTTGATGTAGTATATTTAAAAACGATAGCGGACATTTTTGAGAATCCGATAGTCGTTGCCAACTTTAAAAAGTTTATAAGCAAGTTTGATGTTGTGATGGTTCAAGAAGATTATCCTTTAATTTGTCACTCCGCATTTTTTGTAGCAAAAATGAACGGTATAACAACAGTTCTATCGTCGGAGAGGACATACATTCCGTCTGATTTAAAGAAAAGATTTGGTTTATCAATTTTTGATTTTACGATTAACAAACTGCTAAGGGAGAGATGTGATGTTTTTACCGTTCACTGCACAGCTTCAAAGCATTTTTTTAGGAACGTAATCGGCGTTAGGAGAGAAATAGAGGTAGTTCACGTTGGAGTGGACTGCAAGCTTTTTAAGCCGATAGTGGAGCCAGAGAATTTGGTAGGTTTTGGAGACGAGGACTTGAGGATTTTGACCGTGGCAAGGTATCACAGATACAAAGGTTTGAATTACCTAATTACAGCTATGAAAGATGTGGTTCGTGAGATTAACGCTAAACTTTATCTTCTTGGTAGGGGTGAGGAGGAGTTGAAGCTAAAAAAACTTGCAAGGGACTTGGATGTCTTCCAGTATGTTGAATTTATCACAACACCTATTCCAAACGAGATTATGCCACACGTGTATTCGTCGTGCGATATATACATTCAGCCAAGCATAATCGAGCCTTACGGAATAGCAGTTTTAGAGGCAATGGCGTGTGGTAAACCCGTTGTGGGAACTAATGTTGGGGGTATGTTGGATACGATCGAGCATGGGAAAACGGGATTTAGAGCCAAGCCAGCAAATCCTGAAGAGCTTGCAAAGTTCATCATTCGGCTGAGTAATGATAAACTGAGAAAAAAGATGGGTAAGAATGCCAGAAAGAGAGCTGAACTGTTCGATTGGATTGAAATCGGCAAAAGGTATATCAAGCTAATAGAAACTGCAGAAAAATCTTAATGCGAGCTGAGAGAGTATGAAAGTCCTCTACGTGGCACCGGACGTTCCAGTTCCGCACACTGGGAAATTCTTGGGCGGAACTACTCACGTGCTTAAGGTATCCGAAAGCTTAGCCAAGAGAGGGCATGAGGTTTGGATAATATCGAGACGGATGAGGGGACAGAGTAAGTTTGAAAAAATTACGGGTAAAATTGTCACTCGGAGATTTTATAGGGGTCTTATACTGCCCTTAGAGGGAAAACCAAAATGTAATGGAAAAAATGAATCGTTGATAGGTAAAATTATGAAGGTTCTCGAAAACTTATACTTTGCAATCTACAGACTTGTGCTTGCATCCTACGTGTTGTGGCTCTTGTCCAAGTATAACTTCGATTTGGTTGTGGAAAGGAACTCTGCAAGAGGTATAGGTGTATTTCCTGCAAAGGTTTTTCGAATAAGGAGTGTGGTGGAGGTAATTGATCCAGACTTCAGCAAATTACAACTTAAGTTGGCTGATAGAGTTCTTGCATACACGAGGGATATTGTTCCAGAAGACTGTCGGACCAAAGTCGTGCTTACACATGCCGGTGTAGATGTTGAACTCTTCAATTCCGTTGATTTGAGTGAGGTCAATGGAATTAAAAGTAAATTTGGGCTTCAAAACAAAAGGGTTGTAGTGTATATTGGTGAGATTAGCGAGTGGCACGGAGCGGATTTGTTAATTGATATTGCTGAAAAAATTGACGATGTAGTCTTTCTCATGATTGGAAAGAACATTGAGTTGTTGCGTGAGGATGTAGATGAGAGGAGACTTTCTGAGAAATTCGTGTTTACGGGTTTTGTCAGACATGAGGATATTCCAAAGTTTGTTTCAATTGCAGATGTTGCAGTTGCACCGTACAGAAAAACTAGGGATATGGAGAAATTTTACTTCTCACCAATAAAGATTTTTGAATACATGGCTTGTGGTAAACCGATAATTGCGAGTGATTTGGAGATAATTAGAGACATAATTAATGAAAATAAATGCGGAATTCTGGCAAAGCCAAACGATGTAGAAGATTTTGCAAGGAAAATAACATACCTTATTGATAATATTAACCTTAGAGAGAAACTTGGAAAAAATGGTATGAAAAGAGTTGTAAAAAAATATACTTGGATGGTTGTTGCGGACAAAATTATCGGGGGCTTTTGAATGACCCAACTCGCAAAAAAAGTACTTCAAAATTCTTTCTACAACACCTTAAGAGCGTTAATAAGCGGATTTGGTGGATTTGCATTTTCAGTAGTTCTGGCAAGGCTTTTAACGCCTAAATTATTCGGTACTTATGCTTTGGCTACATCTATATGCTTTTTTATTCTACAATTGGATCCTGGAACAGGTGATACTGCAACAAGATATATTTCTTATGCGTTAGGAAAAAATGACATATCTTTAGCAAGAAGTTATTTCAAATTTATATTTAAAATAAGAATATTTCTAGGAATATTTTTCTCTTTATTATTAGCAGGATCTTCATTTTTTTTAGCGCATGTAATATTTAATAAGGCAATTTTATTCATACCTTTAGAAATACTTTCAATTTTTCTATTTTTTTATTATATATCAAGTTTTATTGATTTCTGTTGTATAGCATTTCATAATTTTAAATATCCTACTATACGAAGTTTAATTTACGAATGTTCTAGATTTATTTTTGTCTTAATATTTATACTAAATGGATTTTACAATGGTATATATATTGGATTATCATTAGCTTCAATTTTAACTTTTATTATAATATTCTATATTTTTAGTAGCGAATATAGTTACATGTTTGGTAAGAAAATTAAAAATATCGATAAAAAAAGGCTTTTACGATTTATGCTATTTTTAAGCATCGGATCCCTTTCATGGGTCGTGTTCAGTTATATAGATATGATGATGATTGGTATCTTTTTGCCCGTTGAATACGCTGGATATTATAAAGTAGCGACCAACATAGTATATAGTGTGTGCGGATTAACAGGGCTAACTAGTGTTCTTTTTCCAGTCTTTACGCAACTAGAGGGTGAAAGCTTAGAGCATGCTTTTAGAAGGGTCTTTAGATATGCATGTACCGTAGCATTTCCATTTTCCTTTAGCATAGCATTCTTCTCTGAAAAGATTGTTGAGGTTATCTACGGTAGCAACTACAGTCCCTCAGCTGTTGCGTTAGCTGTGCTAACACCTGTTATAATTACAAATTCTATAAATTTCTTTGGAACAATACTTACAGCAAAGGAAAAACCTGAATTTACAACTGCGATTTCCATTCTATCGATGGTCACCAACGTAATACTGAACTATATATTGATCCCCATATATGGAATAGTTGGAGCATCATTTGCAACCTCTTTCTCAAGGATCTTGAATTTGGTGGCGATGAGCATGATGTTAAAGAGGGTTGTTGGGATCAGCCCAGATATCTCATCAGTGCTCAGGCCAACTTTTTCATCAATTCTAATGATTATACTGTTTTACATTCTACCAAGACCGAAATCAATATATAGCGGAATATTAGAAATTATCCTCGGCTACATAATATATCTACTGACAATGTTTGTATTAAAAGGTCTTACACGAGAAGATATATACTATTTTAAAGTTTTATTAAGATAAGAAATTTAAATATATATTAAATTATCCGAAAGCTATATCTTACACACCCAGTGTAATGTTAGTTATGCGGTACTACTTAAATATTAATTTAGATGATGTCCATCCCGAGTCCAGAAGCTATATTGCCGATTGCGGAGGTGATTTAGAAAAGGGTGTCTTTAAATATATTATTAAATTAATAGATGAATTTCCTAAACTCAAAATAACATTATTTGTTACTCCTAACTGGATAGACAAACCTAATGATCCATTGCCTGTGAAATTTATAAAAAAAATATTCGGACTTAAATATACTAACGAATGGAAAGATGAACCCTTTAGGTTGGATAAACATGTTGAGTGGTGTGAATGGCTTAATGAATTTGTAAAAAAAGGCAATATAGAGGTAGCAATTCATGGACTTTATCACCATAGAGATTCTGATCCGCATTCTGCAGAGTTTATGAGTCTGCCATACATAGAGTCAAAAAGACGTTTAATCTTGGCAGAGAAAATTTTTGAGAATTGTGGATTAAAATATGTAAAAGGATTTCGGCCTCCAGGGTGGGGCATTAGTGATGGTTTATTTAGGGCTTTGAAAGAATTAAATTACTTGTATATATCTTTGGATCCTATTGCGTGCAGGATATCCGAAAGTGTCTTACCAAGACATAGAATATCAATATATCGGAAGTTAATAAATATCCCCCAGAATTGGGATATAATGCATGGATCGATAGATGAGGCAATCAATATATTAATGAAATACAGATTCCTTTCAGCTAAGGGGCACATACAAAACCGATATGGTCCTGATTTTTTAGGTAATGGGTTGACAGAAGAAAGTTACGAAAATATTAGAAATCTTCTGTTAAATCTTGAAAATAATAGTATCCCTATTAGATTTGTAACAATGAAAGAGGTTGCAAAAAAATTTAAAATATTTTTAAGAATATAAATAATTAGCAAACTTTATTTATTTTGAGTAATCGGAACTTTATTTATTAATTTTAATTTTAGATTAAGCAGCCAGTAAGTTTTTAAGTCTTGTTATTTCAAGTCCCCCCAATGAAGGTACTATTTTGTGGCAAGGGTCTGGGTTTGCCACCTAAAGAGGGTATAAGGAATTTTACAATATGCCTTGCCGAATGTTTGAGTGAGCTTGGTGTAGATGTTGATATCCTAACTGATTTAACGCGAAGTAGTTTTATAGTACCCGGGATTAACTATTTTAATCTCAATAAAGTTTTTAATCTTAGTACATTCTTTAAGGATTATGATATAATACACCTGCATGGAACTATGCTTCAAATGTCTGTTTGTAAGTTAGCATCAGCTGAGCCCAGTATAATTGCAAATAGATATTTTCCTACTCGTGATAGATATAGTGTATTTTTAGTGAATAAATTCGTTGACAAAGTAATTTTAGCGTCAAGGTACTTGTTAAAGGTATATATGTGCGATATTGCTGATACAAAGTTAAAATACATACCTCTTGCATGCAGTGAAAACTTTAGAAATCTAAATATGTACCGGGATATAGATGTTCTATTTAACAGTGGTTTAGCAGATGGCACGGGAATATACACTCTCCTGTCTGCGGCAAAGCGCCTAAGTAATATTAGATTTGTATTTGCTCTTAGGGAAATTGATGAACATACGCCTCATAAGGAAATATTAATAAATTTTCTTTCAAAACATAATATTCGAAATGTTGAGTTGCTTGGTATACAAAATGACATTCAGAACCTGTACAATAGAGCAAAGATTTTTGTTCAACCAACGGAGGATTGGAACGTTAAAATGCTCCCACCTTTATCTATTTTTGAGGCTTCAGCGTGTGGTTGTATTACACTGCTATCTGATGTACCATGGCACGTTGAATTGGCAGACATGCTGAGGAGCATATACTTTAAAACAGGAGACGTTATTGATCTTTTAGATAAGATTATATATATTTTATCAGATTACTATAGAATTTATAATAGACAAAATAATCGAAAAAAAATATCTATGCGCAATATTGCGAAACAATACCTGTACACTTATGAGGAGGTCTTAGAACATGCATAGTCATGTTAAAAATAGAATAGCTAGAGAATATATGGATATTGCTGAAATATATGATGTAACGAGATTTGGCGAGCCATATCAGCTGTTGTGGCATGAATTAGAAGTAGAATTAATTAAAAAATTCTTAAAAAAACATTACTCAGTTCTTGAAGTCGGTGTTGGAACTGGTAGATTTGCTGAATCTTTAGCCATGCATGTTAGGTCGTTTACGGGTATTGATATTTCAAAACCTATGATATACATTTCAAGAAAGAAAGTGTATTATTTAAATAATATCAATTTGATAAATGCTGATGCAGAAAATCTACCTTTTAAGCCGAATACGTTTGATTTTGTTTTTTCAATGCATGTTATGTGGCATCTCCCATATACTATACAAGAGAAAATTTTTTCAGAATTAGTAAGGGTCGTGAAACCAGGAGGAAAAATCTTATTCGATATGGGAAATTTGCACACTATTAGATTGATTCATACTATTAGACGCAGAGAAATCGATTTTGATAAAGTTGGGTATCATATTGGATATGACGATGCCTGTAAATTAGCAGATAAATACAATGTTAGACTTATTGACTGCTATGGGTTTAGGCAATTTTTACCAGCGTCACATCTTATTCCAAAAAATATAAAAAATAACTATGTTTTAAGAAGGTTTATCAAATGGATTAATTCTAAGTTTTCTAGGAATCGTATATTTAGGCTACTTGCTTTATCTATCTACTACATCTTTGAAAAAGATTTTTAAGTCCTAAAATTATACCTACAGTGTATATTACTCTCTCAAAAGTTACTAGAAATGGAATTAGAAACCATGCAGTTAATCTTTTTGATTTTTTAGCTATTTTGAACTTATTTTTATGTCTGACGTATTCAATGGTTGTTACAGTGATATATGGTAATACATACATAGGGTTTAGAACAACTAATGGTACAACCAGTACCGATACAGTATGCAGCACTGGCATAGTTATCCGGTAAGTTTGCCTCTTATTATATTTAAGAAAAACCCAAATATCTTTGCCGTACCAAATATATCTTCTATATATATCTTTTATAGATCTTACGCTGGCAAATACTGGTTTAGGTTTGCTGGTTTTTACAATATTTCTTGCTTTATTTAAAGCTTTTATATATATTTCAACATCCTCACCTACCGTAACGCCCTCTGATATTAAATTGTTGTCTAAAACTTTTTTCCTATAACATTCACCCATCATAGATTGAGGGTTGAATTGTCTTAATGTCTCTATATCTTGTATTAAGTTTCCAGTAAAATAGTATTTGTGATCTGATATAATAATATCAGCGTTCTCATTTTTGAAACAATCTATGACTGAGTTTATCCACTCTTTGCAGTCTTTTATATAATCTTCCTCTAATAGTTCAGGCCCTCCGTCAGCATCTGACCAGATCACTATTTCTCCAGATGAATATTTAAGTCCAAGATTTCTAGCTGCACCAACTCCTTTTTTTTCACCGCGTATTTGTCTTATATTTTTATATTTTTTGGAAAATTTCTCTATTATTTTTGGGGTCTCATCTTCACTATCGTCAATAACAATAATTTCATAATCTAATCCTTCACAAATTTTTGCCCAGCTTTCCAGTACGTACCCGATTCTCTTGGCTTCATTCTTTGAGGGTATTATTATGGAAATCTTCATCTAATCTCACCTCTTCAACATGGCGTAAAATATGCCTAGAGCTCTTGTTCTAATTTCTATCCAACATATAAATGGAACAGTTAACGCAAGTTTGTAATTTCTATCTTTTAATATATATTTAAAAGTCAATCTTAGCTCCTTATCGTAGATTATGGGAAATATACTTTCAGCGGAGAATATTCCAACAAAAAAGATCATCCAAAATATATTATATAATACCGCAAACACAGGATAAATGGGTAGAAGTAATGCTGAAAAATTTCTAACTATGAAAAGTAGTTTTCTGAGTCCCCTTGGTTCGAGTCCCCAACGCTCCCTGAATTTTTTTCCTTCTACCGACCTCCAAAAATGGAATTTTATAAACTCTACAAGGCTATCTGGCTCTTTATGAAACCATTCATTGCCAAAAACCATTGTGATTGAATACCCTCTTCGTTTTAATCTTTCTACTAAATCTCG
>Ga0256834_1003144_pt1 | contig 10016 bp, 8 predicted proteins | sample 4281140metaG_FD_190536 | JGI IMG/M metagenome (GOLD analysis project Ga0256834, IMG submission 190536) | Hydrothermal vent microbial communities from East Pacific Rise, Pacific Ocean - 4281-140 | ecosystem: Environmental > Aquatic > Marine > Hydrothermal vents | place: Pacific Ocean: East Pacific... | reverse complement strand
GAATAAGGTTCTGTTTATTTTATAATCTGAATTGATTGCTTTTACCGAAAGTTCATGTCCTCTTTTGGTTCCTAATCGGCAAGGGAAACATTTTCCGCAGCTTTCATAGGAAGCAAAATCGAATAAATGTTCTATAAATTTCATTATCGGAAACGTTTCAGGAATACAAACTACTGAAGCGTGTCCTAATAAGAAACCATTATTGGCAAAGGATTCAAAGTCGATTTCTAAATCGTTTATTTTTGAAACAGGAACCAATCCTCCCAAAGGGCCTCCTATTTGTAATGCTTTTACTTCGGTTTTAAATCCACCTCCTAATTCGTTTACCACTTTTGAAAGCGGTGTTCCCATTTCAACTTCATAAATTCCCGGATGATTAAAAAAGCTATCCAAACACACTAATTTTGTTCCTGAAGAACGTTCTGTTCCAATATTTTTCCAAGCTTGTCCTCCGTTTTCAATGATAAAATGAAGCGCAGCCAAGGTTTCTACATTATTTACAATGGTAGGTTTATTAAACAATCCTTGTTGGGCAGGAAATGGCGGACGAACACGTACTTCTGGACGTTGTCCTTCAATAGAATTTATCAATGCAGTTTCTTCACCACAGATATAGGAACCTTGAGCACGAATGATTTTAAAGTCGAAATTAAATCCGCTGCCATCAATATTTTCTCCAATTAAGTTTTCTTTCCGAAGTTCATCAATTGCTTTCTGAACAATCTCAGCAGCTTCCGGATATTCTGCTCTAATGTATAAAATTCCATAATTTGCGTGAGTTACATAACCTGCAATCAACATCCCAAATAGAACCGAATGGGGTTGTTGTTCTAATAAATACCTGTCTGAATAGGCTCCCGGATCTCCTTCATCGGCATTACAAATAATAAATTTGGTATTGCTTTCGGCAGCTCTACAGAATCCTAATTTTAATTCCATAGGGAATCCTGCTCCTCCTCTACCACGAACATTAGATAATTTAATTTCGTCTAAAACAGCCTCAGAATCTCTTTTTAAAGTTTCTTTAAATGGTTGATAATATTCTGAAATATTGGTAAATGGCTTGGTTAAAATTTCTTTTCGGGAAGCTTTTACTATATGACGGTCTTTGTTTAATTCGGTTTCTTTTGAAAATATTTCCTTTAAATTTTCAGCTTCTTTACCGGAATAGTTTTTTCCTTTATAATTGAAGGCGTTGTTTTCGTGACACCTTCCGAGGCAAGTCATATGACCAATTTCATCGGCTGCAACTTCTTCCTTTAAATTTTCGATTAATTTTTCTTGAGTTCCTGCACAAACACAAGCTGTTCCGTTACATACATATACTTTTTTGCCCTTGTTTTCGGGCTTCATAAAATCGTAAAAAGAAGCCGTTCCGTAGGTATTTGCTTTTCCTATTAAAAACTCATCTGCTAACTTTGCTAATTCTTCTTTATTAGGAGTTCCTTCGTCTTGAGAAAGTTTTCCCATTTTATCGAAAAGGTTGTTGTCCAAGCCTTTTTTTCCTAATAATTCACTTAAATTATTTGACATAATATCTTAACTCGCTTTTGTTCCGAGGTCGTTTGTTTGTTTATTTATTTTTGTGCGTTGTGGGTTGGAATAACAAGTGGCTCTCTCGTCACGACAGAAAGCAAATAATGTGATTCCTAATTCTTTCGCATAATCTACTGCCAAGGATGATGGTGCTGAAACCGCTGCTAAAAACGGAATCCCCGCTTTAAAACATTTGATAACAATTTCGTAAGAAACCCTTCCACTTACGGTTAATATTGATGCTTCTTTAAGTTTTTCTGAAAGGATTAATTTTCCGATTACCTTATCTACTGCGTTGTGTCTTCCGATGTCTTCCATTGCCGATAACAACTCACCTTCTAATGTAAAAGCTGCTGCTGCGTGCGTTCCTCCAGATTGATGAAAACTGTGTTGTTGATCGTTCATTTTTTCAAACAAACCATTCAGTAAATTGATATCGATTTTCTTTTTATCGTCGATGGTTTTTCCTAGAAAGGAAAGTTCTCCTAATTCTGTTCTTCCGCAAATTCCGCAAGAGGAAACCGATAATAGACTTCTACTATTTGAATAGCCTTCACCCAATTCTTCCTTCGGAATGCTTAGGCTTACCACAGTTACAATTCCGTCTTCATTTTCTTTTTTCAGGATTAAATCTGGATTGAATTTGGCGTTTTTCACAATTCCTTCAGAATGTAACAAGCCACGAACCAAACTAATATCATCACCCGGAGTTCTCATTGAAACCGTGAAAGGTTTTTTATTGATATTAATTTGTAAAGCCTCTTCAACAGTCAAAGCATCTATTGCTTTTGCCATTGAATTGCTTTCAAATTTTTGAGCTTGGTATTTTCTTGTTGCCATTTAAATTGGAATACGATTTACGAAAATAACGTATTTTATCGGTACTAGCAATCCTAATTTTAGGAAGCTTCAATTTTAACTTTTGTACCGCTGAAATCTGCGTTTCCTGTAAGCTTATCAATTTTAGTAGCATCTGTCAAATCGTTTAAGCTCACTCCTGCGTGATTTTCAGCAACCTTGATTTTTGTTCCTTTTCTATGATGACCCCAACCGTGTGGAATACTCAGGACTCCTTGCATTATTTCTGAAGTGATTTCAATAGGAATTTTTATGGTACCTACGGAAGAAGTTACACTAACAATCTGTAAGTTTTTTAACTGAAGTTTTTCTGCGTCTATTGTATTTACAAGCATCGTACAACGATTTCTTCCTTTTACCAATCGCTGACTGTTATGCATCCACGAATTGTTAGAACGCAAGTGTCGCCTTCCAATTAATGAGAAATTATACTCTGAAGTGGTTACGTTTTTCCATTGATTCATTTTATGAGCTAATCGTTTTAAATCCTTTAAAAACAATGGATGTGCTAACTCTATTTTTTTATCTGAAGTAAATAATCGTTCTGGCAATTGAGATTTTAAAGCTCCATAATCAATTCCGTGTGGATGCTTTATTAATTCTGAAACAGAAAGTTTTGGTTCTTGATAACTGCTAAACTGAAGCATATAATCTAAAGTTTGCTCTAAATTTGCGGGGTTTTCAATTCCGCTTAAACGGCTTGTTAATTCCTTTAAAATTTCCCAATCGTGTTTCTGTTCTTCCGTTTTATAAAAAAGTGCTTCAGAATATTTTGCTGTATTTCTAATCGCAAATTGATGAAAAACCATATCGTATAAAGGTGTTTCCAATCCTGTGGTGGTTGGCAATATGATGTTTGCAAACTTGGTGGTTTCATTTAGATAAATATCAATGGCGACCATGTATTCTAATGATTCAAATGCTTTTTCTAATTGTTTTCCATTGGGAGTTGATAAAACAGGATTCCCTGCAATCATCACCATTGCTTTGATTTGACCTTCTCCTTCTGTTAAAATTTCATCGGCCAAAGTAGCCACAGGAAATTCTCCCGAAAATTCAGGGTATTTATGTACTCGACTTTGATATTTATTAAAACTTCCTTTTTTACCTTTTACTCTCGATAGACCAACTACATCAATTGCAGGTTTGGTGAACATTGCTCCTCCTTCGGAATCAAGATTTCCTGTCACGGTGTTTAGAACATTGATTAACCATTGGCAAATTCCTCCAAATTCTTGCGTTGAAACCCCAAATCTTCCATAGCAAACAGCCGTTTTTGAAGTAGCAAATTCTCTTGCTAAGTTTTTAATTTCTTCGGAATTGATTCCTATTATTTCAGAAATAGATTCAGGTGCATACTCTTTTACAAGTTCTGTAATAGTTTCCCATCCATTTGAAATGTCTTTTATTCTTCCTTCTGAAGTTAGGTTTTCTTTAAAAATAACATTTAGCAAACTCAATAATAACAAGGCATCTGTTCCTGGTTTGATATAATGATGCGTATTTGCAATCTTAGAAGTTTCTGTAAATCGCGGATCGATTACTATTACTTTTCCATTTCGCTTTTTAATGGATTTTAATCGCTTTGAAAAATCGGGAGCTGTCATGATACTTCCGTTGGAAACTGCTGGATTTCCCCCAATGATTAGCATAAAATCGGTTCGGTCTATATCAGGAATTGGAAATAGTAAATAATGTCCAAACATCATTAAAGACGCAAAATGATGTGGTAGTTGATCTACTGAAGTCGCTGTATATAACTGATTAGAACCTATACTTTGCAAAAAAGAACCAGCAAATAAAGTGAGTCCGGTGTTGTGAACCGTAGGATTTCCTCGATAGGAACCAATTGAATTAACTCCATTTTTTTTCTGAATCCTTCTTAAATTACTCGTAACCTCCTCAAAAGCTTCTTCCCAAGAAATGGAAATCCAACCTTTTTCGGTTCTTTTAATAGGTGTTTTTAAACGATCGGGATCTTCGAATAAATCTTGTAACGCAGTTGCTTTCGGACAAATATGACCATTGCTTAATGGATCTTTCTTGTCTCCTTTTATTGAAATAATAGTATAGTCTTGGTATTTAATTTCAAGACCACACATTGCTTCACAAAGATTGCAAGTGCGAAAATGTGTTTTTGTATTTTCCATTATTCAGTAGTTTGAGCAATTAATCCGTCATATTCTAATTTCAATCCTCTATCGAATACTTTTATTAAATTTATTTTTCTTAAAACTCTAAAAACTCATCATATTGATTAGGATTCATTTTATTGTTCCAAAACGTAACTAATTCTACCCTCAACTGGTCTTCAAATATTTTATACGCTAAAGAGGTTTGTTTAGAAATTACTAAAATTCTAACATCTTTAAATTTTGATGGTTTGCCCGTCATTATTCCAGAACTCAATGTTTGAATTTTATCTTCAACTAATTCAATAAAGTTCAGCACTTCTTTAATTGACCATTTACTTAAAATAAATTCTATCTCTTTTTTATAGGTTAATTCTGCTCCAAGAGTCCAATCTATATGGTACATTAACCTTGAATATTATAACGTTTTTTTACATCCATCATAACGTCATTATGAGATCGAATTCTTCCAGATTCTGAATCTTCCAATCCTCTTTCTATCAATTTTTGAAAAATCTCAGGAACTACAGCTTCTGTATCGGTTTGTTTTTTTTCGTAGGTTTCAAAAAACTCATTAACAATCCTCAAAGTCTCTTCATCTGCTTCGTTTAAATGCTGAATTATTTTATTTTTCAACTCTCTTGTTCCCATAATGTTAGATGTTAATATACAAATATAACTAATTATAAAACGCTATTTTATGAATCACAATCCCATAAATCGTTTGATCCAATTTAATTTTCCTTCGGAATGTGGGTAATATTTCAGGGATAATTCTATCAAGTTTGATTTTTCAAGAATACTTTTATAATGCGTAAATGCTTTAAATCCTGATTCTCCGTGATAGCTTCCCATTCCGCTATTTCCTACTCCTCCAAATGGTAAATTGCTGTTTGCAATGTGCATTACTCCATCATTAATTGCTCCACCACCAAAGGAAATTTCTTTTAATATCTTGTTTTTTTCTGCCTTATTATTCGTAAAAACATAACACGCCAATGGCTTGGGATGTTCGTTTACTTGCTGAATGGCATCTTCTAAGTTTTCATAAGAAATCACTGGAAGTATCGGTCCGAATATTTCTTCTTGCATCACTTTATCATCAAAAGTAACTCCCTGTAATATTGTTGGCTGAATGGTTCTTTCTGAAGCATCTACAACTCCTCCATAACAAACTTTATTGGAGTCTATCATTTCTGAAAGTCGGTTGACATTTCGATCATTAATGATTTGTGTATAGTTATCGTTATCGATTGAAAACTGTTCTTTTTCTATTTCAGATTTCAGTAATTCTAAAAATTTTTCTTCAATTGTTTTTTGTACCAACACATAATCTGGAGCGATGCATGTTTGCCCTGCGTTTAAAAATTTTGCCCAAACCAATCGTTTAACTGTCATTTTTAAATTGCAATCTTTGGTGATAAAAGCAGGACTTTTCCCGCCTAATTCCAAGGTAACTGGTGTTAAATGTTTGGCAGCTGCTTGATAAACTATTTTACCAACTTGCGGACTTCCTGTAAAGAATATTTTATCAAATTTCTGATTTAAGAGCTCGGTGGTTTCTGGGATTCCTCCTTCTATAACTTTTAAATAATTAGGATTGAAATTTTCGTTAATTAGCTTCGCCATTACAGCACTTGTATTAGTAGCTATCTCGCTAGGTTTTATGATTACTGTATTTCCAGAAGCCATTGCAGCAATTACTGGAGCTAGGGTTAGTTGATATGGATAATTCCAAGCACCAATCACCAAACAAACACCTAAGGGCTCAGGAATTATATAACTCTTCGCAGGAAAATTGAGCATATTGGTTCCTACTCGTTTTACTCTTGCCCACTTTCGTAAATTCCGTTTTGCATCTTTTATATCGTGATATAATAAGGCGAGTTCACTAACAAAAGTATCGAACTCTGATTTTTTGAAGTCTTTGTAAATGGCTTCATACATCAGTTTTTCATTAGACTTTAAAATCTCCTCTAATTTTGCTAACTGTGAGAGTCGAAACTTAAGCTCTTTAGTTTCGTGGGTATTGAAGTATTTTCGTTGTGTTTCTACAATCTGATTCATAAATGTTAATTGCTTTTTTTATAACCAATTTTTATTCTATCACTAGGATTAGGTTCAGATAGCAGTTTTTTAATTACACTGCAAATTTCGCTAAACTGTTCATTGTATTGAGATTCCATTTTTTCAATCTTACTTAAAATCTCTTCGTAATTATTTGCTAATTTCCTTAACTGAACAAATGTTTCTATTATTTGAACACTCATTTTAATTGCTATTTCACTATTCAAAATACTTGATAACATTAAAATTCCATGCTCAGTAAAAGCAAAAGGAGGGTACCTGAAGTGCTGATTTTGTTGTAAGGTGCCAAATTGGCTCCTTAAAAATTTGTTTTCTTCTTTTGTAAGTTCAAACATAAAACTTTCAGGAAAGCGATTTAAATTTCTTCTTACTTGTCTTTTTAATTGTTTGTTTTCTACTCCAAAAAGAACAGCCAAATCTTTATCTAACATTACTTTTTGACCTCGAATTACATAAATCTTATCAATAATAAGTTCATTAGGAATAGAAATATCTTTTTTCATAGTGATTAATAATTCCTTAAAAATACTACTTCATAAACAAACAATCAATAAAATCGGTTAACATATGAAAAAGTAACCCTACAGAAATCACTCGAAACTTTTTAAAATAGAATAAAATCATATAAATTCCCATTGCATAATAGGTATGTAAAATATGGAAGTTGATACTACAACGATTCGGAGAATAAATTGGGTCTGCTAATAAATGATCTACATCTACTAACATCGTAGCAATCATAATCAGCCAAGCTTTTTTCCATTGTTTTCTGAAAAACACCCAAGCAATTAATCCTGGAAATAAAAAGTGTAAACTATAATGGAGAATGGGTTGGAGCATTAACTTACTCCCTCCCGCGATTCAACACACGATATTCTTCATAACATTCGCTTATTGCATCTAGTATTTGAAGATCGTTTGCTGTTTTTATAAAGCTTTCAGAATAGCTGCAATTATTAAGAATTTCATCAATATCTACTTTTTCTAATTGTAGTACTGCCATTAAAGTTTCTCTATCGTATTTACTTTGAAGTAGGTTTCTAATTTCGTCATCATCCTTCATTTTACGCAACTTTTTCATTTGATGTGGTCGCTTTCCGAACATATTATAGAGGAAATCTGCTGGATTAAAAATTGAATTCAAGACTTTACTAACAGAGCCTGGTTGTGATTTTCCACCTTCATAACCCCCACCAATTCCTGCAATGCGATAACGGTGATCGTCGTAAATAGGGATTAACTTTGCATCCACTTCAATATAACCTGTAAGCTGAACTGGTTTTACCACCACTTCTTCCAAAGCGATACTCAGTTCTGTCATCTTGATTTTAATCTCTCCAAATTTTAACCAGTCATTGGTTACACGAACTCGAATGGATTTAAAACCTAAATATGAAAAATATAAAGTATCATTTACAGCAGCTTTTATTTCAAAATTTCCTTCTTCATTGGTCAATGTACCAACTACTGAATTTAAATTTACCACGTGAACATTTTCTAAAACCACATTGTTTGAAGCATTTAGAACCTTTCCTTTAATAGCTGTTTCATTTTGAGACCAAGCAATAGCTGCCACAAAACATAAAATAAGCAATACAATATTTTTCTTCATAATTGCTGGTAAATATAACGTATTAGACTAAATTAAAAAATGAAAGTTTTTATTATAACAAATATTTAATAATTAACGTCTAGAACGTCTTCTTCCTCCAGTTCCCGAATTATTTGGGCGATCGTCTTTTCTACGGCTTCTTCCTTTAAATCCTGAGTTTCCACCATCGCGGTTTCCTTCTCGTCTTCCTTCAGACCTTCCTTCTCTTCTTCCACCATCTCTATCCTCGCCACGTCTTCCGTCTCTTCGACCTTCACTTCTTCCTCCGTCTCTTCGTTCACCTCTTTTTTTGAATCCCCCACGGCTTCCACCACGATCACCACGATCTCTTCCTCTTCCACGGTCTCTTCCGCCGCCACGTCTTCCGCCTCTTCCAGTGTCTTTTGAAATTTCTACGGAAACTCTTCTTCCTTCCAATTCAAAATCCTTGAAGAAATTCATTACTAATTCTTGATGTTTGGTATCAGTGTTGAAAAATGAAAAGCTTTCTTTTACATCAACTTTATATAAATCATCCTGTCCTAACTGAAGCATTTCTTTTAGGAAATCCTTTAAGCTCATCCAATCAAAATCGTCTTTTCCTCCAATATTAATGAAATATCGAACAGTATCTTTAGAACCTTCAGACATATCGCCTTGAGCTACATTAAGATCTTTTGCTTTTTTGTAATAGTTATAGAAACGTGTAAACTCTACCGAAAACACCTTTTTAATCAATTCTTCTTTTGAAAAATCTGCTAATACTTCGTTGATATTCGGAAGGTATGCGTCGATTTCGTGATTGATTTCGGTTTCTTTAATTTTATTTGCTAAATGAAACAGCTGAACTTCACAAATTTCCATTCCTGAAGGAACTTCTTTCTTTTCGAATTTCTTCTGAATTATTTTTTCAATCTGATGAATTTTTCTGTTTTCACTTTTTGAAACAATGACCATCGAAACTCCCGTTTTTCCAGCTCTACCAGTACGACCACTACGGTGTGTATAGGTTTCAATTTCGTCTGGAAGTTGGTAGTTGATTACGTGTGTAATATCATTTACATCAATTCCACGAGCAGCCACATCGGTTGCTACAAGCATTTGAATTTGTCTGTTTCTGAAAGATTTCATCACCAAATCTCGTTGGTTCTGACTTAAATCTCCGTGTAATGCTGCTGCACTATAACCGTCTTCAATTAACAATTCAGCTACTTTTTGCGTATCTCTTTTGGTACGACAAAATATTACTGAAAATATAGAAGGATTCGCATCTGCCAATCTTTTTAATGCTTGGTAACGATCTCTAGCATTTACCAAATAGTATTCGTGAGTTACATTTTCGGCTCCCATATTTTTACCACCAACGGTAATTTCAACAGGATCGTACATAAACTTTTTAGCGATGGCAGAAACTTCTCTCGGCATCGTTGCACTAAATAACCAAGTGCTTTTTTCGTCTGGTGAATAGGAAAGGATTTCAGTGATATCTTCATAGAATCCCATATTCAACATTTCATCAGCTTCATCCAACACACAATATTCAATTTTTGAAATATCGATCATTCTTCTACCAATCATATCTTTCATACGACCCGGAGTTGCCACAATAATCTGTGCTCCTTTTTTAATGTCTCTTGCTTGATCTGAAATACTAGCTCCACCGTAAACTGCTACTACGTTTAAGCCTTTTTTATACTTTCCGTAGTTTTTAATTTCGTTGGTAATTTGTAAACAAAGTTCACGAGTTGGTGATAAGATAAGTCCTTGTGTAGTACGGCTATCAATGTTTATTTTCTGAAGCATCGGAAAAC
>Ga0256834_1003143_pt1 | contig 10016 bp, 9 predicted proteins | sample 4281140metaG_FD_190536 | JGI IMG/M metagenome (GOLD analysis project Ga0256834, IMG submission 190536) | Hydrothermal vent microbial communities from East Pacific Rise, Pacific Ocean - 4281-140 | ecosystem: Environmental > Aquatic > Marine > Hydrothermal vents | place: Pacific Ocean: East Pacific... | reverse complement strand
CAACAAATAATCTACATGATATTATTCCAAAAGAGTTTATTGCTTTACATGACAAGGCATTAGGGAATTTTATAAAAAGTGAAAAATCTTCAGGTCTTATGAAAAAGAGTGTTGAGGTAAAGGCAAAACGAAAAGATGGGTCTATTTTCCCTATTAAGATTTTGATAGATTATACGGGTACAAAAGAAGATCTTGTAATAGTGGCAAATATCGTGGATATTACTAAAGAAAAAGAGCAAGAGGCATTTGCGTTAAAGCAGTCAAGATTTGCTAGTATGGGTGAGATGATAAGTATGATAGCTCACCAGTGGAGACAACCACTAACTGGCATGAGTATGAGTATCAATAATCTTTTGTTAGATATTGAGCTTGGGGATTTGGATGAGGTTAGATTTAAAGATAACTTAGAGCTTATTAACAAACAGATTGAATATCTCTCACTTACAATTGACAATTTTAAAAACTTTTTCAAACCTGGTAGCAAGTGTGAAATGACTGATATAAATGCGCTCATAGATGAATCATGTAACATTATAGGCACTAGCTTAAAAAACAGTTCAATTACATTAGAAAAAGATTATCAAATACCTACAATCATTCCAACTAAAAAAAATGATCTTATGCAAATTATTTTAAATTTGGTCAAAAACTCTATGGATGCTTATGTTGAAAACGCTATTTCTCCAAGAATCATATATATAAATACAAAAGTTTTAGATGATAAGGTAGTTATAGAGATAAAAGATAATGCTGGGGGAATTAAAAAAGATATCATAGATAAGATATTTGAGCCATATTTTTCTACAAAAGATAAAAAAAATGGTACAGGATTGGGGCTTTATATGTCAAAGATGATTATAGAAGATCATTTAAGAGGTGATTTAAAAGTAATCTCAAATGATGGCTCAACTACATTTAGCATAATTTTACCAACCAAAAAGGATGACTAAATGGATATAAATATCATTAAACTAAAAGAATATGCTTCAAAATGTTCAGTCTTATATGTTGAAGATGATGAATTGATTCGCACTCAAACTGCAAATTTTTTAGGAAGATTTTTTCCAGATATTGTTTTGGCTGAAGATGGTTTGCTTGGACTTGAACGATATAGTGAAAGAGAGTTTGATATTGTAATTACAGATATAAATATGCCAAATCTGAATGGTATAGAGATGACTGAAGAGATAAAAAAGATAAATTATGACCAGATTATTTTAATAACTTCAGCTCATAATGATAGTGAATACCTTATGAAACTTATTAATCTTCATGTTATGAGATTTATCTTAAAGCCATTTAACAATAAACAGTTTTTGTATATTTTGTACAAGATTGTGGAGGAACTTACAAATCAAAAAGATGCACAAAAAAGAAAAAAAAAGATAAATCTTCTTTTGAAAAATTCACAAATCATAGTGGATGAGATAAAAGTAGGCATTGTGGTCATTAAGCAAAATAAGATAAAGATGGTAAATAGAGCTTTTTTAAAAATTGGTGGATTTGATTCATTTGAAACTCTTGCACTAGAGATGCCTCAAATCGCAGTACAGTTTGATTCTATAAATGCTACGACAAATGAAGAGTTTATAAAAGAGCTTCAAAGTAAAAATGAGAGTGAAAAAAATGTCAAAATAGAGATAGATGGCAAAATGTATGAGTATCAGGTAACAGTTTCAAAACTTGAAGAAAAAAATAGCTTTTTGCTAACCTTTAGCGATATTACTGCATTTTATAACTCACTTTATCTTGATGAGCATACAAAATTACCCAAAAGAGAGTTTATTTTTGAAAAAATAGAGATTTTAAAACAAAGTGTTAGTTCACTAGATACAATCTTGGTAAGTTTGAAGAATTTTGAAAATATAGAAAAATGGTATGGAAAAGTAAAAGCGATAGATGTAGAGATTGAGTTTGCAAATGAGATAAAAAAAAGAGTTAAAAAATATATGCCAAACTCATTTGTAGGTCAATTTTCTCAAAATCAAATCATTATTTTTCCAAACTCAAATGAGACCCAAGAGGTTAAAAAAGCTCTGCGAGATATCAATATATCAATCATAAATGAATCTAAGCAAAATATGCAGGTAGATTTGCATCTAAATACAGCTACAAAATCACTAAAACTTGATGCCAACAAAGAGCTACATGAGTTAGAGGTTGATTTAGTGAGTGCTTATGAAGTGATGTGAATTGTTTTAGGAAAATTTAAGGTTGGGGGATGTGTATAGTCGCCTGTTCAAATCTAGATTTTGCAACCAATTTAAAATTTTTCTAAAACCTCTTTAATATCCATTGGCTCTAAATTTCCATGTTTATCTATGAAAATATAATAAGGCACTCCGCCTATCCACATTTTTCTTTTTTTTAGGTGGTTTACTATTTTTAAAACACTAGAGTTTGATAATACTTCAAACAAAATTTCTTTTTCTTTGATAAAAGGTTTTAGGTCTTTATCTGAGATTTCATATTGGGCATGAATGCCGATAACTTTTAATCCATTTTGTTCTAATTCTAGCTTATTGATTTCTGGGATTTCTTTGATGCAATATGGACACTTTGTGCCAAAGAAAAAGAATAAGATATTTTTTTTATGATATTTTGCATCCTCAAAGAGAAAATTTCCTTCATAGTTTGTAATTTTTATTGTATCGTTATTTAATGTTTTTAATTCTATCTTCTCTACTTTGTCTGCAAATAGTGAAAGTGATAAAAATATTATTATTGCCAAAATCTTTCTCATTAAACTGCACCTTTTTATAAAATTTTCTATATGATAATTAAAAATTTTGAAAATAGGGTTAAAATATGAATTTTACTGGAAAAAATGTACTCATTACTGGTGCGAGTAAGGGGATTGGAGCTGAGATTTCTAAAGTTTTGGCGGGTTATGGGCTTAAAGTTTGGATAAATTATCGTTCAAATCCTTCTTTGGCTGATGGGCTTAAAGAGGAGATAGAAAAAGTGGGTGGTAAGGCTGCTGTTATATGTTTTGATGCTAGTGATGAAGATGGATTTGTAGAAGCAATTAAAACTATAGTTTCAAGTGATGGAGAATTATCTTATCTTGTAAACAATGCAGGAATTACAAACGACAAATTAGCTCTTAGGATGAAATTAGAGGATTTTGATAGTGTTATAAAGACTAATTTAAATTCGGCATTTATTGGGTGTCGTGAGGCGTTAAAGGCTATGAGTAAAAAAAGATTTGGAGCAGTTGTAAATATCTCTTCGATTGTGAGTGAAACGGGCAATGTTGGTCAAGTAAACTACTCAGCTAGTAAAGGTGCTATGAATTCATTAACAAAAAGTTTTGCACTTGAAGGGTCAGCAAGAAGTATAAGATACAATGCAATAACTCCAGGTTTCATAGCAACTGATATGACTGATAAACTAAGTGATGATATGAAAAAAAGTTATACAGACAAGATACCTTTAAAAAGATTTGGTGACCCTAAAGATGTTGCAGAAGCGGTTGCTTTTTTACTTAGTGATTCTTCTAGTTATATAACAGGAGAAATTCTTAAAGTAAACGGCGGAATGTATGTATAATTAGCTTAATAAATCATTGTATCGCAATTTTTTAACAATTTTTTGATACACTAACGGGCATTATAATATAAGGAGAATAGTATGGCATTAATTGATGATGTAAAAGAAGTAGTAGTAGAGCAGTTAAACTGTAACGCTGATGAGGTGAAAGAAGAGTCTAAGTTTGTCGAAGATTTGGGTGCTGATTCATTAGATGTTGTCGAGCTTGTTATGGCTCTTGAGGAGAAATTTGATATTGAGATTCCTGATAGTGATGCGGAAGCAATAGCTACCGTTGGTGATGCGATAAAATATATCGAAAATCATAACGCATAAATTTTTTTGTGACAAAAGGGTAGAGTTTTGCCCTTTTCGCAAAATCTGGTAACAATGAAGATTCTAAGGAGATTGAAGTGAAGAGAGTAGTAGTAACTGGTATGGGTATGATAAATGCCGTTGGAAATGATAAAGAGAGTTCTTTTAAGGCCATTGTAGAAGGTAAATGTGGCATTAGACGAATTACTCTATTTGATGCTAGTGATTACTCTGTTCAAATAGCTGGTGAAGTTTGTGATTTTGACCCTAAGTCTGTTATGAATCCAAAAGAGGTTAAAAAAGCAGATAGGTTTATTCAACTTGGTATAAAAGCTTCACAAGAAGCTATGTTAGATGCAAACTTTGGAAATGTTGATTTTGAGCGATTTGGAGTTGTTTCTGCATCTGGAATTGGCGGACTTCCAAATATCGAAAAAAACTCTGTTATAGCTAATACACGAGGACCTAGAAAAATATCTCCATTTTTTATCCCATCATCACTTGTAAATATGTTAGGCGGATTTATATCTATTGAGCATGGATTAAAAGGACCTAATTTATCTTGTGTTACTGCCTGTGCTGCTGGAACTCATGCTATAGGTGAAGCTACTAAGACTATTATGTTAGGTGGCGCTGAAACTATGTTGGTTGTTGGTGCTGAGTCTGCAATTTGTGGTGCTGGTATTGGTGGGTTTGCTGCTATGAAAGCATTATCGACTAGAAATGATGAACCAGAAGCTTCTTCTCGTCCTTTTGATGCCAATAGGAGTGGTTTTGTTATGGGTGAAGGTGCTGGGGCACTTATACTTGAAGAGTTAGAATCTGCACAAAAAAGAGGGGCTAGAATTTATGCTGAGGTTATTGGATTTGGAGAGAGTGGAGATGCAAGTCATATCACAGCTCCCGTCGTTGATGGTCCATATCGTGCGATGAAGGCTGCGTTTGCGATGGCTGGAAGTCCAAAAATTGATTATGTAAATGCTCACGGAACTAGCACCCCAGCAAATGATAAAAATGAAAGTGCAGCACTAAAAATGTTGTTTGACGGTAAAGAAAATTGTCCGCCTGTGAGTTCTACTAAGGGGCAAATTGGTCATTGTTTGGGAGCTGCTGGTTCTATGGAAGCAATTATTTCAATCATGGCTATGAGAGATGGGGTTATTCCTCCAACGATTAATTATACAACTGCCGATGAGGATTGTGATCTTGATTATGTTCCAAATTCTGCAAGAAGTGTAACCATTGATACTGTAATGAGTAATTCATTTGGTTTTGGTGGAACAAACGGTTCGATTATTTTAAGAAAATTTAAATAGAGGTTTATCTATATGGTTACTTATCTTGAGTTTGAAAAAGGCATACAGCAACTAGATCAAGATTTACAAGAGGCTAAGTCGCTTGGTGATTTTGTAACTGTGGCTACTATTGAAAAAAATCTTGATAAAGAGATTAAAAAGAGTTATAAAAATTTAACAGATTATCAAAAACTTCAACTTGCTCGTCATCCTGCTCGTCCTTATGCACTAGATTTTATTAGAGGCATGATGGACGATGCTTATGAAATTCATGGCGATCGTGTTTACTCTGATGATAATGCTATTGTTTGCTACATAGGAACTGTTTCTGGAAAAAAAGTTATTATTATAGGGGAACAAAAGGGTAGAGGAACAAAAAATAAGATAAAAAGAAATTTTGGAATGCCTCAACCTGATGGATATCGAAAAGCTCTTAGAGTCGCCAAAATGGCTGAAAAATTTAAAATTCCAATTCTTTTTCTCATAGATACCCCTGGGGCATATCCTGGAATTGGTGCTGAAGAGAGAGGACAGAGTGAAGCTATCGCTAAAAACCTTTTTGAATTGAGTGATTTAAATACTATTACAATTTCTATTGTTATAGGTGAAGGTGGAAGTGGTGGTGCTTTAGCCATTGGTGTTGCTGATAAGTTCGCTATGATGCGTTACTCTGTATTTAGTGTTATCTCTCCTGAGGGCTGTGCTGCGATATTGTGGAATGATCCAAAAAAACAAGAGCAAGCGACTAAAGCTATGAAAATTACATCTGATGATTTAAAAGAGTTAGGTTTGATTGATGATGTTATAGATGAACCTATTGAAGGTGGTCATAGAGATAAAGTAGCTTCAATCTTAGCTCTTAAAAAATATTTTCTTGATTCTTTAGCTGAGTTAGAGAAATTGAATGATGAGACAAGGCTTGATACTCGTTATAAGAAACTAACTTCTGTAGGTGCTTTTGTTGATGAGTCTATAGTTGCAGAAGAGGAGAAAGAGAGTGAGTTAAGAACAGAACTTACAAATAAATTTAACTCGTTTCTTGATAAAATTCAACCTAGTAGCGATAAAAAAGATTAATACCAACTTATATTGTTACGAAAGATAATCAAAGGAGTTAACTCCTTTGATATATATATTGTTTAGTGCAGTTTTCTCCAAACAGATTCTTTCCATAAATAAGCTAATACTGAAAAGATGATAAAGAATAAAATTACTTTCCATCCTAATGAGTTACGCATATCTTTAGCAGGGTCTCCTGAGTTTGTTAAGTGTTCCATAACTTTATCAGTTGCATCTGCGGTTAATCCAGTTCTAGGCATTGAAGTACCTTTACGATGAGATTGTGGATCTTCTATGAAAGTAGTAAGAAAGCTATTGCTTCTAGCTACTATAATAGTAGATAAATCAGGTGGAAGTTTTCCAGCATATTTTTTTAATGCATCTTGATACTCTAGCACTTGAATTTTGTGTGCTAATGAATCTTTTTCATATTTAAATACTGGAGTATCCCCTATTTGAGTTGCTTTCATATATCGCATCTCGTGACATCTAGCACAAGCATCTTCGTAAGCTTGCTTGGGCGTAATCTCTTGCGGTGCGATAGATTTAAAATATGCAACCATATCAGCTATTTCTTGATCTATATCGCCACCAGCACCACCAAATGCAGTCATTGGATGTAACTTGCCATCTGTGAACTTATGCTCAACTTTTAAAGCTGAAGCTGGGTCTTTGATAAGAGCTGCCAAAAAATTATCTGCATATAATATACCTACAGTACTTAAATCTGGCGGATTAACACCATAACTTGCTACCGCTGTTAATGCATCCATGGGAGCTTGGATGTCTTGGGATTTTATACCGTGACATCCCGTACAAGCTCCAGCTCCTGTTACAAGAGCAGCACCCGCTATTGGGTCTCCTGTTTTTGTAACTGCTGGTAAATCAGCATATTCATAACTTTTTGAATCTACATGCTTGTGCATTACTTTGTGTGCGTATGTTTCTACGCCACCATATACTAATAGTGAAAAGAAAATAACAACTAGTAATATCCGAATTTCTTTATTTATTTTATTCATCTCAACCCTCCTACCTTTTCTTCTCTAGCATCGTAATGATTGGTAATACTACCCATAATCCAAGGAATGTCCAAGTAGCCACAGCACCAATAGTATTGTATATCCCCTCAGGAGGTAATTTGCCTGTTATTGTCAATGCGATCATAGTTAATAATAGTACCCAGAACCATACTGCAAATAGTCCTCTTCTGTTAGCCGGAGCAACATTTGGACTTCTATCCAAAAATGGTAAAAAGACCAATATAACTTGTGCAAATCCAAATGCAATAAGACCTGCATCTTTAGAGAATGGTCTAAGTATCTCATAACTCCACAAAAAGTACCATTCAGGATAGATATGCGGAGGAGTTTTAAGTCCATTTGCCGGATCTAAGTTTACCGGATCTAGTGCAAAAGTAAAGTTGTAAAATACAAGATAGAAGAAAAATACCAAAAATACACCAAGTACAAAGATATCTTTACTTAAGAAATCAAATTGAAATCTCATAACCTTTGAGCCTTTTGTATCGCCTGCTAAATATTTTGCAGACTCTGTATCAAAATCAATCTCTTCACCATCTTGATTATTAACATGAGGAATTCTTAATGCTCCAAAGTGTAATCCTATCGCTCCCATAATAATTAAAGGAATCAAAAGAACATGAATCATAAAGAATCTTGTTAAGAAAGCATCTCCAGGTACATAATCACCTCTAATCCACTCAACAATACCATGAAGTTCTAATGAACCAGCACTAAATAGGTTTGTGATAACCATACCTGCCCAGTAACTCATCTGTCCCCAAGGAAGCATATAGCCACTAAATGCAGCTGTGCTAAATAGTATAAATAACACCATTCCGGAAATCCATATCATTTCACGACCATTTTTATAAGATCCATAATAGATTGCTGTAAACATATGTATATATATAATCAAAAAGGCTACTGATGAACCCACGGCATGTATATGTCTCCATAGCCAACCATAGCCAACTTCAGCCATAATAGTGTAGTTTACACTATCAAATGCCATTCCTGTATCAGGCTTGTAATACATAAGTAAAAATATACCCGAAATTGTAAGTAGTAGAAATAATACAGCTAAAATCATACCCATTGCCCATAAAAAGTTGATATTTTTAGGAATCCAATACTCTGTTGCCATAACCTTTTTTATTGTTTCTGTTGCTAGACGCTGATCGAGCCAATCGCCTACAGATGTTGCTTTTCTAATCTTTGCCATTTTGCCTCCTTTACGCTATCTCGCCAGCGGCTTTTAATTTTTTAAATTGTTCACCCTCTTCACCTAAAACCAATGTTGTTCCATCTATTTTAAATGGTGGAATTTCAAGTGGTTTCTCAGGAGGTAACTTAATCGCTTCTCCGCTTACATTAAACATTCCACCGTGGCAAGCACAATGAAAGTTCTTATCGTTAGGAATATATGCAGGTATACAACCTAGATGCGTACATAACCCTATTGATATAAGATATCTGCTTTCACCTACGATGACATCTCTATCATTTGCTTCCATATCAGCAGTCTTTTTAAGAATGAATATAGGTTTACCTCTCCATTTCTCAACTACTAAGACATTTTCTTCCATAGTGCTTAAATCTACTTCGGTAAAGCCTGCAGCTTTAACGCTTGGAAGTGGATCCCAAGTTCTTTTCATAGCACCTAGTGCAGCGACGCTTCCAACGGCGGTAAAACCACCCAATGCAAATCCAAGAAAATTTCTTCTCTCTTTTTCAACAGCCATATGTACTCCCTTATTAAAAATTTTTAGTCGTATAGCCTGCGATTATATCTGATTTATAATTATAACTTATTGATTTTTGTGGTTAAGTTATAACTTTTTTTAATTTTTGTTCCATTTTTATATAAATGTGAAGTATGTCAATAGCCGCTGGGGTTACGCCACTTATTTGGTTCGCAGCAAAGAGTGTAGAGGGGTTAAGAGAGTTGAACTTTTCTATAATTTCTTTACTTAAACCTGATACTTTTTCAAATTTAAAATCTTTTGGAATTTTTATATTTATCATGTTTTTCATCTTCTCTATCTGGTTTTTTTGCTTTTCTATGTAGTTTGCATACTTGGATTCTATAAGAATTTGCTTCTTTGTATCTTTTGAAAATGAGATAAATTCAGGTATAAAAATATCTAATTTTTCTATGGTAAAACTTTTTCTCCCAACTACACTTTTAAGTGCAACTTTATCAGTTACTCTATCTTCATCTATAAGTTCAAGTTTTGCAGAGTTTAGTTTTGAGGGAGTTGTAAAGTTTTCGTTTAGGTATTTTTTAGCAAATTCTAAATTTTTTGCTTTTTTTGATATTTTAGAAAATAACTCATCTTTTATTAGTCCAAATTTATTTCCGTAATTAGAGAGTCTAAGATCCGCATTGTCCTCTCTTAAAAGAAGACGGTATTCAGCCCGACTTGTAAACATGCGGTATGGTTCAGTTGTTCCTTTGGTGACCAAATCATCTATCAAAACTCCAATATAAGCTTCATCTCGTCTTAAGATAAAAGGTTCTTTGTTTTCAATTGATAAAACTGCGTTTACAGCTGCCATTAAACCCTGAGCTGCTGCTTCTTCATAACCTGTTGTTCCATTTATTTGCCCTGCACAATAAAGTCCTTTTACTTTTTTTGTTTCAAGTGTATGAGTTAGTTGTATGGGATTTATATAATCATACTCTATTGCATAGCCATATCTTACTATCTTGGCATCTTCTAATCCTTTTATAGAGTGAATCATTTGTCGTTGCACATCAGATGGAAGTGAAGTGGTAAGACCGTTTACA
>Ga0256834_1003142_pt1 | contig 10019 bp, 9 predicted proteins | sample 4281140metaG_FD_190536 | JGI IMG/M metagenome (GOLD analysis project Ga0256834, IMG submission 190536) | Hydrothermal vent microbial communities from East Pacific Rise, Pacific Ocean - 4281-140 | ecosystem: Environmental > Aquatic > Marine > Hydrothermal vents | place: Pacific Ocean: East Pacific... | reverse complement strand
AAACGGCAAAAAAGAGTTTCGCGCCAAAATCTTTAAAACTCTGTCTCCTATATAGCTCTCTTTGCTCTTTAATAGGGTCTTGATCTCGCTGTAGGAATAAAAAGAGTATACTTCGATACCCAAATCCAACCGCCGTTTTCTCAACGTCGGTTTTAAAAGTCTTTTTTGGCACTCTTTGCATATGAGACTCCATGAGAGCCTCATACACGAAAGACACCTCATCAGACCCCCTCTTCCAAAGCCTCCAAAACTGCCCTGATACTCTCCGTGAGAGCTTTTTTAACGAACTGTTCCAATCCCTTTTCGTAATTTAGGGGATTTATCCATTTGCTCTCTTCGAAACGGACATATTTTATAAAACTTCCTTGAACGTTTCGTATTCGAACCTCAGCCTTGAAAAAAGCCTGCGCGTTTTCACCGGAAAACCTGTTTGCGTCAAAAAGCACCTCAAATCTCTCGATTCTAACCTCCAAAAAGACGTTTGAGCTCTTTTCCTCCCGTGAGATCTCAAACTCGAAAACTCTATCGAGTGGTTCCGAGACGGTTATTGGCTCTTTGCCCTCTTTCGAGAGAACGTATCCCACGATCTGCGGATCGCTTTTGCGGAGATCTTTTACCACTATATTCTTTACGTCGCTGTAGGATACGGGAAAATAGACGTTTATACCCTTGCCGGAACAGCCCGCGAATAAAAGCAGGGCTGTTATCAAAACGAGAATTCTCATAGGCTCTCCTAATCTATTTTCAATACGGTCAAAAAAGCCTCCTGGGGCAACTGGACCTTTCCTATCGCTTTCATTCTCTTTTTTCCGGCTTTCTGTTTTTCGAGCAGTTTTCTCTTTCTGGATATATCTCCGCCGTAACATTTTGCCGTTACGTTTTTACCCATGGCTTTAACGGTCTCCCGCGCAATGATTTTGTTTCCGATGCTAGCCTGTATAGCCACTTCAAAGAGCTGTCTGGGGACGATCTCTTTCATCTTTTTTACCAGTTCCCGTCCCCTGCTTTGAGCTTTCGTCTTTGGAACTATAATCGAGAGCGCATCCACTACCTCTCCGGCCACTCTGATGTCGAGTTTGACCAGATCACCCTCTTTGTATCCGCACGGTTCGTAATCGAAACTGGCGTAACCTTTGGTCACTGTTTTAAGTTTATCGTAAAAATCCATCACGATCTCGTTCATCGGAATTTCGTACTCCAACAGGACCCTCTCTTCGGTAATATAGTCCATCCGTTTTTGAACGCCCCTTTTTTCGTTTACCAAGGTTATTACGTTCCCCAAAAACTCGTTAGGGGTTATTATCGTAGCTTTGACGTAGGGCTCGTATATCGTATCGATCTCCTGAGGAGGCGGAAGTTCGCTGGGATTTTGGATCTCTATCTCCTCTCCGTCGCTTTTTCTGACTCTGTACGTAACGGTTGGAGCAGTGGCTATTAGATCGAGCCCGAACTCCCGCTCGAGTCTCTCTTTGACCACCTCCATATGTAGCAGCCCCAAAAAGCCCACTCTAAAACCGAATCCCAAAGCCGCCGAAGTCTCCGGCTCGTAGCTGATTGCCGCGTCGTTTAGCTTTAGCTTGTCCAGAGCCTCCCTGAGATCTTCGAATTTGTCGGTATCTATCGGATATAATCCGGCAAATACGAACGGTTTTGCCTCTTCGAACCCTTCTATAGGCTCGTCGGTGGGATTTTTCGCGTCGGTAATAGTGTCTCCCACCTGAACGTCGCCTATATTTTTTAGCCCCAACACCACTATTCCTATCTCTCCGGTAGAGATTTTGTCGCTTTTTTGAGGCTTTATAGGGTGCGGATACATCAGATCTAGCACCTCGTGCCTTTTGCCGGTGCCCATTACCAAAATCTCCTGCCCCTTTCTGATCTCGCCGTCAAAAACCCTAACCAGAGCGAGAGCACCCAAATAGCTGTCGAACCAGCTGTCGTAAATCAGAGCTTTTGTAGGGGCTTTCGGATCTCCTTGAGGCGGAGGAATCTTTTCGATAATAGCCTCCAAAAGCTCCTTTATACCCTCTCCCGTCTTGGCGCTTACTTCCACGGCCTCGGAGCAGTCCAATCCTATGCTGTTTTCTATATCCTCTTTTACCCTCTGGGGATCAGCGGCCGGAAGATCGATTTTGTTAATTACCGGTATAAGCTCCAGATCGTTTTCGAGGGCGATATATACGTTTGCTATCGTCTGCGCCTCGACTCCCTGGCTCGCGTCCACTACCAGCAGAGCGCCTTCGCTGGAGGCCAAAGATCTGCTAACCTCGTAGCTAAAATCCACATGCCCGGGAGTATCGATCAGATTCAAAACGTACTCGCGGCCATCCTTTTTGTATCTGAGCCTTACGCTCTGGGCCTTTATGGTTATGCCCCGCTCCTTTTCGATATCCATCGTATCGAGCATCTGTTCGCCGAGTTTTCTCTCCTCCACAGCGCCGCACTCTTGGATCAGCCTATCCGCCAGAGTGCTCTTGCCGTGATCGATATGGGCTATGATGGAGAAGTTTCTGATATTTTTCAACCGCTATCCTTCTACACAAACAGGCTGTTTACGCTCTCGTTGTGATAGACTCTCCTAATTACCTCGGCAAAAAGCGGAGCTACCGAAAGAACCTTGATCTTGTGAGTGCTCTTTTTAAGAGGCAGCGAATTTGATACCGCCAGCTCGTCCAGTTCCCCGGTTTCTATCCTTTCATACGCCGGGCCGCTTAGAACGGGATGGGTACAGCAGGCCATAACGTAGTTGGCGCCTCTCTCTTTTAGGGCTTTGGCCGCTTTGACTATCGTTCCCGCGGTATCGATCATATCGTCTACCAAAATCACGTCTTTCCCTTCCACGTCGCCGATTATGTTCATCACCTCGGACTCGTTCGCCTTCTCTCTTCTTTTATCTACAATAACCATATCCATACCCAATCTGCTGGCGAAATATCTGGCTCTGGCCACTCCTCCTATATCGGGACTGGCAATTACAGGATTTTTTAGATTTTTGGATTTGACATAATCCATGAAGATGATCGCGCCGTAGAGGTTATCTACGGGAATGTCGAAAAATCCCTGAATCTGACCGGCGTGAAGGTCTATGGTGATAACTCTCGTTATACCCGCCTTTTCGATCAGGTTGGCTACTAGTTTTGCTGTTATAGGTACCCTCGGAGCAGCCTTTCTGTCCTGTCTGGCGTACCCGAAATAGGGTATAACGGCCGTTATCGTATTAGCGCTGCTCCTTCTTAGGGCGTCGGTCATAATCAGCAGCTCCATCAAATTGTCGTTGGCCGGACTGCCGGTAGGCTGAACTATAAACACGTCCCTACCCCTGACGCTCTCGGCTATCTGAATATTGATCTCGCCGTCACTGAACCTGCTAACTTTCGCGTTGCTCAACGGAACGTCGAGATATTTGGTGATCTCTTTGGCAAACTCCGGATGCGCCGTTCCGGAAAAGATCTTGTATCCTCTCATCTTCTCTCCCGTAAATTTTTTTGCAATTATATCCAAATCAGGATATCCATCCTCCGCCCAGGAGCTTTTCTCCCTCGTAAAATACTCCCGCCTGGCCGGCGGCAACTCCGTATACGCTCTCGCAAAGATCCACCGAAGCGCCGTCGCCTTCTATCTTGACTCTGCAGGCTACTTTCGGGCTTCGGTACCTAATTTTGATAGAGGCTTCAAAATCTTTGGAGTTCGTAAACATATTCAGACCCTCTAAAGAGAGGCTTCGGCGTTCGAGCTCCTCCCTTTTCCCAACTACAATCTTATTCTCATCGGGCTTTATCTCCAAAACGTAATGGGGCTCGTGAGCGCCGTACACGTTAAAGCCTCTCCTTTTTCCTATCGTATAGTGCATATATCCTTTGTGCTCGCCTATAACCTCCCCTTTGCGGTTTACCACCTCTCCTTTTTGATCGGGATTTGTATACTCTTTTAAAATATCGATATAGCTGTTTTCCACGAAACAGATCTCGCTGCTCTCCTTTTGAGCGGCGATCTCCTCCAGCGGCTCTATCGAGGCGGCTATCTTTTTTACCTCCTCTTTGTACATATCCCCCAGAGGAAATATCAATTTTCCAAGAATCTCTTTTTTGAGGTTAAACAGAAAATAGCTCTGGTCTTTTGCTTTGTCTTTCGCCTCGTACAGAAACTCGCCGTCACATTTTACGTAGTGTCCCGTAGCGAAAAAATCAGCGCCTACCTTGTGGGCGAAATCTACCAAAGCCCCAAACTTCATATATCTGTTACAAACGGCGCAAGGATTGGGAGTCTCTCCCTTTATATAGCTCTCCACGAAAGGTTTGAACACCACCTTTTCAAACTCCTCCCTCTTATCGAGAACGTGTATCTTTATTCCCAAAAACCTGCTAACTTTTTCGACGTTTTTTAGATATCTGGCGTGGAGCTCCTCTCTGGTATGGATCTTCATATAGATCCCCTCCACGCTGTACCCCTCTTTTTGCAACAAATAAGCGGTAACGGTGGAATCTACGCCGCCGCTCATGGCAACCAGAACCTTTTTCATCTAAAAATCCTTTAAAATCTGAAAAGAAGTCGCTTAAAAAAGACCCCCAGCGAAGCTCTTTTGGGAATCTTTTCGCCCTCCTTGGTGCGGTAACTGACGATCTTTTTAGCTATTTCGTTCAACTCAACGGCAGGCCTCGAAAAGGGCTCCTTTTTTATAAATAGCTCCCTGTTTCTTGAAGCCTCCTTTACGATTTCGCTGGCCTCCACGTAACCGATCATGCTCGTCTCGAAACCGTTTAGATGCTTTTTGGCCACCGAAGATATCTTCGAATAGATCGCTCTGGCCTCTTTTTCGTTTTTTACCTCGTTCATTAGCAAATATACCCTCTTGTCGATTCTGGAGCAGTACTTTATCATCGCGTAGGCGTCCATTATCGCCGATGGATCGGGTACGGTCACCACTATCGTCTCGGTCGAGGCGGCCACAAAACTTCTTACCTCCTCTCCTATACCGGCTCCGGTATCTATGATCAGAAAATCGAAATCCCTAAACGAATCCGCCTCTTCCAAAAATTTGCCGATAAGCTCCCTGTCCGAAAACTGCAGAATCTCCTCCCCGCTGTCTCCGGGAATCAAGACCAGATTTTCGTTTATAGCCACCGCAATATCGTTCAACGAGGCTTCGCCCTTTAAAACGTTCAAAACCGTTTTTTTCGGCTGTACGTTGAATATGATATCCAGATTGGCCAATCCGATATCGGCGTCCATCACGGCCACGCGGTATCCCATCTGCGATATAGCGTAGGAGAGATTGGCGCTGATTGTACTTTTGCCGACTCCGCCTTTGCCGCTGGTGACCGCGAGAAATCTCATCGAACTCCCCCCGGCAACAGACTCATCGGGATCAAAACGCTCTCCCGTTCTTTCCAACCAGGATGCGGTATTTTCAGCGACTCGGACTCCAAATTTAAGTCATCAAAAAATATTATATCCAAATCGACTGTTCTGGGACCGTTTTTTATCAGTCGCTCCCGCTTGAATCGCCGCTCTAGGTTTAGCAGAAATCTCAAAAAAGGCTCCGGCCTCATAGAGGTCTCAAAGAGTATAACCCCGTTGTAAAACGGTTTTTGTTCGAGATACCCAAAGGGAGGATTTTTCAGCAGCGGCGAGGTGGCCACGATTTTGACGTCTCTTCTGTTTTTCAGCAGAAAAAAGATCTTTTTGAACCGTCTGGGCACCTCACCCACGTTTCCGCCGATGCCCACAAGAGTTCTATGGGGCAGTCCCGCTGTTTTAAGGGTTCTATAGGGGAAACCCTCCAAAAAGTAGAGATAGAGATCTTTGCCAATCTTCTTTTTCAATTTTCAGCCTCAGAGAATTTCCGCGCCGTCGCTTTTTAGAACGACGATATCCTCTACCCTTATTCCGAACTCACCCTCGATATAGATGCCGGGCTCTACGGTAAAAACCATATTCTCCTCCAAAACCGTATCGCTCCTGGGAGATATAAAGGGCATCTCGTGTATATCCAGACCCACCCCGTGGCCGGTAGAGTGTATGAAAAACTCTCCCATGTTGCCTTTTTCTATAACCTCTCTGGCGATTTTGTCCGCATCTTTTGCGCGCATACCGACTCTGACCCTTTTTATTACCTCGTCATGAGCCTTCAAAACCAGATCGTAGGCCCTTTGAATTTTGCTTTTGCTGAAACGACTTAGATAGTCAAAACGTAGGTTTTCATCAAACTGCGCCGTTCTGGTTCTGTCGGAACAGTATCTTTTGAATTTGATTCCCGCGTCAAAAAGCACAAGATCGCCGATACGCAAAATCCTCTCGTTAGACGGCGTAGCATGTGGTTTTGCCGCATTCTCTCCTATCGCGAAAATAGGTTCGAAACTCAGATCGGTGGTTCCAAAGCCGCTTAGAATCTCCTTTGCCCTGTAGTGGAGCCTCTTTTCGCTCTCTCCCTCGCCCTCTTCTTGCAAAAACTTCGCGAACTTCTCGAAACACTCGGCGTTTTTGGCAGCGCTTTGGCGTATCAAAGAGATCTCGTCTTCGCTCTTTATCGCCCTTTTTTTCCAAGATAGCCTCGGAGCCTCGGCAAAGAACGCTCCGCTCTTTTTCAATGAGGCCAAATCGGCGGCTTTTAAATCGTATGGATCGTATTTGATTTTTTTTATCCCCTCTTTTCTGATAATGCCTCTTAGCGCCGCGATGAGATCAGCGGCGATCACGACTTCGGCCCCTTTTACCTGCGCGCGCGCCTCCTGCGCGTATCGGGAATCTGTTAAAAAGTAGGCCTCCCTTTCGTTTATCCTGAAAAAAACCTCGTTGTCGCAGGAGTAGCCGCATTCGTAATATACGGCGTTTTCGTCCTTTAGCAGATAGGCGCCCATTTTACTGCTGTACGTTTTGCTGCTGAGCCTCTTTGATTGCCTTCATCTCGTTGAATATCTGCAGCATAGCAACCATTGCCAGATGGTAGCTAAAGGGTCCAAAACCGGTTATCTGCCCGGCACAAACTGGAGCTATCAAAGATTTCTGCCTAAACTCTTCCCGTCTGTAGACGTTTGAGATATGAACCTCTATGGTCGGCAGTTGAACAGCGGCTATAGCGTCTCTGATAGCTATCGAAGTGTGCGTATAGGCGGCAGGGTTTATAATTATTCCGTCCGCGTCGCCAAGACATTCTTGAATCTTGTCGACGATCTCTCCTTCGAGATTGCTTTGAAAAAACTCTATCTCCATTCCGTTTTGATCGGCGAAGGCCTTCATCTGAGTGTGAATATCCTCCAGCTTCATGGGACCGTAGATATTTTGCTCCCTAATGCCCAGCATGTTCAGATTGGGCCCCTGAATTACCATAACCTTCATACTCTATCCTTTCGGCTGTAGATTTAAGGTATGATTATATCAATTTTTTGCATAATCTTTTTTTAGCCCTAAAAAGGAGAATCCAATTGAAAATCGTAAAGAGCGACTATATTTTAACGCCTAATAGAATACTCAAAGACAAAGCCGTTCTGTTTGAGGAAAAAATAATAAAAATAGATAATCTCGATTCTCTAAAAAAAGAGCATCCCCAAGCTCAAATCGTCGACGTCGGCAAAAACAGTCTGCTGCTGCCCGGATTCGTAAATCCCCACGTACATCTGGAATTTAGCGCAAACAGAGCCTCTTTGGCTTACGGCGACTTCGTTCTGTGGCTCAGAAGCGTTATCGCGCAAAGAGACTCGCTGTTGCCGCGCTGCGACGAAGAGTGTCTAAAAAAAGCGCTCAAAGAGATTGTTCAAAGCGGCACCACGGCCATAGGAGCGGTCAGCAGTTACGGCTTCGATATGGAAGCGGCGGCGAAGTCTAAACTGAAAGTGGTCTATTTTAACGAAATCATAGGCTCAAATCCCGCGGCCGCCGACGCCCTTTACGCAGATTTCAAAGCCCGGGTAAAAGAGAGCATGAGACTCCAAAGCGACACATTCCGTCCGGCCGTGGCCGTCCATTCGCCCTACTCCGTTCACGCGGTACTGGTAAAAAAGGCCGTCGAACTCGCAAAATACGAAAATCTGCCCATTTGCGCCCACTTTATGGAGAGTCGCGCCGAGAGAGAGTGGATAGATACCGCTTCGGGAGATCTGGCGGCTTTTTTCAAAGAGTTTCTAAATCAGAGCGTCCCGGCCAACAGAGCGATGGAGTTTCTAAAAACGTTCGAAGGGACCAACGCTCTGTTCGTCCATGCGGTATGGGCCAACGATGAAGAGCTAAAATATATCGCCGAAGAGAACCACAAAATAGTCCACTGTCCCGTATCGAACAGACTGCTGGGCAACGGGGCTCTCGATCTGATCAAAACCCAAAAACTCTCCATCGACGTATCTATAGCAACCGACGGACTCAGCTCCAATATCTCTTTAAATATGTACAACGAATTAAGAAGCGCCCTGTTTCTCCACTACCACATCGATGCGGTAGTTTTGAGTGAGCGTCTGATCAAATCGGCCACCTCCGTAGCCGCCAGAGCGCTGAATCTCCCCTGCGGAGAGATCAAAGAGGGGCTCGATGCTGATATGCAGTTGGTCACTCTCCCCTCCGATATGGAAGATTCTAAACAGATCTGCCTAAATCTGATACTGCATACGCAAAAACCGGACAAAATTTTTATCAAAGGAGAAGAGTATGCGTGATTTTTTCAAAACTCTTTTTCTGCCTTTTACGGCCACTTTGGAATTTATCCAAAAATATTTCAAATCGCTGCTGTTTTTGTTGATCGTAATACTGATAATCGCCTCATCGAAAGAGCAGGCCCTACAAAAACCGAATCTAATATCGATAGAGCTTAAAGGGCCGATATTCGACGCCAAAGAGATCCTAAAAAGGCTGGAAGAGGCTCAAAAGCCGTACATAAAAGGGGTCCTTCTGGTAGTGGACTCTCCCGGCGGCGCCGTAGCCCCTTCGGTAGAGATATCGCTGGCCGTAAAAAGGATCAAAGAGAAAAAACCGGTAATAGCCTACGCGGCCGGCACCATGGCCAGCGGCAGCTATTACGCCTCGATCTGGAGCAACAAGATCATAGCCAATCCAGGCAGTATGATAGGCTCTATCGGAGTCATATTCGAAGCTCCCAACATAAAAAGATTGATCGACAAAATCGGTATCGAACCCCAAATAGTGAAGGCCGGAAAGTTCAAAGAGGTGGGAACGCCCTTTAGGGAGTGGAAAGACTACGAACGAGAGGAGATAAAAAAGGTAATCTACGGTACCTACGAAATGTTCGTCAAAGACGTGGCGAACGCAAGAGGCCTAAACCTAAAAGACAAGGACCGCTTTGCCGAGGCTCGCATATTTTTGGCCTCACAGGCAAAGGAGGTAGGGCTGATAGACTCGGTGGGTACCATATTCGAGGCCAAAAACGAGTTGATAGCCCTCAGCGGAGTAAAGGAGCCCAGATGGAAAAAAGAGGATAGACTCGAAAAGTTCGTAGAAAAGATTGCTCACCAGACCGCCTCGAAAATAGCCTCTTTTCTATTTGGATATTCCCTATACTAAAAATCTGGCCGCCTCCTGCGGCGGCAGAGGTTTGCTAAAGAGATATCCCTGATAGTAGTCGCATCCTATCTCCCTCAAAAACGAGAGCGTCTGCTCGTTCTCCACGCCTTCGGCTACGCAGGCCAGACCGAAAATGTGCGAGGTCTGAACTATCATTCTAACCAGCTCTTTGTTCTTTTCGCGCTGCAGATCGATCAAAAACTCCCTGTCGATCTTTAGATAGTCAACAGGCAGTCTCTTTAGATAGTTCATCGAGGAGTAGCCGGTACCGAAATCGTCTATACTAAAGGTTATACCCAGCTCCTTGAATCTGTTTATAATTCTGATAGTTCTTTCTATATTCAGCAACAGGGCGTCCTCTACGATCTCGAACTCCAGATATCGGGGTTCAGCGTCGGACTCTCTGAGAATCTGCAAAACTCTGTCTTCGAAGTTGTTATGATTAAACTGCTCTCCCGATATGTTTATCGAGATCTTTTTGTCAAATTCCGGATAGCTCTTTTTCCAATCGTTTA
>Ga0256834_1003141_pt1 | contig 10020 bp, 8 predicted proteins | sample 4281140metaG_FD_190536 | JGI IMG/M metagenome (GOLD analysis project Ga0256834, IMG submission 190536) | Hydrothermal vent microbial communities from East Pacific Rise, Pacific Ocean - 4281-140 | ecosystem: Environmental > Aquatic > Marine > Hydrothermal vents | place: Pacific Ocean: East Pacific... | reverse complement strand
CACGTTTATCAGCCTTGCCGGTCGCTACCTTGTACTGATGCCAAACAACCCCCGCGCAGGTGGTGTCTCCCGTCGAATTACCGGCGAAGATCGACATGAGATTCGTGAAGCACTCAACGCATTAGAGCTGCCCAGTGGCATGGGCATGATCGTCCGTACTGCCGGTGTTGGCAAATCCCACGAAGAGCTGCAGTGGGATCTCGACTACCTGCTGCAATTGTGGACTGCAATAGAAGATGCCTCAACACAGCGCAAAGCACCCTTCCTGGTCTACCAGGAGAGCAACATTGTTATTCGCGCTATTCGTGACTACTTCCGCCAGGATATCAGTGAAATCCTGATCGACTCTGAAAGAGTCTATAACCAGGCCAGAGAGTTCATGCAACTGGTTATGCCGCACAACCTGAACAAGGTGAAGCACTACCAGGATCCGATTCCGCTCTTCACTCGCTACCAAATTGAAACCCAGATTGAAACCGCTTTCCAACGCGAAGTGAGATTGCCCTCGGGTGGCGCAATTGTTATTGACCACACTGAAGCACTGATCTCTATCGACATCAACTCAGCACGCGCCACCAAAGGCAGTGATATAGAAGAGACCGCACGCAACACCAACCTTGAAGCCGCAGATGAGATTGCCCGCCAGCTTCGCCTGCGTGACCTGGGTGGTCTGATCGTTATCGACTACATCGACATGAGCAGTTCACGCAATCAACGGGAAGTTGAAAACCGCATTAAAGATGCACTTAAAATGGATCGCGCCCGTGTCCAGGTTGGACGCATCTCACGCTTTGGACTACTGGAGATGTCACGCCAGCGCCTTCGCCCGTCACTGGGTGAGTCAAGCCAGATCCTCTGCCCTCGCTGCAGCGGTACCGGACACATTCGTAATATTGAATCACTTGCCCTGTCGGTACTTCGCATCATTGAAGAAGAGGCGATGAAGGAAAACACCAGTAAGATAGTGGCGCAACTTCCGGTTGAAGTTGCCACCTTCCTGCTCAACGAAAAGCGTACTGTTATCCATGATGTGGAAGCGCGTCAAAATATCTCTGTTATGCTGATTCCCAACCTGCAGTTGAATACACCGCACTACGAAATTGAGCGCATCAAAGAGAGTGACATCGACCCACAATCTAAAACCCCGCAAAGCAGCTACCAGATGGCCACTGAATTTGAGCCTGAAGCGACAGCACAACCCACACAGATCAAACCGAAAGCTGAGGAGGCAGTCGTAAAAGGCGTGGTACCCGCAACACCGGTACCGCAAAAACAACAACAGACCAAACCAAGCTTAATTAAACGCCTCTGGAGCAATCTATTCGGCACCCCTGAGGAAGAAGAGAAGCCAGCAACCCCTCAGAGAAGTGGCAACAGGAATCCACGTAATCGCAACTCACGTAATGGCAACAACCAAAACCGTGGCCGTAATCGTGGCCGTGAACAAGGTAGTGATGCACGTCGCAACACCCCCCGTGGTGAGCGAAATCAAGACAACAAACAGCGCCAAAGCAATACCCAGCAAACCACCGGGCAAGCAAACGAAAATGTAACTGCCAATAGTGGTGAAAGCAGTGAAACAGGCGAGGGAAATCGTTCAAGAAATGAGCGTAGAAACCGGGGTCGTAACCGCAATCGTAACCGTAATCGCAACAGTAATAGTGAGGCGCAAAACAGCAATCAGGCTCAGGATGAAAACGTCAATCAGCCACAAAAAGCCCCTGAACGCGGTAATGACCAACCCAGCCCATCAGCTGAAAGCAATGCACCACGCATGCGCCGCCCACGCCGTGACAACAACCCGGATCTAACCAGAGCCATGCTCAGCAGTAGTGATGCCGTTAAGGAAGAACCACAGAAAGAGAACAAAAGTGACCTGCCTGCCACCACTGCCAACGATACAGTTGCTGCCAGCAGCGCCACAACAGAACCAAAACCGGCACCATCTGAAACAAAAAACAGAGCAACAGAAGAGAACCGGGAGCAGGCCGCCGAAAAACCACAAAAGCCCCGATTCAAAAAACCGGATCCGGCACCACTTTCACCCAGTGCAGCGGCTAAACGTGCAGTTGAAAGTGCACCAGCCACCACGGATAGCCACCCTGAGGCTAGGGGCACAACAACCAGTGGGACACCGACATCCACCACTGAGAAACCAGCACCAAAGGCAGAAAACAGGGAAACACCTGACAAGCCCGAGCCAACAACTCAACCCCCTGTTGCCACTGAGAAAAAACAAGCAGTGAAGAGTGACAACGCAGGTGAAAACCAAGAGAGCTGATTTCAGATAAATAATACCAATCAATTAAGGAACCTCTGAATAAGTCTGATTAAATTTAACCTGAACAGGAATTGTTCTCATCTGTTTCGAAATTCGCAGTAATAGTTGTTCTATTGATGCAACTTTCGGGATAGATGAGGGCAATTTCAGCCAGCATAAAATAACCAGGACTTGTTCAGAACCTCCTTAAGGAGACTCTGATTCAATCACTATGTACTGTGAAGTGCGTAGGTTATCCTTGAATGAAAGCCTGCCCACCGATTTAACCGGGTATCCCAATAATGCTGGATTGAGATAGACGGTATTGGCCTACTTTATTCTCTCATTAATATCAATTAACTATAGACTTTCAGGAGGCTCTGGTTAGAAGAAAACAGAGGACTGCTTGATTGCGAGACCTAATCCCAAAAGTAACAAAGCGGGGCATACGGAGCTGTCGCTTTCGACCTCGACTTCAGCCATATAGAGGATAACAGTTTAACCACACTCTACTTTCGTCTGGCCAAAGAGAATGCCACAATTACCGCCACCGATAACAATGCCACAGCACTGATCAGCTGCCAACACAACTTCAAACAACAGGCGATTAGAGATGAGGTCATTGCCGCCAACTGTGCAGGGCATCACCAAAAGACAGGCATTGATTATCTGCACCCCTTTCATCAAGGCTTTTCGGTTGAGAGTAACCTCACTGAACAGTTTGTATCAACCGCTAAGCGACTCTGTAAACCCGACGGTTGTGCCCTGTTTGTGGTCAACGCCTTTATTCCACTGGAACGCATTGCCAAAAACCATTTCCGGCACCAGCAGCAGTTGCTCAACAACGGTTATTTCAAGTTGTTTAAACTTTACGGCCATTAACGAAGCGGCAGAAAAGCCCACCGGTAAAAAGCAGAGCAGAACAACCATATTTACAGGGGCTAGGCCCGAGTTAGGGATCCGGGTTAAAGCACCTTATAATCCACTTTTTTCATCTTCCTTCTAATGCCAGACTCTCAAAATATTTATTCTCCTATCGAGAATCAAATACCGAACAGTGTAACTTCCTAGAACCAAGTCTCTCATCAGTTTGGGATGTGGTGCTTCACTTACTTTTACCCCGATGTTCGGAAATCGCTTCAGCTTTTTTATGCCATCCACGAGTGAACTCAACCATTAAACATCATAAATTCACATCAACAAGTCCTGCGGGGCCATGTGCATAAAAGAAAAAAACTTGTAGAGTGGGGAACAATAATAGAAATAAAAAAGGTAATTAATCATGACTCAAACAAATAAAACAGAAAACACTTCCAGCCCACGATTGGGATGGTTGAAAATCACAGGGTTATTGTTACTTACGATTATTGTTTCCGTCCTGGTTACCGTATGGGTCATGAAAAGCTATCTGTTTGTGCCCGAATTCACTCCGGTAACCCTTAATGCAGAAGAGGAGCAAATTCTTCAGAGCAAACTTGAAAGGCTGAATGTAATAGAGGCCAGCCAAAAAAATCCTGCTGAAAATAGTGGCAGTGAAAATAAAACAGTGAAGCCAGAAGCCTACAGTGAAGAAGGTGCAAAGCGTGATATCAATTTTACTGAAAAAGAGTTAAATGCCTTGCTGGCAAAAAATACCGATTTAGCACACAAACTAGCTGTCGACCTGGCCGATGATCTTGTCAGCATCAAACTGTTAATGCCAATGGATGAAGATTTCCCTATTTTGGGCGGTAAAACCCTGAGGCTGAAAGCCGGCGCTGAATTTGCCTATAGAAATGAACGCCCCGTCGTGATCCTAAAAGGTGTAAAAATTATGGGTATTCCCGTACCCAACGCCTGGCTGGGTGGCATAAAAAATGTTGACCTGGTTAAGGAGTTTGGCGGTCATGAAGGGTTCTGGAAAAGCTTTTCCGAAGGTGTCAGTGACATTCAGATAGAAGAGGGTCGTCTGAGTATAAAATTGAAAGAGTGATTATTTTACACAGTTAGAGCTACAAAAATGGTTGGCTATAATGTGCGGAAAAGGGTAGCCAGCCTCGATTGGGTGTTGCCTTTAATTTTAAACTCCATATATGTGATACAGTTTCTCAATATGCTCGCCAAATGGCCCACATAGCCGTGTAGAGAGCATTTCATGCACCACAACACGCTGGTAATAATATAAAATAAACTTGGTGCGTAAAGCGCACCCTACATGACTGGGGAAAACCATGTGGTTTGAATCATTGATTATGGTGGTTGGTGCCTACTAGGCTAGCAAATTGTTATATGTTTAAACGGAATATCTCCATAACCCCAAATTATTGTTCCTGAAATTGCTAGAAAAAAACCAAACCATCTAACTGCTAGGAAATAAAACTTATATTCACTATTTAAAATACCAAAATTGCTTGAGCCTATGCCACTTGGGTAAATATAACTATTTATAGAATTATTTTTTAATTCAACCCATACGGCTAAAGCTACAACAATTGCACCACTCCGCTGAAACCAAGAAGCAATCGTTTCACCTTCAGGCACCAAACTAGGCATAAAAAACGCAACAAAAGGAACAGAAGCTGCAAATAATAAAATAGGTAATGTCGTTAGTAAGCTCTTGTTTATAATTTTTCTTGCATCATCAATCCATGCCAACGCTCAATTCTCCCATGACACATAACAGTGGGTGGGCACCGCCCACAAATAAAAAACACCCATACAACATCTTGGGAAAGGTGATTTCCATGAAAATTGTCCCTCAACCAAAAAAATTCCTCCATGGGTTTTCAATGCTGGGGGTAAAAATAATGTGGTTTGAATCATTAATCATGATGGGTGGTGCCCACCCAGGCTTATTCATTAGGGTAATTTGCTTTGGGGTAGGTGGAATGTATAGAGTCCTTCCGACTGGGTTTCACCACTTTCATATAAAATAATTCCGTTTCTATACCAAAACTTTTTTCCCTTTGGGGCATTACTACCATCCATGGTAATAAAGCCAAACTTTACATTATTTTCGACTTTAAGATTGTCTCCATTTTTTTCTACACGTAGCATAATCTCATTTTTTTCAACAGAAAATATTTCATAAACCTCACCGTCTTTTAACCCTTTCATTCTTCTTACGAAATACTCAAATGACTGAAGATCAACACCAAATACGATATTCTTAATACCATCTCTACATTTTTCAATATAAGGCTCGATCAGTAATTTTTCTTCGCATAAAAACTTTATAAGTTGATCTTTCTTATCTAACACCAACCAACCACTCAATTTTTGACTTATAGTCCTTTCTCCATAATTTATTTCTATGACCGCCTTTACCTTCGTATTTTGTGCATGGACTAATCCATGGCAATTTTTACAAAGTAGGATGCATTTATCTAGTTCATCTATTTGCTTAGAAGATAATTTTTGCCTGATTAGGCTATCGTAGTTGTCATCCTTTTTCCCAGGATCAACGTGATGTAACTCAAACATACGACTAAATGTACCAAAACGCTCGAGCATATCTCCAACGCTCATCCCGCATACAGTACATCTATTACCTTTGTATTTATATAATTGTGCTTTATTACCCATAATCTTATATGCCGTAGATCACTGACACTGGATTACCCTAACAGTTGATTAGCCAGAAAGTACTAAATAACCACTCATATTGACCACCTTCTGCCCAGCACGCTTAGTACCAGTAACCCCTGGATTGAATCCCCAAACGTAATACATACCGCTATCTGACGTAATGAAAAACAAGCATCAACAAACTCACCGGCTAAAGCCTCGGCCTCCCAAAAAAGGGGAGGTCGAGGCTTTAGCCAGTGGGTGGGAAATATCAGGACTTACCAACCGGCCCCATATCAATACCCAGACGACTGGCCACATCCAGGTACGCTTCGACAACACCGCCTAAACCCTGACGAAAGCGATCTTTATCGAGTTTTTCACGGCTCTCTTTATCCCACAAGCGGCAGCCATCCGGGGAGAATTCGTCCCCCAGGGTGATCTTGCCCTTAAACAGACCAAACTCCAGTTTGTAATCCACCAGCAGCATTCCGGCATCATCAAACAGCTGGCGCAGTACATCGTTTACCTGGAAGGTAAGCTGTTTCATTTTCGCCAACTGCTCTTCGGTCGCCCAACCGAAGGTGACTGCCAGGGATTCATTCAGCATTGGGTCGTGCAGTGCATCATCTTTTAGGAATAGTTCAAAGGTGGGTGGTGTTAACTCCAGCCCCTCTTCTACACCAAGGCGACGACAGAGGCTACCGGCCGAAATGTTACGCACTACACACTCCACCGGAATCATCTCCAGGCGTTTTACCACCGATTCGGTATCGGAGAACAGTGACTCCAGCTGTGTCGGAATACCTGCATCCTCCAGCTTCTGCATAATGAAGTGGTTAAATTTATTGTTAACCTCCCCTTTGCGTTCAAGCTGTTCAATTTTTTCACCATCAAAGGCGGAGGTGTCATTGCGGAATGACAAAATCAGGTAGTCAGAGTGGTCGGTGTTGTAGACCGATTTGGCTTTACCGGCGTAGAGTTCGGTGGTTTTTTGCATGGTGTTCCTCAATCAAACACATATCTTAAATGGAAGTCAGGCAACATCGCGCCAGGCCAATCCTTGCTGCTGCCCCGCCACAGAGACCCACTCTGGCTGACAGTTTAAAACAGCACTCAAGGCCTCACGGGCCAACTGTGGTCTGTTGTGTTTCTCACTCAGGTGGGCGGCAACAATATGTTGGAGCCGTGAATTATCCAGTTTTTCCAGCAGGTTTGCAGCCTGTTTATTGCTCAGGTGTCCGTGATCACCACTGACCCGCTGCTTTAAATTGTGTGGATAGCTGCCATTCAACAACAGATCCAGATCGTGATTGCACTCTAAAACCAGGGCGTGACAGCCACTCAGCTGCTCGATAAGGTGCGGCGTTTCACAACCAAAGTCGGTGGCCAGACCCAGTTTTTCCGCGCCGTTGGAGAAGGTGAATTGACACGGCTCGTGGGCATCGTGGGGAACCGGAAATGGGTTTATCTCCAGATCACCAATGGAGAACGGCTGATGGGTGCTCATCAGACAAAAGGTGGGCAGCTCACCGGTACGTGCAGCGCGATGGGTACCGGCGCTCAACCAAACATGCAAGTTGTGCTTGCGCGCCAGGCGGCCCACACCATTAATATGATCACCGTGTTCATGGGTCACCAGAATGCCATCCAGTTGATCCGGCGTTTTCCCCAGAACTGCCAGACGCCGCTCACACTCTTTTGCCGAGAAGCCACAATCAACCAGCAGGCAGGTGTTCCCCTGCTCCACCAAAAAACCGTTGCCGCCACTGCCGCTGCCTAAATATGCAAATCGCATTAACGGCCACTATTCACTAAAGGTCTGCTCCAACTGCGACATAACCTGTTTGGCTCGCTTGCTTGAGGTCACCTTGCCTTGCAGGTTCTGAATCTGAATCTCGGTACGGTTTTCATCCAGAATGAAAAACTCGATCCGGTAACGCCCCACTGCGTGTTTCTTCGAAGGCGTTAACACATTTCCCATCCATGAGCTCTTACGCGCTTTGGCCGCTTCACTCTTATCTTCAAACCGGGCGATCAGAAAGCGCTGGTTAACTAATCGCTCCTCAACCATGTTGCCACTCTTTTCAATCGCTTGAATGGTGCGACGCCAGGTATCATTAAATCCGTGATTGATTATCAGGCCCAGCCCGCCTTTCTTCCCCCGATCCTGCAGACTCACCTCGGTATCAGCAGTGGCCAGCTCTGAAAACTCAACCTCACTATCACCCAGGTAGAGCGCCAGACGCTTTAACATCTCAATTTCAAGCTCCACATCCACCTCACGTGGCTGCCACTGATCACCCGACAACACTTCGCTACGCAGGCTCAGGTAAATTTCACTACTGCCCGCTGTTTTGCCATATTCAAAGCGCAGACGGTATTTATCACGCAACGTATGACCATCCTCCTGGTACTCAAACCAGTCGCTCTCCAGAATACCCAGATCATCATCGTCTTGTGCCAGGCTAAAGCCTTTGTGCTTTAGAAAGCTGCGCGTTGGCTCCCACAACTGCTCCGGGTTGGCGTTTGCCTGAAGCCAGATAAAGTTACCCTCCCGCACAACAGAGAGATCCTGCTGGGCAACCATCTTCAATGTGGTCGAATCCTGCTTGCAGTCACCACGATAACTTGAATAGGTTGTATTGCCATCAACCACCTTGGGCAGTGCCATATCCAGCTTTTCAACTGGCCGATCCAAACCGGGGGGAATCTCTAACTTGGCCTCAGGGCGTGCTTTGTAATATTCGTGACTGGCAGAATAATTGCTGCAACCATTCAAGGCGACAGATACCAGCAATACCAAAGCCAATAGAGAAAAACGATTACTCATAAACTTACCCCGGCTTGGCACATCGCATCGGCCACGCTGTTTTGATATTGTTCAGAAAGCTCCGTCAGTGGTAAACGAAGAGCGGGTTCAATCAAACCCAGCCGTGCCACCGCCCACTTCACCGGAATCGGGTTCGCTTCTAGGAACAGATTTTCATGCAAACCCACCAACGGGCCATCCAGCTCTGCTGCTCGTGCAACATCCCCGGCAAGTGCTGCGGCACACATATCACGCATCGCCCTGGGCACAACGTTTGCCGTGACTGAAATCGACCCCTTGCCACCCTGTAGGATAAATTCACGGGTGGTAAAATCATCGCCACTGTACAGATCCAACCGGTCACCACACCGCTCCAGAAGATCTTTGGCACGCTGCAAGTCACCGGTTGCCTCTTTAATCCCCACAATATTGGGAATATTCGCAAGTCGAGCCACCGTTTCTGGCAACAGGTCCACTGCGGTTCGACCGGGTACATTATAGAGAATCTGAGGAATAGCCACCGCCTCGGCAATCGAGCGGTAGTGCTGATAGAGCCCCTCTTGAGTTGGCTTGATATAGTAGGGAGTCACCAGCAGGCAGGCATCGGCCCCCGCCTCCATTGCTGCACGAGTCAGGAAGGTCGCTTCGCGGGTACAGTTTGAGCCGGTTCCCGCAATCACTGGAATACGCCCGTTCACCAGTTCCACGGTGCGCCGAACCACACTGGTATGCTCTTTTTTACTGAGCGTTGCAGACTCACCCGTGGTGCCCATAGCGACAATGGCATCGGTCTTGTTCTCCACATGGAACTCAACCAATCGAGCCAACCCGTCAAAATCGACACTGCCATCCGCCTGCATCGGGGTTACCAGCGCCACCATACTACCGTGAAACATGTCGATCTCCGCAAAAATGCTCAAAAGGTGCAATGTTACTGGGGGGCGGATAATAACTCAAGGAATAGCCTTATCCAATGCGAAATGAGTGCGAAACAGAGCTAATACACCCCATACATGATTCGCCATCTAAAGATGGCTCCTACAATCGATTGATAACGTTAAGGTAGCTACCTTTTGGTTATGATCAGATCAACAATACGGTTTTTCACAGTGTCTCATTTCAAATTCAAGTGTTGAGTGAGTGATTTTGAAATGCTCTTCCAATGCTGTTTTCAGTGCTGTTTTAATAGTTTCTGACTGGTTAAAATCCTGGATCACCACGTGGGCTTCCAGCGCATTTTTATGTTCATCAAGCTGCCAGATATGCATGTGATGAACGTTTGAAACACCCTCTATATTTTCCATCGCGCTGATCACATCTTCAATGGCAATATCTTCCGGTGTGCCCTGCATCAGGATATGAATGGTTTTGGGTAGCATGGTTGCAGCCTGATAGAGCACAT
>Ga0256834_1003140_pt1 | contig 10020 bp, 10 predicted proteins | sample 4281140metaG_FD_190536 | JGI IMG/M metagenome (GOLD analysis project Ga0256834, IMG submission 190536) | Hydrothermal vent microbial communities from East Pacific Rise, Pacific Ocean - 4281-140 | ecosystem: Environmental > Aquatic > Marine > Hydrothermal vents | place: Pacific Ocean: East... | reverse complement strand
AAGCTGCCAGCGCAATATCAATAATACTGTTTAAATCTTCCACTTTTCTTGTGAGATCAACACAATCGCTTGCCATTTGCGCCAATCTTTCACGATCATAGCCAATGAATACTGGCAATCTATCAGCTAATGAGCCAATTCTGTCGAGTTCGATTGCGCTAATATCTGTATCGGCAGCAGAAGTCACTACCATGAGATAAACTAGTGCGTCTTGTGCTGATAATGTCATTTATTCGTCCTTTTTATTATCTGTAGTTATAGTTATGAATTTGCGCTAAAGTTACAAGTGCAATATTGAAATTATTTAATTCATTGCCTTTTTACCTTCGCTTATGCCACATAGGACTAACTAAAATTATAAATAAAAAATTGGAATATTATTGTGCCTAATTCTCATCTTTCTCCGCTAGACCCTGAACTTTTTGAGGCTGCAAAAACTGCAAAAGCTTGGCCGTTTGAAGAGGCAAAAAAATTGATAAAACGGATAAAAAGAACTGGGCAAAGCGAAGTATTTTTTCAAACGGGATATGGGCCCTCTGGTTTGCCGCATATCGGCACATTTGGCGAGGTAGGACGCACAAATATGGTTAGAAACGCCTTTAGGCTTTTAACCCAAGATAAAATTAAAACACATCTTATTTGTTTTTCTGACGATATGGACGGCATGAGAAAAGTGCCGCCGCATTTGCCTAACCAAGAAATGCTAACACAAAATTTAGGCAAACCGCTTTCAAGTGTTCCCGATCCTTTTGATGGCTCTCATAAAAGTTTTGCGGATCATAATAATCATCGGCTTATGAGCTTTTTAGATATGTTTGATTTTAAATATGAATTTATCTCATCAACCGAGCAATATAAATCTGGCGCATTTGATAAAGCGCTGCTTAGAATGCTCGAAGTTTATGATAAAATCATGGATATAATTTTGCCGACTTTGGGGCAAGAAAGACGCGAGACATATTCACCATTTTTGCCGATATGCCCAAAAACTGGCATAGTTTTGCAAGTGCCAATGATTGCACGAAATGTAACAAAAGGCACAATAACTTATATTGACCCTGATAGCGGAAAAGAAGTCGAAACCACTGTTACTGGTGGCGCAGTTAAATGCCAATGGAAGGCAGATTGGGCTTTGCGCTGGTATGCGCTTGGCATTGATTATGAAATGGCGGGTAAAGACCTTATTGAAAGTGTTAAACTATCATCAAAAATTGTAAGAGCGCTTGGCTCTGTGCCGCCCGAAGGTTTTAATTATGAGTTATTTTTGGACGAAACAGGACAGAAAATCTCTAAAACCAAAGGCAATGGAATTTCGGTTGAAGAATGGCTAACTTATGCCTCGCCTGAAAGTATTGCGCTATTTATGTATCAAAAACCAAAAGCGGCAAAACGTTTATTTTTTGATGTAATTCCAAAAGCGGTGGACGAATATTTTAGTTTCGCTAGTGCCTATGAGCGCCAGAGCAATGAAGAACGACTAAATAACCCTGCTTTTCATATTAATGGCGGAGCGCCGAAAAAAATTGATATGCCAATTAGTTTTGCGCTTTTGTTAAATTTAGTCTCAGCGGCAAATGCGCATGATAAAGAGGTATTATGGGGTTTTATTTCTCGATATGCGCCAGATGCAACACCAAAAAATCAGCCAGAATTAGACAATTTAGCAGGTTATGCAATTGCTTATTTTAATGATTTCATTAAACCAACAAAAAAATTCCGCGCACCAGATGACAAAGAAAAACAAGCTTTGATTTTACTTAGAGATGGGCTGAATGATTTTGCTGATTGTGTTGATGCAAAAGAGTTACAAAATCTAGTTTTTGCAATTGGTAAGGAGGCTGAATTTGAACCTTTAAGAGATTGGTTTAAAGCGCTTTATCAAGTGCTTTTAGGGCAGGATCAAGGACCACGTTTCGGCTCATTCATCGCGCTTTATGGGGTAAAAGAAACGCAAAAGTTAATTGATGATGCTTTGGCTGGTGAGTTTTTAAATTAGTTTGTTTAAATATTCTTATAAAATCTGTTGTAAATTGGATATAAATGGACATGATTTACTCCTAATATGGGCGTATTACTAACATCACAAGCTCATAAATTATTAGGTATTCATTCCGCGCGCCCCACCGTTAAAGCAAGACTTTCTGGGCTTACAAATGAAAAATTTATAATAGCTCGTGGCAAGGGCAGAGGAAGTTATTATGAAAAGAAGTAATTTTAATGCTGGTTATATTATAAATTTTGAAATTTAGATTTTGTAAAAACTATTGCCCTGCAAGTTTGTTTGCAATGTTAAGTCCTCTTTCAGATCTATAAAGAGCTCCAAGAGATTGTAAAAGACTATATTTACCTTCTTTTGGTAAACCTTTAAATGCCCATAGCATATTTGGAGTATATTCTTTCATATTGTTTTCTGTTCTTCGTGAAATTCCCCCTCCAGATGCTACTTCTGGTATAAATTCTTCTTTCCAGTATCCATGTAGGTCTTCTTCATAGTCATCAATTGCTGTAGGATTTGCAAGAAATTCAACCTCTCCATTTGCCAACATACAGGAAAAGGCTCTGTTGCCCTGAGTTAGTGCCAAATAGTCAATACCGAGTTTGCTTTCAGGACAAGAATTTTTTGCAGTCGAGGAAGTTTCGCCCGCCCAAGCCTGAATATTAGCAAAAGTTACAAAACCAACAGCCAGCATAATTACAAATACAAATCTTTTTACAAACAAGCGCTCAATCATTATAATTCCCTCATTACCCAAAACTATTATTACTTCTTTTATTCACTGACTAGCCCAAAGAATACGGGCTATCCAATCTAAATCGCTATTTTTAATAACTATAGGCTCATGATTTGGATTAAGTGAATGAAGCTCAACCTGTTTTTCGCTTTGGCGAAAAAGTATTTTTGCCATTACTTCACCCTCAGTAGTACGGGCAACAACCCTGTCTCCACGGCGTAATTGCTCACTTGGCGAAACAATAATCACATCACCATCACGATAAAGCGGCAGCATGCTATCGCCCGTTACTTCAAGCGCATAAGTGCTACCATCTTCTTTGCTGGGAATACGAACCTCGTCCCAACCCTGACCAACAGGAAAACCACCTGAATCAAAAAAACCACCCGCTCCTGCCTGCGCAAATCCTAATAATGGTACAGTTTGAGCAGGTTGATTGATTGAAGAAGATTGAGTGTAAGAGCCAGTTGATGCCCAAAAACTATCAAATGTTTCCTCAGTTGCGTCAAGCGCTTTAGCAATACTTTCAGTTGAGGGCCAACGCTCTCTCCCATCTTTGCCCATTCGTTTTGATTTATTAAATGCAGTTGCATCAAGCCCTGCAAGCTTTGCTAATGCAGAAGTCGATAAACCATGCCGAGCGGCTAACATATCTATTGCGTCCCAAATACTGCTATGTTCAGTCATTTTTTAGTCTATGATCCTTAAGTTATGGGAAATTTATCCCAAAAAATGGAAAACAATCCTATTATGTCAGTTTTTTATAGTGTTTGTAAAGTAAATAAGAGAGTTCTTGCTCAGTTATCATTGATTGCATAATGTCAGTTTATGAAACAGAATCAGCACAAATATGTTTATAAAATTACTAATACTCAGCTTTGGAGTGAGGCTAAAAAATCAGGCACTTTGCAAGGAATGCCGATTGATATAGCCGATGGTTATATGCACTTTTCAACTATTGATCAGCTCAAAGAAACTTTACGCCTACATTTTAGAGGGCAAGGTGATTTAATGTTACTTGAGATTGAAACAAAAAAAGTTGAAAAAAATCTTAAATGGGAAACATCAAGAGGCGGGGCATTATTTCCGCATCTTTATGCTGAGTTAAAAACTAACCAAATTTTAAAAGCAATAACAATTTTTGTTGATGATTTGGGCGAAGTAGATTTAGGAGATTTAATCTAATGTTTTCTTCAATATCGTCATTCTTAAAATCAAGTGCATTGCAAAATCTTACACGTGAGAGCCTGCTAAAAATGGATCCTGAAATTGCACATCAGGCAACTATTGCAGCGCTTAGACTTGGTTTTGTGCCTGCCAGTGAAAATGTAGATGCAGTGCAATTAAAAACAAATATTTGCGGCCTAGAATTAAGCAACCCAATTGGCATGGCAGCGGGTTTTGATAAAAATGCGCAAGTCAGCACCGCACTAAGTGAAATTGGTTTTGGCTTTTGTGAAATTGGCACTCTTACACCCCGCCCGCAAAGCGGCAATGAGAAACCTCGCCTATTTCGAATTCCACAAGCTGAGGCAATTATTAATCGTATGGGGTTTAATAATGAGGGGCATGAAGCAGTTTTTGAGCGGCTTGAAAAACAAAACAAGCAGCATAAAATTTCTAATATTATTGGGGTGAATATTGGTGCAAATAAAGATAGCGATGATTTTATTGCTGATTATGTTTTGGGGGTGAAAAAATTTGCTCAGATTGCCGATTATCTGACGATAAACATCTCCTCACCAAACACTAAGGGCTTAAGAAATTTGCAATCTTATGAAGCATTAAAACGTTTGCTGGATGAAACATTAGCAGAGCGATCCAGAGCTAAAATTCATGTGCCAATATTGTTAAAAATTGCACCAGACCTTGAAGAAATTGAACTTGATGAAATTGCTAAATTGGTGCTTAATAGCGATCTTGATGGGTTGATTATCTCGAACACTACCATCACTCGAGATAGCGTAAAGGGACTTGAGAATAACAATGAAATGGGCGGACTATCGGGCAAGCCATTGTTTAATCTCTCAACAAAAAAGCTAGCACAAATGCGGCTTCGAGTCGGCAATGATCTACCAATAATTGGAGTGGGAGGAATTCATTCCAGCGCCAGCGCTATTGCCAAATTAAATGCGGGTGCAAACGCCATTCAGCTTTATTCGGCACTAGTTTATTCTGGCATGGAATTGCTTGATGAAATTAAAACTGGGCTAGTGAAAGAGGTGCGAATTAAAGGGCATGATAATATTAACTCGCTAACTGCAACGAATGTGCAAGACTGGGCAGACGGTAAAGTTGAGATTTAATTTTTGGGAAATTTTTCCTTCAATCAGGCATTTAGAGGAAGTTTTTTTAGACAAATAATTTTGGCATTTTGCGCCAAAGGAAGAAAGCAAAAATTATAGTGCGAGCAATGAAAAAGACATGCATTGCTACCCATAACCCATTTAGACCAAATAGGCTTTGTAAAATTATTGCAAATATTAAATAGATTGCAGCAGAAATTACCATGCCGTTTCTTATCGTTGATCCCATAGTTGCGCCCGCCATTACGCCATCAATTACAAATGCTCCAACGCCAGTAAAAGCAGTTAAAGCGGTGATGAAAATATAGCTTTTTGCCTCTTGGCGAATAGCAAGGTTAGTCGACATAAAGTCAATTAAATATCCACCAAAAATCAACCAAAATAGAAATAGAAAAAACCCAATAATCAGTGCCCAAAACATAGTAAGTTTTATTGAATCTAAAAATGCCTGTTTATCATTCGCACCAATTGCTTTACCGCATAAGGCTTCGGCGGCTTGCGCTTGTCCATCAAGAAAATAAGCGGTAATTAGCAAAAAATATAATAGCAACTCATTGGCGGCGAGAGTGACATCTCCCATGCGAGAAACTTGTGCGGTAAACCAAGCAAAAGTGAACATTAATACGCCAGATCTTATCATTAAATCACGACTTAAAGAAAATAAACGTTTGATCGCTACAAGGTTAAATATTTGACTGATTGAAACTAGCTCAAGTGATTTTTTTAAGCCGCCAAAATGTCTTGCAATCAAAAATAATCCAACAAAGGTCGAAATCATTTGCCCAATTAAAGTGCCAACCGCTACCCCTAAAACTCCCATTCCAAAACCCTGTACTAATAAAATTGAAAAGAAGATATTAAAACCATGAATTAACAATTGTAATAACATGCCAGTAGTGGCAGCAGCACGCCCATAAAACCAGCCAAGCAACGCAAAATTTATTAATACAAATGGAGCAGAGAATATACGGATTGAAAAATAAGTTGAATATGCTTGATAAGCATTTTTGCTTGGCACGAGTAATATTTCTGCCAGCCATTTTAGTGGAATCAGCAAACAAATAGCTAAAACTCCAAGTATTAAAGCAAGCAAAAAAGCCCGAGCAAAATGGCTTAATCCATCATCTTTTTCTTTTGCACCAATTGCTTGGGCAGTTAGCCCTGCTGTGCCAATTCTAAGAAAAAACATAAGTGAAATTATTACTGAAAAAGCCAAGCCGCCAAGCACCACCCCTGCCAACAATCCAGCATCGCCCAAGCGTCCAATTACGGTTAAATCTACCAAGCCTGCCAATGGCTCAGTGATGAAAGCAATGGTTGCAGGAATAGCGATTGATAAAACTGCTTTATGGGTGACTTTAGTTGATTTTATCATTTAGGCTTAGTAACTTTTAACCCCGCTGGTGTCTGACAAAGCGGCATAATTTCAATTGAATTTACATTGATATAATGCGGGCGAGTGGCAAGCCAAAAAGCGGTTTCAGCAATATCTTGAGGCAAAATTGGCTCTAAACCTGCATAAAGACTTTCATTTGCTTCATCATCACCATAAGTGCGCACTTTGGTAAATTCAGATTTTGCCATTCCGGGCGCAAGTTCAGTTACACGAATATCACTACCTTCTAAATCAGTGCGTAAATTGGCTGAAAATTGTGCAACAAAGGCCTTAGTAGCACCATAAGCATTACCGCCCCGATAGGGGTAATGCCCAGCAGTTGAGCCAATATTTATAATCGAAGCGCCTTTGCCTGCCTCTTCAAGCAAAGGTATCATTTCTTGAGTGGTAGTAATCAGCCCCATAATATTAGTCTCAACCATAATGCGCCAATCCTCTAGTTTAATATCTGGGATAGGGTTAAGCCCAAGCGCCAATCCGCCATTATTAAGCAAGCAGGTTACGGGTTTGAAATTTTGTGGAATTTCACTAATAGCATTCTTAATTGAATGGCTATCCATAAGATCCATTTTAGCGATATGAACTTGTTGTTTACCAAGCTCATTTTGCAATTTCTCAAGCCGCTTAATTCGCCGACCCGTGGCAATAATTTTCCAACCATTTTTAGCAAACAGCTTAGCGCTCGCCTCACCAAAACCAGATGTTGCACCCGTGATAAAAATTACCTTGTTGCTCATAGACCTGCTCCATAAAAAGAATCTCTTGGAGCTTAGACAAATATACCTATCTATGCAAAATATATCACTCTATAAAAATTCTTGCAATTAAAATGACGATTAATAATAAACATACTAGCCATGTCATTGATGCGCGAAGGCGGGCGTAAAATTCTGGCACGCCGCTTGACCAAACGTCCCATGCGCCTTGAAGTGCAAAACCTATCATTAAAACTATTAACCCAAATGTATATGGCATTAAAAGAATAAAAAATCCTGCGGCTGAACCAAGCATACCAATAATAAAAGTTAAATCAGAACCAGCGCCACCTTGCAATCGAATACCCCAGCGCACGCCGCCAAGAAAAGATAAAATCAATACACCAAAGCCAATTACTGCTGGCTCAAATACCGACTTTTCAACTGGCAAAATATTGGGATAAAACGTAACTATTAATGCTGCAATGAATGGCAATAACCCAAAAATTGCGGCCAAAGTTACTATGCGAGACCAAAATGGGGGAATATGTGACATAAACAACCTCTTATTTAGCGCCGAAAAGCAACTCCGCCTAGCCAGCCTGTGAATAGGGCTAAGAATACGGCAAAAATTCCATATAGCAAGGGGGATTGTTTAGCAAAATTACCCAAAAATCGCTCAAATCCAGTTTTTTTAACTGAGAATGGCTCGGCCTGTTTTGAAACAAGTACACCATTTTGAAAAAGATAAGTTTGGGCAATATAATTACCTACGGGAACATTTGCAGGCAATTTTATTTGAGTAGAAAAAAGCGTGTCTGAGCGAAATAAAATTGCATTCTCATTCACTCCAAATAACCCCTCATCTTTCATCAAGCGAATTAGATTTGCATTAAATGTTTCACTATGCTCATCAGATTTTTTTAGAGAGAGTTGTGGTTGAACATTAAGCGGCAAGCCAATTTCTCTTAAAGTCTCATCTGAAGCAATATCGCTTAAATTCGTATCTGATAATATCCAAAAGAACGAAGAAAATCTATTATATTTTTCATAATCAGAGTTAAGCCAAACACCAAATTGTTTTGATTTTTTACGAATTATTCTATTTATAGTTGGTCCCTTTATTACAGTAATTATATTAAATGAACCCGTTATTATTTTATCTTTTGCACCATGCTCGGCTTCAATATTGCCAAATATGGTAAGAGTATCGCCTGAAAAACTAGAGTGTATTGATATTTGGCTATCAGAAAGACCACTAACAAGCCTTTGCGCATGTGCTGTAGTAAACAGTGCAAATGAAATTATAAAAGATAAGATCAAGGAATATATTCTAATCATTGACCCAACTCCCCAATGCTTAAAATAGCAGTGCTAAATAAGTCAGCTGGCTCAAAAAACAATGAATATGCAAATCTTAGTGCCACGCTCAAAACAATTATTGCAAGTAATGCACGCAATTGATCTCCACGTAAATATTTGCCCACAGAAGCGCCAAATTGTGCGCCAACCACCCCGCCAACCATTAGGCAAAACGCCAATAATATATCCACAGTTTGCGAATCAACGGAATGCAAAATAGTTGAAGCCGCCATAATTGCAATTACCTGCACAAGCGATGTGCCAATCACCACATTGCCCGGCACACGCAAAATATAAATCAGCGCAGGCACAAGAATAAACCCGCCACCAATACCAAGTAATGCACCTAAAAAACCAATTGAAGCACCAATAAGCAAAACTGGAAAAACCGAAACATAAAGTTTGGATTTCTTAAATCTAATACGTAATGGCAGACCATGCACCCAATTATGCTGACCAGGTAATTTCATCTTAGTTGTTTTACCTCTAAAATCTCGCAATAAAGAGCGCATAGATTCAAGTAACATCATTAGACCAATCATGCCTAAAAACAATAAATAGCCCAAAGAAATCACTAGATCGAGATGCCCTGCATCACGCAAGGCAGAAAAAGCAGCAACGCCGCCGAACACGCCAATAATTCCAGATAAAGATAAATATAGCGCAAGGTGGAAATCTATTCCAGAACGTCTAAAATAGCTTAATGCGCCAGAGGTTGATGCAGCAGCAACTTGCCCAGTAACTGAAGCAACCGCAACGGGAGCTGGGATGCCAGAAAAAATCAATAAAGGAGTTAAAAGAAATCCACCACCAATACCAAATAATCCAGATAAAAAGCCAACCGCTCCCCCCATCCCAATAAGAAAAAAGAGATTAAGAGATATTTCTGCGATTGGAAGGTAGATTTGCACGTTAAATCTATGCCTTTAGGATTATATTTTAATAGCTATTAATTATCATAGTCATGAGTTATCTGGCTTAGCCCATAAGGTCAATATCTGTTATTAAACTGGTTGGCTACCAAGCACAGCTAATAAGCGGGGGTTAATTGTTCCAGATGGGTTCATGCCGGTTTCAGTTTCAAATTCTTTAATTGCTTCACGAGTTCTTGGCCCCATAAGTCCATCGGGCGTGCCAACATCATAACCAAGTGAAAATAATACTGCTTGCACTCGTTTAATTATTTTTTGATTATTAATTGTTTTACCAGGGTTAAAATCTTTTGCCCAAGAACCAATGGGAGCAAAATTTGCTTCAATATTCATCTTTTTTTGCTTCCAACTCAATGCAGATGACCTTAAACCCGCAACAATTTTACTATCTAGTGAACGAGCAACATCATCACGAGCTTTTATAGCATCTTTATCGCCATTAAGTGCAGCAATCAAAAACCATTTATAGGCAATTTCTAAATTTTGCTTAGTTCCCAAACCACGAGCATAAAGCATTCCCAAATTAAACTGACTATCAGTTAAACCAAAATTTGCAGCTCTCTCAAACCACTCAATAGCAGTTGTAAAATCTTGTGT
>Ga0256834_1003139_pt1 | contig 10020 bp, 10 predicted proteins | sample 4281140metaG_FD_190536 | JGI IMG/M metagenome (GOLD analysis project Ga0256834, IMG submission 190536) | Hydrothermal vent microbial communities from East Pacific Rise, Pacific Ocean - 4281-140 | ecosystem: Environmental > Aquatic > Marine > Hydrothermal vents | place: Pacific Ocean: East... | reverse complement strand
ATCCTTAAAATGGAAAATTATCAGGCACCTAAGCTGAGTAAAGTTGTCAATACAGTAGCAAGTAAATAAAACAATGAAAAGCATTAATTGCAAAGGAAAATTAATAGATCTGGAGAATCCAAAAGTGATGGGAATCTTAAATCTTACCCCAGACTCTTTTTATGACGGAGGAAAATACAGATCGGAAAAAGAAATTTTACTCCAAACGGAAAAAATGATTGCGGAGGGAGCAACTTTTATTGATATTGGTGCATACTCTTCGAGACCCGGTGCAAAACATATTGGTGAAGAGGAAGAACTGTCAAGGTTAATTCCAGTTTTGGAAATTATTCTACAAAGATTTCCAACTATTTTAATCTCAGTTGACACGTTTAGAAGTAAAGTTGCCCAACTTAGCATTGAAACCGGTGCTTGCATAATCAATGATATTTCTGCAGGGAATTTAGACCATCAAATGTTTACTACCATTGCAAAGTTACAGGTACCATACATCATTATGCATATGAAGGGAAATCCAAAAAATATGCAAAACAAGGTAGATTACGATCATTTAATCAATGATATCATCTATTATTTTTCAAAGAAAATCAACGAATTAAGAGCATTAAACGTCAATGATATTATCATTGATATTGGATTTGGGTTTAGCAAGACCCTTGATCAGAATTATGAATTACTTGCTAATTTAAACCTTTTTAAAAATTTAGAACTTCCTATTTTAACGGGTATTTCAAGAAAATCAATGTTATATAAGTATTTAAATACAACATCTGCGAAAGCTTTAAACGCAACAACTGTTGCCAATACAATTGCGCTGCAGCAAGGCAGTAATATATTAAGAGTTCATGATGTAAAAGAAGCAATAGAAACCATTAAAATTTTAGAAAAATCAAATCTAATATGAGAAATAATTACCTGATTTTCTTTGTCATTTTTTCAATCTTCTTTTTTAGCTGTTCAAAAAAAGACGTTCAATTACCTCTTATTAAAGCAGATGGTTTATCCAATATTTATAATCATTCAAGCATCTGGTTATTCTATAAAAAAGACGGAAAAGATACTTTGGCTGTTTTAAACAAGAATAATAAGATTATCAACACGCATTGGATCCTTCATATTGACAAGCGTTTAACCATGAAATATGTTACACCCGTATTAATTGAATTGCAAAAGGCTAAAATCAAACCTTCCATGCACAAAAAAGAAGGAAGCAATCTATACTATAGTTATGCAAACACAAAGTCAAATCAAATATCACTGATTGAATTCAAACCGACAAATTTTCAATTATCAAAAAAAAATCAAACAGATTCATTGGGTGACGGACAAATGATAAAGGTGATTCTCAAAAATAATAAAATACTGGTAAACGGAAACAGTTCTTACATGGATCAACTGAAAAGTATGCTAAAAAATTATAAAGAGAAAGATTCTCTTCACAGTTCCAGAATATCCTTTAGATACGATGAAAACATTAGTTATCAGAAATATTTACAAACCAAAATGATACTTTCAGAAACTAAAATAGCGATAGATTCTATTGAATATATTTATAGTTTAAAATAATTCATACATTTACAAAAACTACATTACTATTGGATGCAATTAATTTTTTAGACATTGGCTTTTTAGATATTTTAGATATCGTTTTAGTTGCTGTTTTACTTTTTTATATTTTTAAACTGATCCGAGGAACTGCAGCAATCAATATTTTTATTGGTATTGCCATTATCTATTTGATCTGGAAATTGACCCAGGCATTAGAAATGGAGCTTCTGAGTGATATTTTAGGTAAATTTCTGGGTGGTGGTTTTATTGCTTTGATTATTGTTTTCCAACAGGAAATTAGAAAATTTTTATTAATGCTTGGCTCTACTAATTTTGCTTCTAAAAAGGGTCTCATGAAAAAATTTAGCTTTTTCAATACAGAAATTGCCCCAAATGATCATATTGATATCATTGTGAGTTTTTGTGAAGACATGGCAAGAATAAAAACCGGTGTGCTAATTGTACTGGAGAGAAACAATAGTCTTGATTTTGTTAAAATGACCGGAGATAAAATGCATATTGAAGTAAACAAACCCATTTTAAAAAGTATTTTTTATAAAAATAGTCCGTTACATGATGGTGCTGTAATCATTGAAAATAACATCATCACTGCTACAAGAGTCATCCTTCCTATTGAGAACACAATTGAAATTCCTGCCCATTTTGGGTTGCGACACAGAGCAGCTTTGGGAATAACCATCAGATCCGACGCTTTATCTATTGTTGTTTCCGAAGAAACAGGACAGATTTCCTATCTTAACAATGGTGCCTTTGTTCTTTTTGAAGACAGCAATGAACTTATTGAAATTATCAAAGAGGATTTGAATTAGTAAGCTTTTATGGATCATAAAATTATATTTAAAACCAATAGACTGGTTATAAGGCATTTTGATCTATCAGATAAATCAAATTTCTTTGATATGATGGGCAATCCTCAAGTCATGAATCCAATTCCATTAAAAGCTTTATCTAAAAAAGAAAGTAGTAAAAAATTACAGGAACTTATAAATCTATACCAAATAAAATCAGATAAAAAGATATGGGCTATCAACCTAAAAACGAGCTCTGCATTGATTGGCCTTTGCGGATTGATTATTAATAATGATGGCGAAAACGAAATTGCCTACCGATTTCGTGAAAAATTCTGGGGTTTTGGTTTTGGTACCGAAATAGCAAAAGGACTGATCGATTATGGCTTTAAAGAATTAGATTTTAAACTTATTACAGCCGACTCTTATATCTTAAACAAGAAATCAATTAAAATAATTGAAAAATTCATGTGTTTTGATAAAGAGTTTTACAATCAAAAAGATAATTGTATGGACAGAAGATATAAACTAACCAGAACAAACTGGGTTTCCAGTAAAACTTAACTGGCTTTTTTCTGGGCAAACTGGATATTGTACAAATTGCTGTAATATCCTTTTTTAGCCAGTAATTCTTTATGTGTTCCCTGCTCCACTATTTTACCTTCATCCATCACAATAATCTTATCTGCTTTTTGAATAGTAGCCAGACGATGTGCTATAATGATAGAGGTTCTGTTTTTTGTAATTTTATCGGTTGCATTCTGAATCAGTTGCTCAGCATGTGAATCAATGGAAGAGGTTGCTTCGTCTAATATTAAAATACTTGGTTTGCTTATGGATGCCCGTAAAAATGCGATCAATTGACGCTGCCCAACAGAAAGCATCACACCTCTCTCTTTTACATTATACTGATAATTTCCAGGTAGACTCATAATAAACTCATGAATTCCAATCTCTTTTGCTGCTCTTTTAACTTCTTCTAAAGTGATACTATCATCTTTTAAAGTAATATTATTAAAAATCGTATCCGAAAATAAAAATACATCTTGTAAAACAACGGCGATCTGATCTCGTAAACCGTGCAATTTATAACTGGAAATATTAATACCATCAATCATAATTTCGCCACTGTCTATATGATAAAATCGATTTAATAAATTTATAATTGTTGATTTACCCGCTCCCGTTGCACCAACGATAGCAACCGTTTCTCCCGACCTCACCTCAAATGAGATCCCTTTGATCACTTCCTCATCTTTGATATAACTAAAATAAACATCTTTAAAAGTCACATTACCTTTCAATGCTTTTACAGGAATTGTACCCTGATCTGTTTCTGTTTCTTCAGCATCAACAATTTTAAAAACACGCTCTGCCGCAACCATTCCCATCTGTAATGTATTGAACTTATCCGCTATCTGGCGTAATGGCCTGAATAACATATTATTCATCATGATAAAACTGATTATTTCACCGGCAGTAACCGAATTATCTGCAATGGCATTTAATCCACCATACCAAACTACCAATCCTATTGCAATCGATGGTAAAATTTCGGCGATAGGAAAGAAAATAGAATTATACCAAACGGTACGAACCCATGCTTTTTTATGTTTTTCATTGATAGATCTAAACTTTTCATATTCGATCTTTTCACGGGTAAAGAGTTGTACAATCTTCATTCCGGTAATTCTCTCTTGTACAAAACTATTCAAATTTGCCACTTCGGTTCTTACTTCCTGAAAAGCTGATTTCATCGCCTTTTGGAATACTTTTGTTGCAAATATTAAAATAGGCAATATGGAAAAAACAATTAAAGCCAGTTGATAATTCATCCAAAGCATCACACCGGCAATCACCAGCATTTTTAGCAAATCACTAATAATCATAAACAATCCTTGTCCGAATATACTTGCAATGGTCTCAATATCAGAAACAACCCGGGTAACCAGTTTACCTACTGATGAATTATTAAAATACTGCATCTTAAAATAAGACAAATGCTGAAAGAGCTGTATCCTCATATCTTTTACAATATTCTGCCCCAGCCAATTGGCAAAATAGATAAACAAAAATTGAAAAATCACCTCAAAAAGCAAAACGACTAACATCAAAATGATATAAACCAGTAATTGTTTTTCATTTTTATTGGTAACATAATCGTCAATTATTTGTCGTAGAAGTACCGGACGAACAGCCGCAAACAAAGCCAGAAGAACTACAGCAACAGCAGAAACAGAAAACTGTGTCCTATATTTTTTTGCATAGCTTAACAATCTTGCAAATAACTGCAGATCAAAAACTTTACCTGTAACTTTTTTATTTTTGCTCTTTTGTTCCGTCATTTCTTTTTTTTATAATCTTATCCGGGTAACCAACCTCTGTTAAAAACAATCCCATTGCTTTCACAGATGCTCCAGCTTTGGTTCGGTCTTGTCCTTTGATAATATCTCTAAATTCTTCCAAACTCAAATTATTCTTACCAACCTCTAGCAAAGTACCAACAATTGCCCTTACCATATTACGCAAAAATCTATTTGCAGTGATATAAAAAACCAAAAGATTCTCCCTCTTTTTCCAAACAGCATTATTAATTGTACAATTATATGTTTTTACATCGGTTTTTGACCTTGAAAAACATTTAAAATTTTCATACTCCAGTAATATTTTTGCAGCATCATTCATTTTTGGAATATCCAGATCATCATATTTCATTTGCCAGCTAACACCTTCCAAAAATGGATCTTTCACCAAAGAAATTCTATATTCATAACTTCTGTAACTTGCATCAAATCTGGCATGAGCATCCTTATCAACTAAAAATATTTGGCTTATTGCAATATCATTTGGTAAAAATGCATTGAGTTTGAACTTTAATTGAGATTCATTTAAAACATCATCCATATCAAAATGTAAAAAAAACTGACTTGCATGTACTCCAGCATCTGTTCTGCCACAACCAATCACCGAAATTGATTCTTTCAACAAAAGTGACAAAGAATGCTCCAATACCTCCTGAATGGATTTTGCATTGGGCTGCATTTGCCATCCATGGTAATTTTTTCCATGATAAGAAAGTTCAATAAAGTATCTCAAAAATCTTTAATTTTACGCCAAACAAAGATAATACAATATACTTAACGATTTTAATGAAAAAGATCTTGCTACTTTCGGATACCCATAGCTATATGGATGATAAAATTTTACATTATTGCAAAGATGTTGATGAGGTTTGGCATGCGGGAGATATTGGTAGTTTAAAAGTTACTGATAAAATAAAGCAGGTTGCTAAACTGAGAGCTGTTTATGGAAATATTGATGATAAAACGATTAGAGCTGAATTTCCACTGGATCAGAAATTCACCATAGAAGATGTACCTGTTTGGATTACACATATTGGGGGTTACCCCTACCGATATGACCAAAGAATAAAAGAAATCATTACGAAAAATCCACCAAAATTATTCATTTCTGGTCATTCTCATATTTTAAAAGTACAATTTGATAAGAAATTAAACCTTTTACATTTAAATCCCGGATCGGTGGGTAAATATGGAATTCACAAAGTAAGAACCATGCTTCGTTTTGCAATTGATAGCAAAGAGATTAAAAACCTGGAGATTATTGAAATAGAAAAAAAAGTTTAATTCTGTTTAGGCATTTTTGATTTGTATATTGGTACAGAAATAAAAATACTGGTTCCTTCTCCAATTTTAGAATTGATATTAAAAACTCCCTGCATCATTTTTACTCTTGCATCAATATGATTTAAACCCAATCCATCCTTTCCTCTTTCTTTTTTCACATCAAAGCCTTTTCCATCATCAATAATCTGGATCAATAATTTTTCTCCATTTCTTTCTATCAAAGTGATAGATGCATTTTTTGCAGCACTATGTTTTAATATATTATTGATCAATTCCTCAATAATACTATAAATTTTAATTTCAAATCTTTGATGGTATCTTTTAATTCCATTATCATCACTAATAAACTCAATTTTGGAATTAGAATATTTTTCACAAAGATCATGCACTGCAAATGCCAGTCCGAATTTTATAAGTACTGATGAGATCAACTCGTGCGAAAGATCTCTAATTTTAGTAGAAGCTTCTACTAAAATCTCCTGTGCCTTGTTTATTTCAACAGGAATATGATCTTTCAACTGTGCTTTTGAAGCCTGTAAATGTAAATTTACAGAGGATAATAATGCACTAACGCTATCATGTAATATCTCTGCAATAGTTTTTCTTTCTTCTTCTTTTGCATCAATGGTTGCATTGATAACTTTCAATTGTAAATTATTCTGTATTTGCTCCAGTTTATTTTTTTGTGATAATTTATAATTCTTGTAAAAAATAAAAACCAATATCAAAAAAATTAAAGTGAAAAAGGCCAGACCAAAAAACAAAACCTGTGCCTTAAATGCTTTACTTTTTTCAACTTCTGTACGCTGCTCTTCTAAAGCCAGGTTATACTTTCCTGCGACTTCAGTTAAATTATTTGCAATTTGCTCATTAACAAGAATTCGATTAATTTCATCATATTTTGATAGGTTTCGATAAGCATTTTTATAATCATGAAGAGAATCATAAGAAACGGATAAGTTTGCATATATTTTTTTCTTGAAGTTCTTTGCTTCCAATGAAGAATCAAGAGCAACAGTATTTAAAGCTTTTATATAATTATTTATTGCATCTTTATACTTTAATTGATAATGATATAAATTACCAATATTTACCGTTAAAATTGCCATCCCTAAGGCATCTTTTTGGTTTTCCTTGATTTTTAGAGCCTGTTTGTTTAAATATCTTGCTAAGTCATACTTTCCCTCATAGGTAGCGATTACTCCCAAATTATTATACGCATTGGAGATTCTTTGTTCTGTTTTAGGGGTAATGGGGTAATAAGGAACTTTTCGAAAATAATATTTGGCACTATCCAAATCATTTTTCGCATAATAAAAGCTACCTAATCGAATCAGTGCTTTTGTGATATTCACCGTATCCTTTAATAATTTAGATTTTCTTAATGCAAGTTTATTATAATAAATACCCTTATCAAAATTTTGTGAATTTGCAAAAATCTTAGCCAAGAAACTGGCATAAACAATATAAACAGATGATTTTGGTTTTGATTTTAACTTGTCAAAACCTTTTAGAAATCGTTCAACGGCCTCCTCTTTATTTCCGTTTTCATATAATATTCGTACCGATCTAAATTCAAATGCAAGATTTTCTTCACTATTCTTACGGAATGAAAAAGTATTTTTTGTGTTGGATATAAGCCTTTTAGCATTCTTATAATCTTTGACCTTTATCAACGAATCAATTTGTAGAAGTTTATCTTTTACATAAACAGATTGATTGTTGCTTTGTTGGGCATAAACAATTAAGCTAAAAGTGACAAATAAGAAAAAAAGAAAATTTGATTTTTTTGACGATGAAAGATCTAGGCTCAAGGTATTATTTAAGTATTAAATAATTTATATTACTTCATTTTTCAAGGCAAATATAGCCAATCCCACACTGTTTTTAACTTTTACTTTTTTCATCAGATTTTTACGGTGGGTTTCTACGGTGCTTTCGCTAATGATCAACTCTTCAGCAATTTCCCGGGTACTGTATTGTTGTGCCACAAGTTTCAACACCTGTATTTCTCGCTTCGTTAATGAGCTAATCAAAACTCCATCCTGACTACCTTCATTTTTCGGTTGTCCATTTAACAAAGTTTGCATCATTTTTTCTTTTACATCATCTGTAAAATACTGATTTCCAACAGCAACTTTATATACGGCATTTACAATATGCTCTCCGGCAGATTTCTTAGGAACAAAACCTTTGGCTCCCATTTGCAATACTTCTTTTACCAGTTTGATATCATCATAACTGGATAACACAATAATTTCAGGTCTTTTTTTAACTTTTTTAAGTGCCTTCAACACACCAATCCCATCCAGTTCGGGCATATTGATATCCAAAATTAATACATCTGCAAAATTTTTGTTATACCAATCGACTACCTGGACACCATTTAAAGAAAATCCGGTAACCTCAATATCATTCTCTATATTTAATACAGCCTTTACTCCATCGATCAAAATCTGATGGTCATCTGCAATATGAACAGTAATTGTTTTACCCATATTTTCTATTCTGGATTTAAATTAATATAAAAAAGATCCGAAAACTAATATTTTCCGGATCTCTTATAGTCTTTTAATAAAAAGAACGTTTTTAAACTGTTTTTATTGTTTAAATATTATTCCCAAATAATAATTCCCTGTGGTCTTCTTTCCGGTTCTTGGGTATTCAATAATGCATCCATTGCTGCAACATCATATGAATTCTCATAAATATTGTTAAATCCAGTTTCTACCTTACCATTCACAGTCTTTAAACCTAAAGTAACTGTTTTTGATGAGTTAGAATCCCCATTTTCCACTAAGAATATTTCATTAGATGTTCCTATCAAAGCAGAAGAAACAATTACATTTTGATCTACTGTAAAGGTTACAGTAACATCACCATTTGTGTTTTGAACAACAGGAGCAGATTCTAATAAAGTTCCTTCAATGTCATTTAAAACAGTTGTGTTTGTGTTAGTTAAGTTAGTTGTGAATGATGCCATAACCAAAAGTAAAGCAATTGCAATAGTAAAGTTTTTCATAATAATAAAATTTAAAGATTTGTTTGTATATAATTTTCTCCATTAACCCCTTAAAGTCAACATTCCAAATGTATCATCAATTGATATACAAAACAATAGCGAAATCAGGTAATTTTTTGCGTAACCGTAAACCACTACTTCTCTCCCTAAAAACCATTATATAACGATTTTCAAAGTGAGTTTATTGTATTGTTATGATTTTCCTTTATTTTTCCCTTTTTTTATTTATATATTTGACTGATTTTAAACTATTTAATTCCTTGCTCTCATCTTTTATTATTAATTCTTTTATTTTAAGGCAATTATTACTAACTTGCACCTACTAAACTGAGTTTCAATAGTTGAAATATTTATAGTAAGGAGGGAAGCTATTTGTGAATTGGAAACAATTTATTTCACTTCTCTCCTACTCCCTTTTACCTTTTTCCCCTAAAGAAGAAGTTTTATTCTTCTTAAAAAGTACTTAAGTTCAAAAAATTTGAGTACTTTTTTTTGTTTTATAGTAAGGAGAGAAGCTATTTGTAATCCAACAATTATGATTATTTTATTTCACTTCTCTCCTTTCTCCCCTACTTTCTGTACATACTTATAAGAATGTACTATGCTATTTAAAAGTAATTACTACTTCTATCAAATCTCTTTTATAGAGATATACTTTAAATTTTTTATGGAACTATAGCAATTTTCCCATTTTGTTTTATAGTAAGGAGAGAAGTTATTTGTTTTATGATCCCCTCAAATAATAAAATTATTTCACTTCTCTCCTTTCTCCCCTGTTTTTAAACTCTTCACTGAGTTAATCTTTATATCAAAGTAATTAACTTACTTTTTGCAAAACTCCTACTGGAGTATTCTTTTTAAATCTAATAAGGAACTTATAGCAACTTTCCTGATCTTATATAGTAAGGAGAGAAGTTATTTGATTTATGATCCCCTTTAAAATAAAAATTTCACTTCTCTCCTTTCTCCCCTGTTTTTATCTCCATATAATATA
>Ga0256834_1003137_pt1 | contig 10023 bp, 9 predicted proteins | sample 4281140metaG_FD_190536 | JGI IMG/M metagenome (GOLD analysis project Ga0256834, IMG submission 190536) | Hydrothermal vent microbial communities from East Pacific Rise, Pacific Ocean - 4281-140 | ecosystem: Environmental > Aquatic > Marine > Hydrothermal vents | place: Pacific Ocean: East Pacific... | reverse complement strand
TTCAGAAAGTATGCATCAGATGGTTATAAATGCCTTCATTGCGCAAAAAAAGCGAGGGCAAAAAGAGTTAAATGGTAATTTAAGTGAAACTGAAATAGATAGATTTTGCATTTTAGGCAATGATGCTAAAGATATTTTACAAAAGGCAATAGAGCGTTTTGGATTATCATATAGAGCAGTTGCAAATATTAAAAAAGTAGCAAGAACAATTGCTGATATAAATGAAAATAGTGATATTTCAAAAGCAGATTTATTAGAAGCCTTAAGTTATCGTAAAAGGGATTAGGTTTTGGTTAGTTGGTTGTTGTAATGTGATTAAGCAATATCAACTAAAACCTAAAAAAGCACACAAATTACTAATTACTAATCACTAATCACAAAAAGCCCTTCTCTTTTTTAATATTTTTTAGTATAATATCGAAAAAGGAGTATTTTATGAAAAAATTTATATTAATTTTACTATTTTCAATATTAACATCTGTTCATATTCAAGCAAAAGAGTTAAATCCTAAAAATATTTTAGAAACATTGCAAAGATTTTATGTAGATTTTAAAGGTGGAGATGAGTTGCTTCAGAAAGCTCAAGGTTACTTGGTTTTTCCAGAAGTTTATAAAGCTGGTTTAGTAGTTGGAGGCTCATATGGAGAGGGCGCACTTGTTCAAAATGGTGCAATAAATAGCTATTATAGAATGTATGGAACATCAGTTGGTATTCAAGCTGGTGCAAGAAAAAACTCTATGATTATTCTATTTTTAACAAAAGAGGCATTAAATAGATTTATAAACAAAGAGGAGTGGAAAGTAGGAGTTGATGGCAGTATTTCTGTGCTACATTGGAGCAAAGGAACAGATTTAAGTTCACTTGATTTGAAAAAGGATACTGTTGCTATTGTATTTAATGATTTAGGTGTTATGTTAAATCTCTCATTAAATGGAACAGTTTTTCAAAAATTGAGATAGATTTGATGGGCTTAATGGGGTTGATTGGTGTAGATAATGAATAAAAAAGTTTTATTATGGTTAGTGTTGATTTTTTTAGTAATAGATGGGGCTTTGCTTGTTTATAAAATTACAAAACCAAGTAAAAAACACCCCACTCCAATACATAAAGAGAAGCCACACTATAAATATAGTGTTTTTTTGACAAGTGATGATGGACCACTAGTTGGTAGTAGATATTTACATCAAATTATAAAAGATTATGAAGTTCCATTTACCCTGTTTTTAGTAGGCAAACCTGTTAATAGTGATAGTAGATTAAAACCATATTTAATAAATTATAAAAATAACTGCTACGCTATGCTTGGAAATCACAGCTACTCTCATGCTAATTTTCACTATAAAAAGTTTTATACAAATCCAAAAGGTGTAGTGCAAGATTTTTTAAAAAATGAGAAAATATTAGATATTAATTTTAGTGTTGCTAGACTTCCGGGTAGAAATGTTTGGGTATTAGATAATAATCATACAAAAGGTGAGCCAAATGCACTAAAAGCTGCAATTTTATTAAATAAAGAGCATAATTATAAAGTGTTTGGCTGGGATTATGAGTTAAGACACAATGGAAAAGGTAAAGTTTTAAAAAGTGTTAAAGAGCATTATAAACGAATTAAAGAGCTTTTAAAAAATGGCAAAACATACACAAAAAATCAAATAGTTATTCTTATGCATGATCAAATGTTTACAAATGACTTAAGCTCAAAAGAGCTAGGAGAGTTAATTTTACTACTGCAAGATGATGAAGAGATAAAGCTAAAAAAGATAGATAAATATAAATTTTAATTTAATTATAAAAGTTGATAACATTTTGCAATTTTTTAGTTAAATTTAGCAAAATAGGAGTATTATTTCACTCATTAGAGTTATCTTTAATTTTTATCTTTATATAAGGCTAACGCAATGTTTAGTTTTAATTCATTTTCTATACTTTTTGTTATATTAATTTTACTTGGGGTTATTCCTAATTTATTTTATACAGCAGGTTATCTACCACATATCAAAAGAAAAAAATATTTTATTGTTAATTATATTGGTTTTATAGCCTCCATGCTAGGGGTAGTATTGGCAAATGAAACTATGGTTTTTCTATTTTTTTGGGAAGTTATGAGTTTAACAAGTTGGCAACTTATACTTACTGAGAACAACAAAGAGAGCTTAGATGCTGGGCGTTTTTACTTTTTTATGACTCACTTTGGATTTGTTTTTGTATTGCTATTTTTTCTACTTCTTTCATCAAATTCACTATTTAGTAATTTTGAACATATAAAAATTGCGATAGAGGGTTTTAAATATCCTACTTTGTTATTTTTTCTTATTGCTTTTGGTTTTTTAAGCAAAGCTGGGGTTGCTCCACTGCATGTTTGGCTTCCTTATGCCCATCCAGCAGCTCCTTCACCTGTATCTGCTCTTATGAGTGGAGTTATGTTGAAGGTAGCTATTTATGCTTTTTTACGATTTTTATTTATGTTTGATAGCTGGGAGCTTGAGTGGGGAATTATTATATTGGCACTTGGGGCGTTGTCTTCATTAATTGGTGTGTTATATGCATTGGCTGAGCATGATATAAAAGCTCTTCTTGCAAACCACTCAGTAGAGAATATTGGAATAATATTAATTGGCATTGGTGTTGGTATGATTTTTACTACACTAAAAATGCCTCTTTTAGCAGCATTTGCATTTATTGCAGCAATTTATCACACATTTAATCATATGAGCTTTAAAAGTTTACTCTTTATGACTGCTGGTAGTGTTTTGCACCAAACTCACACTAAAAATATAGAAAAATATGGTGGATTGATTAAACTTATGCCAATAACTGCTTATCTATTTTTAATTGCTGCAATATCTATATCTGCTTTACCACCAACAAATGGTTTTTTAAGTGAATGGATGATATTTCAAAGTATGTTAAGCACTAGTGGAATTAGTGAAATATCGTTAAAAATATCTTTTCCTTTTGCTATATTTGCTTTGGCACTTACTGGTGGTTTGGCAATTGCTTGTTTTGTAAAAGCTTTTGGTATAACATTTTTGGGATTATACCGAAGCCAAAATGCAAAACATGCTAAAGAGGTAAATATTGCAATGTTAGCAGGAGAGCTTTTGATGGGTGTTGTGGTTATATCACTAATGCTATTTCTACCTTTTATTATAAAAATTATTAATAGTTCTATGCCAATTGCAAACATTTATAATAAAATCTTTCCAAATATGTGGGTAATGCACTCAGTTAGTAATAATGGGGGTGAAGTTTCACCACTAATTTTGCTTTTTGCACTACTTGGAGTTACACTCTTTGTATTACTATTTTTTAATGCTATAAATCCAAAAGTAAGAGTCTATCACACTTGGGCTTGTGGCTACCAAACAGGGGCAAAAAGCCAATATACTGCAACTGGCTTTGCTGGTCCTATTAGACGCTTTTTTAAATGGCTTTACAAACCAAATGTTCATACCCATACACAAAATTTAGCTGGTCATGAAACTAAATTTAGCTCATCTTTTTACGAGGTTCATATTAAGCCTCTATTTGAAGCATCTTTGTATGATGGAACTAAAAAGATTGTAAATTTAATAAGTTATTATGTATATAAGCTCTCTCATTTTGAAGAGTTTAATTATGCCGCATTTATCTTGAATTTAATTATATTAATTTTATTTAGTTTTAGAATTTTTTATCATGAGATAAGCTGGGGTAGCGTATTGTTAGAGGTAGTAGTAATGACAATAATTATTAAAATATTAATTTTTAGGGATAAAAAATGATTGAGTATATTAGTGAATTTTTACTTATATTTTTTATAGCTCCTTTTTTGGTTGGGCTAATTAAGAGTTTTAAGATGTTTATGCTCTATAAAAAGCCTATATCACCAATGCAACCATATAGAGATTTTTCTAAATTGCTTAAAAAAGAGTTAATTTACTCTAAAGAGAGTTCCAGTATTTCAAGATGGGCAGTATTTGGGGTATTGGTGCCAATTATTACTGTAATATTTATTTTACCACCAATTACTAGCAGTAGCTTTTATATCTCTTTTATGGATGCTTTTACGATTACTGGATTGCTATCATTATCTACATTTTTTCTTATGCTTTTGGGGCTAGATTCTGCAAGTAGTTTTGGAGGATTGGGAAGTAGCCGAGAAGCATTTATTGCTGCATTAGTAGAACCAGCAATGATTTTAACTATATTTAGTGTTTCTTTAATTGGGCAAAATATTGGTATTGCAAAAGCTTCTATAAACCTTGCAAATAACTTTCCTTTGCAACATGCAGCTAGTTATATATTGGCAAGTATAAGTTTTTTTATTTTACTTATTGCAGAAAATGGAAGATTACCAGTAGATAACCCCGAAACCCATCTTGAGCTAACAATGGTTCATGAAGCAATGATATTAGATATAACAGGGGCAAACTTAGCATTAATAGAGATGGCAGGGGCTATTAAGTTTACTATATTTGCAACACTTTTTGCAACACTTTTTATACCTTTTGGCTCACATATGGTTTGGTATTTGGCATTTGCAATTTTTATATTAAAATTAATAGCAATATCAATAGTTGTTGCACTAATAGAGATAAATGGTGCAAAATTGCGCCTATTTAAGGTGCCAAATTTACTTGGTATTGCGATAGTTTTTGCTTTTTTATCGTTAGTAACATTTTATATAGTGGGGGCATAAAGTGATAAATATATTAATGGGGCTATTTCTGGCAACACTAATTAGCGAACTCTTTACTACAAGGTTATATAGGTTATTTGCATGGTATGCCATAAACTCTTTAATGCTTGGGCTTATAGCAATTTATAATGGAAATAAGATAGATGATAGTGCTATGATAATTGCTGGTATATTAACACTTATTTTTAAGTTTATTATAATTCCATATATTCTAAAGTATTTTGTAGGGCATTTTGGAATTAATAGAAAAGTAACTCCCAGTGTTCCTATACACTATGCAATTATTTTGGTTCCTCTAATGTTGGTTTTTACATTTTATTTAATTACACCAATAATTAAAAACTTTACATTTACATCAAATTATGTTGCTATTGCAATTAGTGCGCTATTTTTATCACTTGTAATGATTATTGAACATAAAGATATGTTATCTAAGATAATTGGATTTTTATCTATTGAGAATTCACTCTTTTTACTTGGAATTACAGCAACAAATGGTATGCCAATGTTAGTTGAGCTTGGCATATTTTTTGATTTAATGATGTTTATTGTTGTTATTAATTTACTATTCAAATACCAAGGAGAGCAGTAATGGTTTTTATACTTTTACCCCCTGTTATTATCTTTATATTAAGCTTTTTTAAAATTAATAAGTTTTTTATGGCAACTGTTGCTTCTATGGTTTTGATACCCGTAATTTATATTATGTTTAATCCATTTGTTAATAGCTACTTTTATGTAGATAAGTTAAACTCTTATATATTGCTAATTTCATCTATTGTAGGTATTGTAGTTGGACTCTCTGGTATCTCAATGCCACAAAGATTAAAACTATCAGAAAATGCAATTAAGAGATTTTACAGATTTTTTGGGATTTTTTGGCTTGGCGTAAATATATCTATATTATCTAATAATATGGGACTATATTGGATAGGTTTAGAGTTTGCTACACTCTCAACTGTATATATGATAAAGGTAAAAAATTCACCTTTTGCAAATAGAGAAGCTTGGAAATATTTAATTGTAGGAGCTATTGCAATTTCGCTTATTTTATTTGGAATTATACTTATGTATGCCTCTGCTAAGCCAGTTTTGGGCGAGAAGGCTATGGATTTTTACTCTCTTGTAACAAATGCAAAGCAAATTAATGGCTACTTATTTGAGATAGGATTTTTAATTGCAGTTACTGGTATGTTTATAAAGATGGGGTTTTTTCCTATGAATTTATGGTTAAGTGATATTGAACGCTCAGCTATATATCCTGTAGGAGCGCTATTTAGTGGTGTTTTAGAGAGTGCAATAATTTTGGGATTTTTTAGATTAAGCCAAATTGAAATGGCAATAAATTATACTCATTTAATTGCATTTGTCTATATTTATGCTATTTTTACACTTTTTATGGTTAGTTTTTTAATTTATCGTTCAAAAGATTTTATAAGATTATTTTCACTCTCTGGAATAGAGCATATGACACTCATTGCCCTATTTTGGGTAAGTGGTGGATATTTTGCTGCTCTTTTACACTTTGGCGCACATGCTCTCTTTAAACCAGCACTATTTTTAAGTGTGGGAATTTTAGAGCAAAAGAGAAAATATATGTTTAAAGGAGCGCTAAGTGGTTTTAAAAAGCCAATAATTCCAATTATTATATCTTTGCTTCTTTTGGGTGTAATATCTCTGCCACCTTCACCAATGTTTTTTAGCGAAATTTATGGATTTAAAGCTATGATTGATATATCTAAACATATGAACTATTTTTTAACAATGATTTTTGCAGTATTTATAATTTTGCTACTAATTAGTCTGATTTTTTATAAATTTGTTACTGTATATCAAGAGGGATTATATGAAGAGAAAGATGCTAAAAAAATTGTTTACAAAAGTGAAATAATAATACTTGCTATATTTATTATTTCTCTTATTGCACTACTTTTGCCACAAACATTTAGTTATATTGAGGGGATAATGTCATGAGATTAGTAGCAAGATTTGCCAAAGATTTAATTGATAGTTTTGAAGTTATTGATATTTATGATAATGATATAAAAAGATATACTTTAAGTAAAGATAATCCAACTTTAGAAACATTAACAATAAAATATCCAGCTGCACTTTGGATGGAGAAGAAGATAAATGATGAATTTGGCATAATTTTTAAAAATAGTTTTGATACTAGAAACACAATTAAACATGAGTATTTCCCAAAAAATATATATCCAATGCGCAAAAGTTTTAGCAAAAAAGAGATAGAGTTTTGCGATTTTAAAGAGTATAAATATGAAGAGATAGAGGGCGATAGCCTATTTGTTGTGCCAGTTGGTCCAATACATGCTGGTATTATTGAGCCTGGGCATTTTCAGTTTTCACAAGCTGGTGAAGAGATTTTACATTTAGAGGTAAGACACTTTTATAAATATAGAGCAATAGAGAAGATGTGCGAGGGGAAAAAGCCTTTAGATATTTTGCAAATAATCTCAAGAGTAAGTGGAAATGAGTCTATTGCTTATCAAGTTGCATATAGAGATATTTTAGCACAATCTAGTGGCATAGAGATACCAAAAAGCTTAAAACAAAAGTATGCAATTTTACTAGAGTTAGAGCGTATAATACACCACTTGACAGATTTAGGTTTTATACCAAATGATGCAGGTTTTGGCTCTGCCTTAGCCTTTATGAGTGCAGCTAGTGAAGAGGCGAGAAGAGCTATGAAAAAGCTAACTAATCACCGTTTTGGATTTGATACAATAAAGAGTGAGCTAGATTTAGATTATAATATTTTAAATGAGTATTTAAAAAAATTAAAAGATGATTTAATATTTTTTAGAGATTGGATAGAGGATATTCCATCAGTTTGGGATAGATTTGATACAACAGGAGTATTAAGCAAAAAAAATGCTATAAAGTATGGCGCTGTTGGGCTTGTAGCAAGAGCTAGTGGAGTAAAAATTGATTGCAGAGATAACGATTTTTATAAAAGTTTTGGCTATGAGATGCAAGTTGGTAAAAAAGGTGATGTAGGAGAAAGATTTACTCTTAGAATTAAGGAGATATTTAACTCAATAGAGATGATAGAGCGTATGCAAACAGATAGCAGTGAGAGTATTGAGTTAAAAGATTTTAAAGATGGCGAGTATCATAGCTTTATAGAGAGTTCAATTGGAGAGCTATTTATATATTTATCAATAAAAAATGGAGTAGTTGATAGACTATATATCAGGGATCCATCACACATAAATTGGCAACTATTTCATACTACAATATATAAAGATATAATTGCTGATTTTCCACTAATAAATAAGAGTTTTGATTTAAGCTATGCGGGGAATGACTTATGATTAGATATTGGGAAAAAAGATTTAAAAGTGGTATTTTAACAGAAAATATAGAGCTTGATAAAGAGTTTAATGCGATTAAAAAAGAGTTAAAAAAGAGTATTAAAAAAAACTTTGCTGGTAGCTTGGCTATTAGAATGGTAGATAGTGGTAGTTGTAATGCTTGTGAAGCTGAATGCAATGCACTATCTAACCCATATTATGATTTAGAGCGTCTTGGCATTAGCTTTGTGGCAAGTCCAAGACATGCTGATATTATGCTACTTAGTGGTGTTATGACATTTAATATGTATCATCATGCTTGGGATTGCTATGAACAAATGCCTAATCCAAAATGGGTTATTGCCCTTGGTGATTGCGCTAAAAATTTATCTGTTTTTGAAAAAACTTATGCTATTAAAGGTGTAGATTTGCCAATAGATTATACAATAAAGGGGTGTCCTCCATCTCCAAAAGATATTATATTAGGACTATTAGAATTTTTAAGAAGCAAAGAGTAAAAAGCTTTACTCCCCTTTAGAGAACTATTGTTGATTGGTTGCATATTTTTTAGATATAGGAACAAATCTCTCTTCATCTTTGCTGTAGCACAATATCTTGCCACTTTCAATATCATAATACCAACCATGCAGAAATAGTTTTTTCTCATCTACACGCTCTTTAACAGATGGATAAGTTAGCAAATTTTTTAATTGATGAACAACTGAAATTTTTGTAGTATCTTCTTTAATTACATCTAGTGGAGCATTTGGCTCTAATTTTAAAGCCTCTTTTTTTGCTTCTTCGCCAAGTGATAACCATTTTATAGTGTGTATATTTTTTTCTGTAACTTTTACCTCTTTAAACATTGATGATATTGCACCACAATTAGAGTGTCCACAAACTATAATATTTTCAACCTCTAAATGCTCAGTTGCATACTCAATTACAGAAGCTGTAGCATGATAATCAGAATCTGGCTTAAATGGTGGAACAAAATTGCCTATATTTCTTGTTACAAATAGATCTCCTGGCTTAGAGTTGGTAATAATATTTGGAACAACTCTGGAGTCGCTACAACCAATAAAAAGCGTTTTAGGATTTTGCCCATGATGAGCTAAATCATAAAATAGTTTCTCATAATTTCTTAACTCTATATTTTTAAACTCTTTATAACCTTTTATAACTTCTAACATATTATCCCCTTATATTAAGATATGTTATTGTATAAAAATTGACTTAATAACTTAGTAAAATAGATAAAATAATATATTCAAAGCCATAATATGTATTATACATTACACATTCAATATAGAAGAAGTATCCTTCTAGTGGTAAAAACTTTTGAAATAATATAACTATTTAAACTTATAAACTCTTCCATATGGTGATTTTAATGCCAATTCAAACTTATCTTTATCATAAATTCCAAGTAAAAACATTTTTACATATAGTGAATTTAGAGTTTGATTATCTACAATTATCATCTGTTTTAGTGATTTTTTAAAAATAATTGAGTAATTTGAGTTGTTGTTAAATTTAAAAGCATCTAATTTTATATCTCCATTTTTATCTGTTTGAGTAAGAATTAATTTATCAATTGCTAAATCACCATTTTTTTGGTGTAAAATGCCTGTTTTTGTATCAAAATTACCATATCTAAGAGTAAAGATATTATTTTTATAATTATAGATATAACTTGGCATAAATACAACATTTCTTAGTGGTTTACCTGTTGTTAAATCTAAATTTCCAAATTCTACAATAGCTGGGAAAATATTTATACTTTTAATTGGCATATAGAGATAAATATCTCTTGTTTTTGGAGGTAATTTAAAATTTGAATTATCCAATTTCGCCAAAAAATCATTTGGATCTTTTTGGTCTGGTTGGTTATCTTTTAGTATAATATTTATAATTGCTTGATAAGGATCTCCTGCATGATAGTGTTTATCTTGTGGAGTTACAAAGTCATAATCTTTTGGAATTTTATCTAAGTTGGAGCCATCTTTTTTCCAATTTTCATAGCT
>Ga0256834_1003136_pt1 | contig 10024 bp, 9 predicted proteins | sample 4281140metaG_FD_190536 | JGI IMG/M metagenome (GOLD analysis project Ga0256834, IMG submission 190536) | Hydrothermal vent microbial communities from East Pacific Rise, Pacific Ocean - 4281-140 | ecosystem: Environmental > Aquatic > Marine > Hydrothermal vents | place: Pacific Ocean: East Pacific... | reverse complement strand
CAAAAGAGGGAAGAAAAAAATGACTAAAGTTGCGTTTATCGGATTGGGTAATATGGGTAGCGGTATGGCCGAGCGTCTTATTGATGCTGGCTTTGAAGTGGCGGTGTATAATCGCACGGCTTCTAAGTGTGAAAAGCTAGCACTACAGGGAGCACGCGTTGCGACCACACCTAAAGATGCGGTGAACGGCGCTGAAGTTGTTTTTGCGATGGTGGCGGACAATTGGGCCTCGCATCAAGTATGGCTTGGTGATGATGGCGCGCTGGCAGGGGACTTTGATGAAGGGGCGCTTGTGGTGGAATGTTCAACGCTTTCTCACTCATGGGTGCTGGAGCTTTCGCAAGAAATTGCTAAACGCGGTCTTAAATATATTGATGCGCCAGTGACGGGTTTGCCTGATGCCGCAGCAGCGGGTGAATTGGTGTTGTTTGTTGGGGCTGAAATGGACCACCTTGATGAAGCGCGGCGCTTCCTTATTCCACTGTGTAAAGAGATTATGCACTTTGGAGATGTGGGGGCAGGGACGGCCTATAAGCTAATTATCAACCTTATGGGCGCGGTGCAAATTGCAGCGGCGGCTGAGGGTTTTGCTATGGCTGAAAAGGCTGGGCTTGATTTAGATTTGGTTTTAAGTGCCATGTGCACAGGCCAAGCTGCATCACCGCAAGTGGTGCGTAACCTTGAGCGGATGGCAAAAGCCAAACACTCAGAGGATTTGATTTTTTCAGGTTCTATGCGTTTGAAAGATGCAATGTATGGTGTGCAGTTGGCTGATGGATTAAAAGCAAAAGCAGACTTTGGGCATATTGCTACGGGGAGTTTTCAGAAGTTAGCTGATATGGGGCATGGTAAAATGAATGAATGTAAAGTCATTGATGTCATGCGGTCTAAAATGGCATAATAATAATCCGTGTGGAAATTTATTTTTAGATTATGCTTGTAGTCATTTTTTCACAATGTTTTTTATGTTACTGACATTATTAACAGAATGCTGCATTATGGCGGCATCAAGGGATTTAAACTTTTAAGAGGGTAGAATACATGAAACCTACATTGATTATCGTTGGTGCTGATAAAGGCGGTGTTGGTAAAACAACAGTATCACGTGTGCTGATGGATTATCTTTCGCGTCACAATATTTTGTCACGTGGCTTTGATACGGAAAATCCACGCGGTACTTTGAATAGGTTTTACCCTGCCAATACCAAGATTATTGACTTGGCCGATGTGGCCGATCAAATGGCGGTTTTGGATACGTTGGATTCAGACAGTGCGAGCGTGACAATTGTTGATTTGAAAGCGGGCAATTTGTCTTTTGCGCTTGATTTGTTCGATCGCATTGGTGTTTTGGCTGCGGCCCGTGATGGTCAGTTTGATTTGGCTTTGGTCCATGTTGTTGGCCCGTCAATTGCTTCACTTGATGAAATTAGTGAGATTACCAAATATGTCCGCAACCTTGATTATATCATTGCGCGGAACTTCATCAACGAAACGAACTTTTTTGAGTGGGATGAAAAGACCTTCAAAAAGTATTTTGAAAACTTGAACTCTGCCCATGAAATCATCGTGCCTAAACTAAATGAAATGGCTTATGAGCAGGTTGATTTGGCTGGTGTTACTTTCCGCGACTTTATTGAAAATAAAGCGCCAGATGGATCAAACGGCAGTTACTCTTTCACGCTTCGTGGCTATGTCAAAAAATGGTGTAATGACATTGATGCAGAATTTGAAAAAACCCAACTTATTCAAGGCTTGCTAAATGCTGGTCGCGGTGGCCCCGTGCGTCAGGACAACGACAAGTCAAACGATTAAGTTTTAAAGATGGAAGAAAAATCGCACATTTATATCGTGTGTTCAGATCAGACGCGCAACGGCAAAACGCTGTTTGCGCGTTTGTTTGCTGATTTTTTACTGGTTTCTGGTGGTTCGCCGTTCATCATCGATCTTGATGCGCCTATTGGTGGCGTTTGTGAATACTATCCTGATTGCTCAGAAGTTTATGATATATCTAAAGTCACGGGCCAAATGGAAGTGTTCGACTGGATTTTGGGTATGCCTGGCCGTGATTATGTGATCGATGTGCCAGCACGGTTTTTAGATAAATTCTTTACTGTTATGGATGACATCGACTTTGTCGGTGGGGCGGCCGAACAAGGCTTTGACCTTAACGTGTTTTATCTGGTTGAGGGGGCTGGCAAGTCTCTTGATCGGGCCTTGATGATCCATGACAATTATTCCGTTGATCGGTTTTTTGTTATCCGTCATCAAGCGATGGATGAAGACCTCAAAGACTTTAATAAACTCTCGACCTTTCACGATATTGCAGGTGATGGTCAAATTGTATTGCCACCCTTGAGCCGAGAAGTGCTTGATTGCGTTGAGGCAAAGGATTTTTCATTTGTTGACTTTATTGGTGGGGAAGACATTGATATGTCAGCCAAAGCCCAGTTTCAGCTCGCGAGTTATCTTGAAACGGTTATTGATGCGATGGGGCGGATTAAACGGCGGATTGATATTGGTAACTTGACTCGCATGGACACGGGATTGCCATCTCGTTGAGACTTGAGTAACGCGGATGTGATGTCAGGTGCATTTTTCGTGACTAAAGGGACCGTTTCTTACCAAAGTTTCATTGTTTTTCTTATTTTTCTTCCCGCATTATGTCGCTAGAGTTGTTCTGGTTTACATTGAGCCAGAACAACCTACCTAAGGCATTGATAATCTTGCGTTTCGCGCTGTGTTTGTTCAACAAACAGAACATGAAACGCTCTAGGCAACAATTAAGCGATTCATATAAATCGTAAATAATGAAACGAGCACGCGGGATGAACAAGCCGGTATTGGGGTGTGAGTATTATATACTCAATGTTTTCACCAAAGAACGCTTTGGTGGTAATCCTTTAGCGCTGGTTGTTGGGGCCGATCATTTGTCCGATGCACAAATGCAATCTATTGCCAGCGAATTCAATCTGTCTGAAACAATATATTTACAAGAACCGTTGAATAAAAACCACACGGCAAAAGTGAGGATTTTCACACCCACTCAAGAGCTTCCCTTTGCTGGGCACCCCACTGTTGGGGCTGCGATTTTACTTGATGAAATGGGTGCCGATTTATCTAAGTCGGAAAATCGTGTGGTATCGTTAGAGGAAAATGTTGGGTTAGTTGATGTTGAGGTAAATCGCGTGGCAGGTGAGCCAACCTTTGCCAAGTTAAAAGCGCCTCGTTTGCCAACGGAAATAAATGATGTGCCGTCTAAAGAAACCATTGCAGGTGCTTTAAATATATCAGCACAAGACATTGGATATGGATTGCACCAACCCTCAATGTTTGAAGCGGGTAACACGCCGCTGTTTGTACCGCTAAAGGACCGTGCAACTTTAACAAAAATACATGCTTCACCGACTTTGTGGGCTGGTCTTGGGAATGCTGGCAGCTTTGGTATTTATGCGTATTGTCGTGGACCTGCGGATAGTGATTGTTTTCATGCGCGGTTGTTTGCACCCGAAGCTGGTGTTGTGGAAGATCCTGCAACAGGTTCTGCTGTTGTCGCGTTTGCAGGGGCTGTTCATAAAGGCTTGATGCTTGAAAATGGCGATTATTCATGGACCGTACATCAAGGTGAAGATATGGGACGGCCGAGCAAGCTTTTCCTAGATGTTTCAATTGTAAATGATGCGATTGTAAATGTGCAAGTGGGTGGATTTGCTGTGCGTGTAGCGCGTGGTATTCTACATATTTAGGCTGCTAGAGCACTGTGCGTTCGAATGAAAGCCCTGATATTGCTTTAACTATTTTAGGATTTATGCAGCCTTTTTTCACGATCAAATATGTCGAGTTTGTTAGATAAATTTGTCTTTATAAAATATTAGGACGATGTCCGTATGCTGACGACTGACAGATAGATAAATTTGGGGTTGGGAAGAATGATTGCTTTAGCTAAGACCAAGTCGGCAGTTTCATCAGCAAAATCGGCGGTAAAATCGGCTTTGACAACCGATGGCAAGAAACCTGTAGCGGCGATGTTGGCTGTGCTCGTTGGATATTTGGTTCTATTGGCATTGCTTTGGCCTGGCATACTTGTCTTTGCAGAAAAACGTGCCGTTGCAGATGCTCAGTACAGGGCAGAAAACTGGTCTGAACGGGTTATCAGAAAGCTGGTTTTTGTTGAACAGACTTTTCAATCGGGCGAAATGCAAATTTATGATGAACACGTAATTTCTAGTATTCACCGTGATGAAGAAGTGTTTCGTTATGTTTTAGCAAAAGCAGATGGTACAGTGTTTTGGTCGTCTAATCACTCTTTGATTGGTAATAAAGTTACAGGTTCTGTTGCCAAAACCCTTGCTACGAGTACCCGACCATCTAGTACACTTATTAGTGTTCCGACTTCAACTGTTGATAATATTGCGTATTATTCAAATAATAATGGCGAGAGTAGCCAGCAGGTATCGGTCTCTGTACACCCCGTTTTTTACCATAAAAACTTCGTGGGTTCGGTTCTTGTATATACCAATATATCGACAACAATTGCTTGGCTTCAGGCCAGCGCGCAAAAGGTTGCTATTATTGTTTCCGTACTGTTAGCGATTATTTTTGCAGGTATTGCTGGAATGATTTGGAACTTTGCTAAAGCGCGGGCAAAACAAGTTGTTGAAATTCAAGCATCTGAACTTGAAGCACACGAAATGGCTGACAAATTAAAAACGATGAATGATGATATTGCTAATTTGAATAATGAGCTTAAAAGCAATATGACAGCCTTACGCAAAACCCAAGATGAAGTTATCCGCAAAGGTAAGATGGCCCAACTTGGCCAGTTAACGGCAACAGTTGCTCATGATATTCGCAACCCTCTTGGCACGGTGCGAACTTCAACGTTCTTATTGCGTCGTAAGTTTGCTAAAGATAACCCCACGATGGTGAAGCCTTTAGATCGAATTGAAAAAGGTGTTGAGCGCTGTGACGGCATTATTTCTGAGCTGCTTGATTTTGCACGCAGCAAGAGCCTGAATTTAAAGAAACAAAACTTGGATGATTGGCTCGTTGCTTTGTTACGCGAACAATTGTCGGAACTGCCTGAGCAAATAGCGATTGAGTATCATCCAGGCTTAGGCACTGAGAATTATGAATTTGATGGTGATAGTCTTACGCGTGCGATTATCAACTTTCTTTCCAATGCTTCTGAAGCAATGGTTGGTAAGGGAGCAGAAAAACCCGTTAATCCTACAGCACAGCCTAAAATTGTTATTTCAACACGAAAGAGCGAACGTGGATTGGAAATTTCAGTTAAAGATAATGGCCCAGGAATTTCACAAGAGAATATTGTTAAAATTCTTGACCCGTTGTTCACGACAAAAAGCTTTGGCGTCGGTCTTGGCTTGCCCGCTGTTGAAAAAATATTTGAACAACACGGTGGTGGCTTAGAGGTTGTTTCTGTGGAAGGTGAGGGTGCAACCTTTACTGGCTGGATTTCTGCTACGCTTTCTAATGAAGCGCTTGAGGAAACTAAGGCCGCCTAAGTTTCAAATTGTTGACAAATTAAACATTATAGGTCAATGTTGCTTACCTAAAATTTAAGGTGGTGATTTGGCCTATATTCTTATGATGTTTAGTATTCTTACCAGCCAATTCTTGGTGATAGGTTTTGTTGCCAGATTGCATGACAAATGATGAGACGGGGCGAAAAATACTCTTCACCCCGCCTTTTAGTGGATTGTTCGTTCAGTTACTTGCCAAGTGTTTCGAGTGCTGCTTGGGCTGAGGCAAGGCAAGATTTTTCATCGCCAGCTGCGAGGTGCTTGGCTGCTTCTTCGCGAATTTCCAAAACTTTCGTCTTAGTATCATCGGCTGCTTTTGAAGTTTGGATAGCTGTGTCCAGTTTGGTAATTGCGGCAGCACAATTACCTTCTGCAAGAGCTGGTGTGGCAAATGATGCAATAGCGATGGTCGATGCAAGTAGAAGTTTTTTCATAATAATTCCCCGTTTAAAGTTAGTTGTTTTGAGTTGGCCTTTTGGGCGCTATCACCATCATGTGACGGTGACAGTTGCCTATAAGCCTGTGCGATGTGTTGGCTTTAAGAGGGATCAAAGAGTAAGTCGCGGTGGTTTTAGGGCGAGCGTGCCTTGTTTGTCGATTCTAATGACAAAGTGTCGAACATGGGTGCAAGGAAGGGTAAAGTCGTGATTGTTGATAAAAAACAGTTGTTAATGTTTTTCATTCAAGCTATTAGGCATTACAGTATAAATACTGACCTCAAGTTGTTTGGTATGTCAAACCGCTTGATGGAAAAGAGAATTAGAGAGAAACACGATGAGTGCATTTGCACAAAACAACAATATGAACGCTGGTTGCTCTGCAACTTCAAGCGCATCATTGTTGTCAGCATCCTTGCTGTCATCTGGCCTCCTCCTCCTGCTTATCTGCCCCTGATTTCCGGCTGCTCAATTGTTTGGGCGGGTTGTCAGGGGATGTGAATTTCAAAATATTTTTATTCGGTGCAATACGCGCTACAGCTATATAAAAGGCTTTTACAATGAGCAATTCAGATACAACTAAAGACATGAGTGCCAAAGACACGAGTGCCGAAGGTACTAGTACCAAAGACCATATCATCATTTTTGATACGACCTTGCGCGATGGCGAGCAGTCACCTGGCGCGACGATGACTTTTGAAGAAAAAATCGAAGTGGCCGCTTTGCTAGATGAAATGGGTGTCGATGTTATTGAGGCAGGTTTTCCCATTGCTTCGGAAGGTGATTTTGAAGCGGTAAGTGAAATTGCTAAGCAATCTAATAATTCTATTATTGCTGGTTTGGCCCGCGCTATTCCTGCTGATATTGTACGCGCTGGTGCCGCGGTTAAACACGCCAACAAGCCGCGCATTCATACCTTTGTTTCAACCTCGCCGATCCATTTAGAATTTCAGATGAAGAAAACCCAAGAAGAGGTTTTGGAGATTATTGCTAAAACCGTGGTGCAAGCGCGCAACTTGGTGGATGATGTTGAATGGTCGGCCATGGATGCCACACGCACCCCGATTGATTATTTGTGCCAATGCGTTGAAGCGGCAATCAAAGGTGGGGCAACAACGATTAACTTGCCTGACACGGTTGGCTTTTCAATGCCTGATGAAATTCGCGAAATGTTTGCCGCAGTACGCGAGCGGGTGCCTAATGCTGATAAAGTTATTTTCTCGGCTCACTGCCATGATGACCTTGGGGTTGCGGTGGCAAACTCTTTAGCTGCTCTTGATGGTGGCGCACGTCAGGTTGAGTGTACGATCAATGGCCTTGGCGAGCGTGCGGGCAATGCGGCCCTTGAAGAAGTTGTGATGGCGATCAAAACGCGTGGTGATATTTTACCGTATAAAACTGAAATTGATGCCAGTTATTTAACCCGTGCTTCGCGCTTGGTTTCTGCGGTGTCGTCGTTTCCTGTTCAATATAATAAAGCTATTGTTGGTCGCAATGCCTTTGCCCATGAATCAGGTATTCACCAAGATGGCATGTTAAAAAATAGCTCTACCTATGAAATTATGCGGCCTGAAACAGTTGGTGTTGCCAAAACATCTTTGGTGATGGGTAAACATTCTGGCCGTGCGGCATTCCAATCTAAATTGGCAGAGCTTGGTTATGAATTGGCAGACAATGCCTTTCAAGATGCGTTTGTGCGGTTTAAGGAATTGGCTGATCGTAAAAAACATGTTTATGACGAAGACATTGAAGCGTTGGTTGATGAGAATATTTCAACCTCAAGCGACCGCACTAAGGTTGAGTCTTTGTTGGTTGTTGCTGGCACCGCTGGGCCACAATCTGCAACGCTTACGTTGAATATTGAAGGTGTCCATAATACTGTACAAGCAACGGGCAATGGCCCTGTTGATGCGGTGTTTAATGCTATTCATGAATTGGTGCCGCACGAGGCTCGCTTGGCACTTTATCAAGTGCATGCGGTAACAGCGGGCACAGATGCGCAAGCTGAAGTTTCGGTTCGTCTTGAAGATGAAGAGACAGGCAGACGGGCAACGGCGCGCGCTGCAGACCCTGATACATTGGTTGCCTCTGCCAAAGCTTATTTGGCCGCGCTGAACAATTTGGAGATTAAACGCGAACGCGGGCCGTTGAAATCACAAGAAGATTTGGATGATGCTGCGCGACGCAGTGGGCCTTGATGGCATAACCCGTCGTCGCCATTTTCGGGCTTGACCCGAAGATCCAGAAACGTTGGGAAGTCTTCGAAGTAGAACGTCGTTTTAATCTTAAACGCAAATCTTCTGTATCCTCGGGTTAAGCCCGAGGATGACGCTAGAGCGTTTCATGTTTTGTTTGAATCACAAACAGGACATGAAACGCCGTAATTTCAATCACTTAAATAGGTCGTTCTGGGTCAATGAAAACAATGACAGACTCTAGAAGGTTTTAAGCGTTGCTCTTGCTCGCGATTTTTCACATGAACATTACATGAATGTAAGGTTCAGGTTTGGTTCAAGCTGGGTGGGGCATATTGGGTTCATCAACAGAGCAGAACAACTTAACAAGCTCTCATATGAACCAAATAAATAAAAGGAAACGCCTATCATGTTTCGTAAAATCGCACTTACAGCCGCAGCATTCGCCGTTATTGCCGGTGCTGGTCTAACCGCAAATACTCAAAAAGCAGAAGCAAAAGTTCACTTTAATATCGGTATCGGCCTTGGTGGTGGATACTATGGTGGTCCATATTATGGTGGCGGTTACTATCGTCCAGTTTATAGCGGTCGCCATTGTTTCCGCACACGCGGCCACAAAGTTCGCTATTGGAGCCGTTCACATGGTCATTGGCATAAGCGTTGGAAACGTGGTCGTTTGGTCTGTCGTTAAGATCTAAACTCTACGACTAACTAACTCATCAAGCCGCCACTTCTTTTAAATAAGAAGCGGCGGTTTTGGGTTGTGTGGAGTTTGCTTATTGAAAGGGGCGGGCTGGGTTAAACCGATATGAAACGGCAAGGCGAATACCATGGCCATTGGCCCCCTTTAAGCGGCGGCTCAATAAAGGCCCGAAATGGTAGGTGCGGGCGTTAAAATCAGCATAGGTATATTCAGCGCGAAGTCGCCAATTTTCTGAGACAGCTTTTTCAAGACCGCCTGAAACGACAAACCCATAGTGGGTTTTGTAGTCTTTGCCTGCAAAAAACAAATTTGAACCTTGCACCTTAGATCTGGCCTGGGCGATACCGCCGCTAGCAAAAACCAACCAATCATTAAAGGCGTAACCAGCGCGTAAGCGGATGCTACCGCCATGCATGATACGGTTGCTGCCAGTAAGTCCAAGGTTTGCGAGTTGGCCTTTTTTTGCTAAGTCGCCCCAATAATAATCTGCTTCAAGCCCGTAAACAATGTTGCCCGTTTGGTGCATATATCCAGCGAGTATGCCGCCAGCAAAACCTGTGACATCACCAGCAATGGTATCATTAGCTCTAACGCCGCCTAAGTGGGCGCCAAGGTAAAGCCCTGACCAATCATATTTTAATGAATCTGATTTTTCGCCCGCAAATGCGCCCGATACTAGGCTGCTAAAAATGCACACAACTACGCCGAAGCGCAAAACCCATCCGCCCATGGATAATACTCCCAATACTCAACTTACAATTTATAAAACGAGGAAACCGTCCCACCAGTTTGCCTCATCCCCATGTGATCTTCATGTGTCTAACTCTTTAACAACACAACTGACGTTTTCAACTTCGCTATTGATGCTTGTCGCGCTACGTTGAATTCACTTTGCAGATGTGAACGGACTTGCTTCTCAAGCCCTGTCTCACCACTGCGCGTGAATACTTTGTTTCAATAAAGCGCGATAAGCATTTGTCAGTATGGGGAACGTATCAAAGTATTAACAAAAAGTGAATCCTTGTTGTTAAGGTTTGATTCACCATTTTTAGACATGCTTAACAAATCATTAACGGCCTGATTCACTATGAGTCAAAACAATACAATTGTCAGCTTTGAGTGGGTCGGTTTTACCTGTAGAGTGGTGGT
>Ga0256834_1003135_pt1 | contig 10033 bp, 8 predicted proteins | sample 4281140metaG_FD_190536 | JGI IMG/M metagenome (GOLD analysis project Ga0256834, IMG submission 190536) | Hydrothermal vent microbial communities from East Pacific Rise, Pacific Ocean - 4281-140 | ecosystem: Environmental > Aquatic > Marine > Hydrothermal vents | place: Pacific Ocean: East Pacific... | reverse complement strand
CCCTTCACAAGAGGAGATAAACCACTATGCACAGTTGATATTTGATAGTTATTTTCAATCACTTTATAGACTCAAAACTGTACATGCTGATCCAAATCCAGGTAATTTTATCTTTATGAGTGATGGCAGATTGGGAATGATTGATTTTGGGTGTGTTAAAAAGATAGAAGACGATTTTCTTGTCGATTATAACAGACTGCACTTCTCGTTGATGAGAGGAGTTAGTGATGAAGAGTTAGTGGTTCAGTATCATGATTTAGGGATGATTGATGAGGGTGAAGAAGATGAGATGCTTACATTTTATCAAGAGACTATAAAACCTTTTGATCGTCTTTTTATTGAGATATTTTATGAAGATTCTTATGATTTTAAAAAAAATTCTGACTTTTCAAAAAGAGGATTTGAGCTTATCTTGAAAGTACAAAAAAAACAGTTTCAAGCTGTACATAAAGTCAATCAAGAGTTTATCTTTTTAGATCGTACACTTTTGGGTTATTATGCGATGTTTGAGCAGATGGGTGCAAAGATAGAGATAAAAAATGCTGTGAAAATTATGAAAAATTTTGAGATAGATGTTGCTAAAGTGATGCTAAAAAATGCTAAATAAAACTTTATTAGTCCGCATTGCACTACCATTAATATTTTTCCTTTTTATCTTGTGGATTATCTTTTTAGCAGGTAGTGCAAATTATAACTATGCTTTTTTTATGGTAGGGTCTATTCCTTATGGTGACAAAATTGCTCATGCTTTGCTTTATGGAGTGATGGCACTTTTGCTAAATTTTGGTTTGGGGTTTAAAACAAAACAGTTTTTAGGACTTAATATACAATTAGGGTCTATATTAGTTCTTCTTTTTGCAGGAGTTGAAGAGCTTTCTCAATACTTCTTTCCTAGTCGAACACTTGATATGTATGATTTCATAGCTGATTTTGTTGGGGTGTTTTTAGCTTCATATGTTTCAAATTGGTTTAAAAAAGTTTAGAGTGAATTTGCTATAATTTTTAAATCATGAGCACAATAATAAATACTTTTAGAGAAAATGAATTTGACAGTATTATAAGTGGCATAAGATTATGTTATAATAAAATATTTAAACTTAAAAGTATGATTTGTTAGGAGATTAGCCCTGCCCTGAAGACAAGGTTTTCTACATCAAAATAAAAACTTCCTAGTTTTATGTCAAAGACCCCAATGGTTATACCTTAAGCTTTTGCACAAAATATGTCATAATTTTTGCCAAACTAAACAGATAGCTACAGTAGAAAATTTGAGTTTTAGGTGCAAGAGCTGTGTTTCAAAGTTTAAAAATAATCTTTTTCTCTTAAAATCATGTTATAATCCACCTTAAAAAATTTCACCCTCGGAGAGCTAAAATGAAGCAACAATACAAATCATACCAAGAAACCGTATGTTTCTTGGAAGAGTGTGTTAAGCTCTACCCAAACATCATAACTATACAAAATATCGGAACAACTTGGGAAAAAAGAGATATAGTTTTAGCCACAATCTCACTAAATGTAGAACATGCAGATTTAAAACCAGCTCTTTTATATACAGGCACAGCACATGCAAGAGAGTGGATTGGAAATGAACTTGGAGTAGAATTTATAGACTATCTTTTAAAAAATCATCAAAGCGATCCAAAAATTACAGCAGCTTTAACAAAAAATACACTCTACATCGTACCTTGTCTAAATCCTGATGGGTTTGAGTATGCAAGAACTCATTTTTCATTTTGGAGAAAAAATAGACGAGATAATAAAAACGGAACTTTTGGAGTTGATTTAAATCGAAATTTTAGTGTAGGATATACAAAAATCTCAGATACAAACTCAAATGTTTACAGTGGTCCAAAACCATTTTCTGAGCCTGAAACAAGAGCTATAAAAGAGTTTGTTGATACTCATGAGAACATAACAATCGCACTAGATTATCACTCTCAAGGAAATGTCTTTTTTCCAGCTCACAATTTCAACCATGAAAAAGAGCTTGATGGAACAGATCTAAATATCTTATGTGCAAATATGAACTATGAAATCAAAAAAATAACAGGTCGTGAGTATGGAATTCATAGAGGCAAACCACCAACAAAGCTAATTAGTGGAAGTGGTCGTGAGTATTACTATTCAAAAGGAATTATCTCTGTTGTTGTTGAAGTTGGGACTAGAAATATCCCTGATTATATGCAAAATATGAAAGAGAGTGTAGATGAAAATATCCCTGCACTTTTATTTGCTTTAAAAGAGACTAAAAACTACTCCTTTAGAGCACCAAAAAGAGTAGAAAACTTTCACCTAAAATCTTGTGACTATGATACTATTTCACTAGAGTGGGAACATAGTGAATACGGTGAAAATTTATTTTTTAAAATTTACAGAAGTGAAAAAGAGAAACAAGCTTGTAATGATGCAAATCTTATTGCCACTACTAAAAAAAGAGAATTTACAGATATACAGTTAAAAAGTGGAACTATTTACTATTATTATATTAGAGCGGTTGATATGATAAACAATATAGAATCACCTTATGCTCCAAAAGTGAGAGCAAAAACCAACCTAGAAAACGATGAATTTTCAAGAACAATCTTTCCAACATCTCAAGAGATTGGATATGTCGCCGAAAAAACATCTGAACAAAACAGAGAACATTTTGGAGTAAATTCCCTTTTTGTAGGCATAAATGAGTCAAAAGGGATAAGTTATGCTGTTATGAATTTTTCTCTTGAAAATTTACCAAAAAATGCAATTATTCAAGAAGCAAATATCTCTTTGTATCCTATGAACCGTGTCAATGCTAAGATAGAAAAATATGGTGAATGGTCACTCTCTTTTATAGAGCAAAAAAGTATTGGTGAGATTACAGACTTTGATCAAGTGCACAATGCAGAGATTATTGAAACACTTGGAAATAGTATAAAATCTGAAAAATTAACTCAGGGTATCTGGAGTAATTGGCATTTTAATGCACTAGAGAGAAAAATATTAAAATCACAAATAGTAAATGGAAATGTTATTTTTCGTTTTGAAGGCCCTAAAAAACTTCCAGTTGGAAGAGATTCACAGATGATGATGTTTGATATTGGTTATGGAAAATTTGGCGGAGGAATTCACTATCGACCTTCACTAAATATCAAATACACAGTACCATCAAGTGAAATCAAAATCAAACCATCAACTATAAGCTCTATCGCAAAAGATGAAACTACTTCTGATTTTCTTAGTTGTGGATTTGATAAAAACGGAGACAAGATTTATGGGTTTATGGAGTTTGACTTGAGTAATCTTCCCTCTCCAGATGAGACAGTTGTAACTCATGCTTATATAGAGATACATAACAAGAAAAAACCAAAAACTGAACAAGATATGAGATACAATATAGAGTTTATCGATATAGATAATCATACATATAAAGATATCAAAGTAAGAGAGAGAATAGAATTTATCGGATATGAAGTAAGTAAAGCAGATCTGATAAAACATGACACTCATCACTTTTTATTTGATAGCTTTAGCAAAATAGAGTTAGAAGAGGCTCATAAAAATGATACTCCTGTCTCTTTTATAGTAAAATCAACTTCATCCTCATCAGCTAAAAACCATTTAATTGACTGGCATAAAAAAGATAGTGAAAATGAAGTAAAACTAATAATTCAATACATAAAAAGAAGAAAATACGGAGTTGCAAAAGTTACAAATCTAAAAACCACAAAAGAGAATGGTACAATAAAAATATCTTGGGATAATCCAAAAGATGAAGCTCAAGTTGGAAGTTTTGTAGTAAGAAATCGCTTTCATCCACCACAAAATCCTTACGATGGAGTTAAGCTATATGCAGGCTCTGATAACTACACACTAGATAATTACGGCTCATCAAAGGTTGATAAATATTATGGAGTATTTACATACGATGATGTACCAAATTATAGTGAACCTGCTATAATAGAGTATAAATCAAAATAACTTTATGGTAAAAAAAGCGACCAAAAAAGAGATACAAGAGATAAGAGAGATTTTTGTAAAACATTACAGTGATGCTGTAACTGAACTAGAGTATAAAAATCTATTTGAGCTTTTGATATCTGTGATGTTAAGTGCTCAATGTACAGATAAAAGAGTAAACATTATCACTCCTGCACTTTTTAAAAAGTACCCAACCCCTGAGCTTTTAGCATTAGCAGATCTTGATGAAGTAAAGACTTTCATAAACACTTGCTCTTTTTTTAACAATAAAGCCAAAAATCTTATAAAAATGGCAAACCAAGTTATGACAGAGTTTAACAAAGAGATTCCACTAAATGAAAAATCACTCATCTCACTAGCAGGAGTTGGTCAAAAAACAGCTAATGTTGTTATGATAGAGTACACAGGGGCTAACCTTATGGCAGTTGATACTCATGTTTTTCGAGTATCTCATCGACTAGGACTAAGTGATGAAAAATCTGCAATAAAAACCGAAGAGCAACTCACCAAAAAATTCAAAACCCATCTACACATACTTCACCAAGCAATGGTTCTTTTTGGAAGATACATCTGCAAATCAAAAAAACCTTTATGTGAGAGTGAGTGTTTCATGGTGGAGTATTGCAAGAGTAAAGAGGCCTTTAAGCCTGCTTGACTTTAAATTTATTAGCTACATATGCCACTCATGTCATTTGCAATAAAATCTCAACAACTTTTTTTGGATGCAGCAGAGTGAACAAATAAAATTGAAACATATTCACCAAATTATAATTATCTCACAACAGCTCTCCTGAGCTTTTAGTTATTATTTTACTTTATCTTGTACCTAAATCCTGCATAAAAAGCTCTAGGACTTGTCGAATAACCGCTTATCTCTTGATACTCTTCATCTAAAATATTATCAATTTTTCCATACAAGCTAAATTGTGAATTTATATCATAATCAGCGATAAAATCTACAACAATATAGCTATCTAATTTTCTATTTCTACTATCGTCTCTTTTACCAACATACTGAATTAAAGTTCCAAAATGTGCATCTGATAATCCATAATAATCAAGTGAAATATTTGCACTATTTTTTGGTCGTCTTAATAACTTTTTGCCATCTTTATCTTCTGCTTTTAAATAGGTGTAATTTAATCCGTAAGCTAAATCAAAATCTTTTATGCCATTTTCATAAGATAGCTCAACTCCACTTAAGCTACTCTCATTGGATATGTTATAAAATTTTCCCATAAATGTCATAGGATTTTCTATAACATACTCAATCATGTTTTTTACCTTGTTATTAAAATAGGTAATTTCAAAACCTTTATAATTTACACCAACATCAAAACCTTTTGTCTCTTCTGGATTTAAGTCTTCATTTCCTACATGACTGTAAAGTTGATAAAGTGATGGTATATTATATGCGGTTGCATAATTTACTGAACCAACTAATCCTTCAACACTCTCATGTATATGTTTTAATCCTAGTTTATATGTAAATTTATTATCAAATTTTTCAAATTTATCATATCTTATGGATTGACTAAAGATGGTTGTACCAGATCTAAAACCTGGGGTTTTATTTGAGTTGGACACAAATACACCGCTATTTGCATAATCTTCTCTGTTTTTGTTATCTAACTTAAAATTTTTATAATCAATTCCAGCACTCACTTGTCCATCTTTTTTATATTCAACTTTAAAATTCAACCCTATCTCGTCTACATATCCACTATAATTTCTTGCTGCATCCTGAAAATAATATCTCTCAAAATTTGATCGATTTGCATAAATTTTTGTCTGATTTTCACCTTCCGTTCTAACATAATTTAAACCATAAAAGTGCTGTTTTGAATCAACTGAAGAGTTTGCATCGTTTGGATTTCTGTTGTCAAATTGACTTTTTGAGTCTATGATATTGTAAAATACTTCAACTCTATCTTTGGTTGATGCATTAAATCCTAATCTAATATCTGCGGAATTATTTTCGTATCCATCATCTTCAAAATCTTTTAAATTTGCATCTTTTGGCACAAGTGCAGAATAACCATCAGTTGTAACTCTAAGAGCATTTAAAGCTACATCAAATTTATCTGCCGTATAACTACTGTTTAATCCATAAGTCCTTGTATCAAAACTTCCATATTCACCATTTATAGAGGCACTAAAACCAGCTTCTTTTGCTTTTTTTGTAATTATATTTATGACACCAGCACTTGCATCTGCTCCCCATATGCCTGATTGTGGTCCTTTTATAACTTCTATCTTTTCAATATTTTCAATTAACAGATGTGAAAACTCTGCTCCACTTCTGCCTGTTGGATTGTTATATCTAACTCCATCAATAAGAACTAAAACTCTTTTTGATTCAAAGCCTCTAAGTTTTAATGAGCTAGCTTGCCCTAACCCACCTTGTCTGGAAAGATTTAAACCTGAAATGGAACTTAAAGCTTTTGTAACTAGTTTAAATCCTCTCTCTTTTATCTCAGCGGCCGTTAGAACTTTTACATTTGCGGTTGTATCCTGAAGTGATTGTGAAAATTTTGTTGGAGTAGAAATGGTAATTTTATCAAGTTCAATACTAGATGCAAAAACTTGAGTTGTTAGTGCAGAGGCTATGATAACTGGGAAAATGTTTGTTTGCATAAGATACACCTTAAAAATTATTTTATGCCACAAATGATAACAAAATTTTACTTGTACAATATTAAATTATTATTCTACTATTTTAAATACCAAAATATTAAATCCTAATTTTTTACAAGAGAAAAAAATCTACTCTTTATCTTGTAAAATTTGATCTAATATCTCAAATACCCTATCACTACCATCTTCCATCTCTTTTAGTCCAACAAATATCTTATCGATATTAAGTTCTTTATCTTTTATAGCATCAAAAACTTTATGAGTTGCATTATGCACTATAGCATGAGGAGCTTCAAGTGATTTATAGCTAGGTAAATTTTTAAAATTTTCAAATCCATCCCCCTTCTCATACCACTGCCCTAAACGACAATCATGGTGACTTACAAAATCAAACTGCTCTTTTTGAGTAATTCCAGAGATATAAGTATTGATTTTCCATATCACATGGTCAACCTTTGCCAATGTCATAAATACTCTATCATTTGTAAATTGGTTAAACTTAAGAGTATCTTGCATAAGAGTAGCATTTTCTCCAAGTACACTATCTAATTTTTTAACACACTTATTTGAACCATTTACACCATCTAAAACTTTTGAAAATTGTTCAGCTAAAGTTGTAACATCTTGCTTCATAGACTGTAGTGATATATTTATCTCTGAAACTGCTTTATCTGTCTGATCTGCTAGTTTTCTAACCTCATCAGCAACAACAGCAAATCCTCTTCCATGCTCACCAGCCCTTGCTGCCTCTATAGCAGCATTTAAAGCCAAAAGATTTGTTTGATCTGAAATATCTTTTATCATAGCAAGTACAGCTCCAACTTCATCTGCTCTAGTTGAGAGAAGCTCTATTGTCGACATAGATTCACTAGAACCCACTGAAAGCTCATCTAGTTTTGTTGAGATGTTATGTATCTGCTTATCTGTATGTGAAACAGTATTAACCAAAGAGGTTAATTTTTGATTTCCACTTTTTGACTTAACAACTGAGTCAGCCATATTTGTTTGAATATCTAATAAGTTTTTTTTCAATTGTTTATTTTGATAAGTCATCAGTTCTAGCTCTTTGTTTTTGGTATTTATCTCTCTATTTCTAGTATTTTCCTTCTCTAGTTGATGTAGTTGCTCTTTTAATATCTCATTCTCTTTTAAAATTTTACTATTTTCCTCTTCTAGTTTTTCTAGTCTCTCCATCTGTGTACGATTTTTAAATAGTGTCATCAATATACTCCTAAGCAAATTTTATAAAACATCGACATATTTAAAACTTATTTTATAGCTAAATGAATATTATGCCAAATCAAGTATATATCATTTGCTTAAAAAAGTAATTAAGGTTGTTTTATATTGAAGTTTGTAAGTGTTGAATTTATCTCAATCAGATTACAAATCAATTGTGCTAAAATAGTTTAAATTTAAAAAAACAAGAGGTTAAAAAATGAATAATAAAGCACTCCTAAGTGAAATGTTTACCCTCCAGCAGAGACTAAATGACGAAACAAATGGAAAAGATTGGGAAAAAGGATATAACAAACATGGTCGTATCATAAATTGGAAAAGATGCATATATATGGAAGCAGCTGAACTTATCGATAGTTTTAATTGGAAACATTGGAAAGATATAGATATCGATCCAAACTGGGATAATATCACAATTGAGTTGGTTGATATTTGGCATTTTATTATGAGTCTTGGATTGGAGGAGTATAAAAATAAAAATTTAGGCACTATAGACGAGATTGTTAATTATGTGATAGATACAAAATATTTTGATGAGTTTTGCGAAGATGGTGCAAAACCTAACAATAGTGATGCACTGATAATAGTAAGCACTATTGAACATCTTATTAAAAATTCTCTTGGAAGAGATGGTTTTGAGAGAGTTTTAGAAGATTTTATGATTATATCTTTACAATGTGGTCTAGATATGGAAACTCTTTATAGATTTTATCTAGGCAAAAATATTCTTAATAAATTTCGTCAAGACAATGGCTATAAAGAAGGGACTTACAAAAAAGTTTGGAATGGTATTGAGGATAATGTTGTTATGACAGAGTTATTAGAAAAAAATGAACTTAATGCAGAGGCTCTTTATGAAAAACTGCAAAAAGCTTATGAAAAATGATACAAACTACTCTTATTAAAAAAAGTTTAGCAGATTTTTTCTCCCCTAAACTTCTACTTCTCTCTATCATTCCATTTTTAATAAGTTTTACTCTATTTATCTTTTTATATTTTCAATTTGGTATAGACTTAGTCCAGAATTTTAAGACAAGTATGGAAAATGGTGTTGTCCCTTTTCTTGATCCAGATATTTATCCTAAAATTACCTATATCTTGACTTTAGGGGTATTTAAGTGGTTTTTTATGATATTTTTTTATCTAGTTGGAGGTATTGTTGTTATACTTTCTTCTGTTATGATAGCTGTTGTTGTTATTGGGTTTTTTACTCCTTTTATAGTTAAAGTTATTCGAGATAGACACTATCCAGATTTTGAGATTCAAAATGAAGATTTTACTTTATTATTTACTGTTTGGGAGGGGATTAAAGTATTTTTTATCTTCATGGCTCTTTTTTTTATATGTCTGCCTTTTTTGTTTATTCCTGCTGTAAATTTTATCGCTATAAATATACCTTTTTATTATCTGTATCATAACTTTTTAGTTTTAGATGTTGGCTCCTCAATAAATTCAAAAGAGGAGTTTTTTAAGTTAAGAAAAAAACATAAAGTAGTTTTTAAAAGCACAACTTTTTCTCTTTATTCACTCTCTTTAATTCCTTTGGTTGGTATGGTATTTCAAGTTCTTTTTGTGATAATTTTAGCACATCAATTTTTTATAAAAAGCATAGAAGGTAAGTCTTGAAGAAAATTTTTCTTCTTTTAACTATCTTTATATATGAAGTAAATGCACTAGATTTTAAACAAATTTTAGTGCTTAAAACTGTTAAAAATATCGCCCTACACTATCCTGATAAAAGAGGAAAAACATTTGAATATGCTGCTATGGCTATCTGCTTGAGCGAAACTAGTGGTGGAAAACTAAACTTTGGAGATAAACAGCTTTTGAAAAAAGGAATTAAAAAAGCATCTTATGGAATTATGCAAGTTCGTTTAGAAACAGCTAGATTTGTAGCAAAATCATTTAATCTATCAAAAGTTCAAAAAATGAGTGATTTAGAACTTATCAAAAAGATGATGCATGATAATCTGTTCAATGCAAAAATAGGAGTTTTGTATATCATCTGGTGTTCAAACAACTCTAAAAGCTATTTTGAGACGATAAGCAGATACAATGGAGGTAAATCAAATCAGCCATATTACGATAGAGTACAAAAAAATTTAAAAATAGTAAAAAAATACAAACTATGAAGCTAAGATAAATTTTGTTACAATATATTGAAATCAAATAAAAAGGATAAAAAATGAGTCAATTT
>Ga0256834_1003134_pt1 | contig 10033 bp, 12 predicted proteins | sample 4281140metaG_FD_190536 | JGI IMG/M metagenome (GOLD analysis project Ga0256834, IMG submission 190536) | Hydrothermal vent microbial communities from East Pacific Rise, Pacific Ocean - 4281-140 | ecosystem: Environmental > Aquatic > Marine > Hydrothermal vents | place: Pacific Ocean: East... | reverse complement strand
TTCAAAACTCTTCTTTTATATAGAGTCTGAAACAGCCTGTTCAAAATATCTACGAATAGTGTAGCTTTCAAGCAACCTTTTAACTCTAATTTAATTTTAATAGTTGTATTATGATTAATATGCAAAGTTGATGCTTCCGATCGGTATCTACTGACAAGCAGTCTTGAAAGGGGTGTTATATGCCGGGAATAAACTGCGCTGTCATATCCGAAGCGAAAAAATCGATTTTTTTTGCCCAAAGAGCTGTTCATAATCGTGAAAAATATTATGAAATCGAACCCATTGCCGGCATCGAGTCCGAAACGTGCGGATACTTTGTAACGAAATGCACCTTTTTAATGGACTCTTTTCGGTTTTCATCTTTTGAAAGATCTCAAATCCATGCGTAAAACATTTATCATTCTAACCCTTCTTCTACTGCAAGGCTGCTTCCTCGACGATAAAGGAGGCGTATCGTATCATCCCGGATTCGAGGAGAGTCTGGTCACGGAAGTAAAAGAGGGGTCGTTGTATATCCTTGAAGACAACGGCAGTTACGAGCTTCAAAGCGGTGCGCTCGACTATCGTGTCATACCCTCTCCGGAAGGATCGTGGCTGGCGGTCGAGACGTTGAAATTTTCAAAAGTAACGTTCGTCAGCTTTTACAAAAAGGATGAGGACGGCAGGTATCGTCTCGAGTATGTACCGGCTTCGGCCGATCTGCTGAACGAAGTCTCTGATGAAACGGCCTTCGATATAGATGACGTAGACTATTTCAGAACAAAATTCATACGATGGGAAGACGAGGCCCATGCATACCTGAACCTCTCGGGTGCGTTTCAAAAAGAGAGCATTGACAAAAACATCTCTATAACACTCCGTTAGCCTTTACAGCAACTGGATGTATTGCCCTCGCAGCAAAGAAGCATATACTCCGCATCCAGGCTTCCGGCACGGGAAGCCTTCTTGAACCATCTTTTCGCCTCTTCGACACTCTTTTCGACACCGAAACCTTCATAATAGAGCATACCGATATAGTACTGGGCTTCGGGGTTTTTTCTATGATGCATAAAGGCGCTCATCGCCTCTTCGTATCTACTCTCCTCGTAAAACGAGACGGCCTCATCGAGTGTATAAGTCCGGTTTTGCATATATCTCTCCTAACGGTGCCAGCCGTGCATCTTTCTGGCGTTTACAATATCGTAACCATCGAAAAGATCGATATGGTTGATGGCTACGAAGTATCCATCTTCGAGCATCGTATCGATTCTCTCCCGGAATCTTCCATCCTTTTTCGGCATCAGTACAACTATTCCGGAGTTTTTCATCATCCTGTATATCTTTTGCAAGAAGAGCTGAAAATCATCTTCGAGTATATGATCCTCCAGAGTGACAAAGGCATACTCGTAGAGTCTCGCATGTTTGTTGAAAGCTTTTCTGCCGAGGTCGAGCTCCTCTATCGTGCACCCTGGATGATCTTTTGGATCGAACGAGCACTCAAAAGGATCCCCTACGATGCGAAGGTCGTACTCATACCCCCTTCTTTTCGTAAGCTCAAACAGATAGTCGTGTAGATCGTTGTTGCCGTCACTGATATGGAATATCTGCTGATTGGGATAGTGATCCGACACTATCTGCATCAGCATATCAACCTCTCTCTTGTCGAGTCTCTCCATCTTTTCTCCCCCTGTAATATGCCAATTTGTCGATCAAAGCATCATGATTGCGACTGTTTGAGACGACCACGACCGGATCGCCGAGTCTATACTCCTCACCCAGGTGGTTCGTCACCTTTCCACCGGCCTCCTCTGCGACAAGTATGCCCGCCGCAACGTCCCACGGCTTGAGGTTGCACTCGTAGAATGCATCGAAGGTACCGTTGGCTACATAACAGATATCTATCGAAGCCGCACCCAGGCGCCGAATATCCTGTGTAACCGGCAGTAGATTCTTTATCGTTTCGGTTACCCATTCGAAATCGTGCCCCATCTCAACTTTTGTGTATGGAAAGCCGGTAGCAACGAGCGACTGCTGCAGCAAAGATGTATCAGAGACGTAAATCCTTCTTTTGTTGCAGTAGGCTCCCATACCTCTTTCGGCATAAAACAGCTCATTCAAAACAGGGTTGTAGACAGCACCTACAATAGGCCTGCCATCCTCCCATACACCTACGGATATCGCACAAAAGGGTATCTTGTGTACAAAATTCGTAGTCCCGTCAATCGGATCGATATATACCGCTTTTGGAGCTCTACAAAACTCATCACCGCTCTCTTCGCCTACGATCGTATAATCCGGAAAGAGTTTCGAGACTCTCTCTTTCAAAAGATTCTCCACAGCTACGTCATATTCTGTTACGAGATCGACGGTACCTTTGTGGCTGATCTCTTTTGCGGAGTGGAAACCTTCGCGAAAAAGATCTCCAGCTTCAAGAAGAGAGTCGATAAGTTTTTCCAACAAATTATTCCTTTTTTTGGTAAACTTCCAAAAAACGTTTCAAAGTCTACGAATGATACCAAATACAGATCTATTTCACAAAGCCGTCCGTCTATCCGCATGGGCGCATTACGGACAGATTACAAAGTTTGGCGATCCATATATCACACATCCTGTCGCCGCCTCTTACGAAATATTCGCGGCTTCGGCAGCCGGTGAGAAGTTCGATGTAAACCTGGCCGCCATATGTGCCATACTCCACGATGTCGTGGAAAAAAGCGATGTCACGCTATCTTCGATAAAAAAAGATTTCGGCAAAGCTGTCGCCGAAGGAGTAGGGGCGATGACAAAAAACGAAGCTCTTCCAAAAGAGCAGCAGCTAAAGGAGTCTCTTGTCAGGATTCTGGAACAGCCTCCGGAAATCGCGATGGCGAAAATGGCCGACAGAATAAGCAGCATGCTTCCGGCCCCGATTGACTGGAAACCGCAGAAGATAGAGACGATCATCTCCAATGCCCAGATGATTTTGGATATGCTATCGCAGACGAGTCCCTACCTTTCGAAGCGTCTGAAGGAGAAAATATCTCTCTATCGTGCCATAAGGGAGAAAAGGTCATGAGAAATCAGCCAAAATACTCCATATGGAAGAATGCCGGGTACGCTTTTGAGGGTTTTATGGAGGTTTTTAAAAACGAGACTGCCTTTAAAATCGAAGTATCTATCGCCGTTGTAGTATGGATACTTCTGATCTTCGCTCCTTTTGCACTCATAGCAAAAGCCGTACTGGCCCTTTCGCTCTTTCCGGTACTTATCAGCGAGCTGGCAAACAGTGCGATCGAAAGAGTGGTGGATCTGGCCAGCCCCGAATACCACAAACTTGCCAAATACGCAAAAGACGCCGCCAGCGCCATGGTGCTGTTTTCGGTAACATTTACGCTGCTTATCTGGATATTCACGCTTGCTATAATCTACTTGGAGTCATAAGCGCCGGGCAGACTCTCTTTCTGCTGCAAAATCGGCATCTTCTCATGCATCTTCTGCATCTTCTGTATCATCATATGCGGATGGACTATCATCACATACCCTTTATAGATTGTAAACAGACCGAAAAGCATGACGATAACGGATGCTATCTTGATAACAAGCATACGGTAGGAAGAGCCTTTTATGAACGAAGAGAAGATTCCGACTCCAAGCATGGCCGGTATTGTGGCGAGGCCGAAAACCCCCATAACCGCAGCACCTTTTATAGCCGATCCGGCCACAATGGCCGCCGTTGCGAAAAAGTAGACGAGTCCGCACGGGATAAAGCCGTTTAGCATACCCATAAAAAAGAAACTGACAAGACTTTTGGAGTGTATGGCCGCCTTTATCATTCTGCCGAAAAACGAGCTGCGCGCCACCGAAGATTCTACGGAGTTCAAAAACCTTATCTTTCCTATGAGCGAAAGCCCTATCAAAAGCATCAAAAAGCCGACTACCATAAAGAGTATACCTTTGGCGGTCATATTGAAGCCGACCTTCTGCCCAAGGAAACCGAAAACGGCGCCGACGACCATATAGCTCGATACTCGTCCGACACTATAGAGCAGGTGAGCGAGAAACTGCCTTCTTGCCGACCATTTGGTATCTACCTTGGCTGCGGTATAGGCGAGCACAAATCCGCCGCACATTCCTATACAGTGGCCGAACGATCCCAAAAGCGCCACCAAAAAGATCGTACTCAGCTCGACGCCGTCCATTTATTTTCCTTAGGTCAACTCTATCGTGATATTCTAATCCACTATCGATAAAAGCGATGTTAATCTATCACCAGCTCGGCCCTGTTTTTATATATGCCGACTCTTACATTTTTCAACACAATCTTTGCGCCGTTTTCAGGCCTTTTGGATCTATCTCTGTAATAAAGTTTTATCTTTTTTCCTCTCCCGTAGTATAGATAGCCGCGACGATATATACCCTCTATCTCGCCTATGACTTCGTTTAGATGCTCTTTCAAGTCGATTCGCGACGGATGGAATATAAAAAAAGGATCGATATCGGTATTGGTACGTACTTTTGCAATATCTATCCGGGTAATCTCTGGGAGCCCTCTATATCGATAAAGCCGTTTGACGACTATATCGTACCGCATGCCGGGCACGAGCTCTTCAACATCCTTGTAGATCAAAAAAGCTCTATCATCTTCTCTCTTGATAATCGCGAAGGGCCCTTTTTTGTATATGACTGCCACATTTTCAAGAAGGAGGTTGCACGGACCGGGTACCATTTCATACAGCTTCGCTACCGATACAGATGCAGGAGCGCTTCCGCTTTCGGCTTCATACTCTTTATCAGCGCTCTTTTTCCTGAACTCGAAAGGCCCGGTTGTAAACTCCGCATAAATCGGAAGATGATCCGAAAAACCCCGTCCAAGATGCTTGCCATATCCTCTTTTGGCTTTCTGCCAGCGGTAGACAGCACCGTTTGAACTGAACAGATATGAGGGCTTGAAAGAGCCGAAGCTTCTGTCTACATAGTTGATGCCGTGTTTATCGAACATCGAAGCGGGAAGTATTATATGATCCAGCGCACTCTTTCTGCCGAAGAAGTTGTGTGACCACCTAAGCCCTGAAGGGAGCTCCAGCCATAGATTTGTATGGTATGGTGGCTCGATCTCCTTTTTCGTAACGGCTTTTTTGCTACGGGAGGTTTTCAGGATATCGCCTATCCCGGTCACTCCGCCGGTATCGTTGAGGCGTTTTGATCGACCTATAACACGCCATTCGTTCCAGTTGCTGTTGAAATCGCCAAGCAAAATATACTCACCTTTGAAGTTTTCAAGGCGTTTCATCAACGCTTCAGCGCTCACTATACGCATACTCTCCGGACCGCTGCGCGATTTCCAGTGGTTTACGAAGAGGGTCAACTCACTCCCTTCGATATCGAGTTTCACTTCGAGTATATTTCTGATCCTCAAAGTTCCGTCCGGGTCTATCTCACGCTTTTGAAGAATGGGGAATCTCGATAGAAGTGCGTTTTTCACCGTAGTCGGCTTTTCATCGGCTATCGCACTGTATGGAAGCTCGATGCCGCACTCTGCGACCGATCTTTTCAAAGCGTCGAGAGCCTTCGCACTCTCTATCTCCTGAAGGGCAATGATATCCGGTTTCAAGTCGCATATCACTTTCGATATGTTTTCGAGTTTGCGTCTATAGTTTTTTTCGTTCCAGCCGTACCCGGTAAAGGGTATATACTCCGTATACTCCGTTCCGCTCTTTTCAAGATCGAAGAGGTTTTCTACATTGTATGTTGCAACGCGAAACTCTACACCAAAAAGCGTTACGGAAAGAAGCAGAATATAAAAGAGTTTTTTCATGGAACAATTTTAGCAGTTTTTCATGGAGAGGATAAGTATCGGATACTACAAAAGGGCATCTAAAGAGATGCAGTGCTATCATACTTTTTATATTTCATCTACTTTAAATGAAAAGAGGATAGTGAATATGGAAGCACCGCTTGACGAGATAAGTGCCGAAGCGCTCAAACACTTCGCCGATCCGAAAAACTACGGCGCCCTCGATGATGCCAATGCCGTAGGGACCGGTCTGGACAGTACAAACCAAAACTATGCCACGATCTATATGAAAATCGAAAACGGTGTGATCGAAAAAGCATCCTATGTGGCACACGGATCCGAAGATATTGTAATTCTCGGCTCAATTCTGACGGAAATGATAGAAGGAGACACCGTCGCCGGTGCAAAAGAGAGGGTCTCTCAACTGGAGGATGAGGTTTCAAAAGCGTACGACGCCATAGAGCCGCCGAAGATCGACCCGAGCAAACCGGAGGGAGAGCAGGTTACGGCAGTTTCAACACAATCCCAAGATGGTGCGAATATAGTTCTTACCGCTTTCAAAGCGGCACTCAGACACAAAGAGAGGCAAGAGGAGGGGATAGAAGAGGATATGTTTACGATGACTATCGCCAAACGCTGCCCCTACTCGAACAGCGACTGCGCCGCTATGGCTGCCCACTCCTGAAAGAGTGCGGCGCAAATGGCGCACCGTAGCTCTATCTCTCTATCGTCACTACGATAGCACCTCTTAGATCACCCATCCTGTAGCCTGTAGCCATATCGGTAGGATAGCGCTTTTTGATCTCTGCCGCAAGATCCTTGTCGATCGAGTCGCCGTGGCATTTCAGACACACTCTCTTGTTGATTACCAGCGGTTTATAGTATTTGTAGCCAGACTCCACTTTTTGCAGAAGGTAGCGAGGCATTTTCACTCCGTTGCTCTTTAGCGTATCGAGCGCTTCGAGTATCTTCTTTTCACTACCTTCGGCCATATTGGCCGGATTTCTCGGTTTTAGAGTGATTCGTTTGACATCGACTTTCTCTCCAAACTTCGCGGATACTTCCGCGGTGAGTCCGGCGGCATTCACGGAGCAAAAGGATAGAGCCTCCACGGCGCCACCGGCTTTCATATGCTTTTTCATATTCCCGCCGAGAGTTTTAAGAAGCGTTTTACTCGCCTCTTTTCCAGTTTTAAGCACCTCTTTCAGCTCCCCGTTGCAACCTTTATGCTTCGAACACTTTGTATCGGCATAAACGTTCCCAGATGCAAACAGTAGCAGCACTCCTGCGACTACGACACCAAACGATCTTTTCGGTTCCATTTTCGACTCCTGATATGGACTTTATCGAAGTATTATATCCGATCCTGCTTAACGGGAGATAGAAGCTGCGAATCTTCTGCCGACCACTATCACTCCATGCCTGATTCCGGAGGCGAAACAGCTTCACCGAGTAGCGCATAAGAGCGTCCCACTCGAGCGAGAGGTTCGAACACTATTTCAAGCCTTCGGGCATCCACTACATTGAAATCGTCCACATACTGCTTTTTTATTTGCAAGATAACCGGTACGGTTTTGCTTCCTTCAAGATCCACCTCCTTGTAAAGGGTACAAAAAAAGGCTGAAGGCGATCCGTCGATTACCGGCGGGAAATTTTCGACCATACGCTTTAAAGGGATATCGAAAAGTTCCGTCTCGCTTTTGTCGTGCGGCAACTCTTTCGAGCTCATATGCATCGGACCGATCTGTTCCGGTGTTACCATACATATGGTACATTTGCCGTTTTTGCGAATATTTCTCAGGGTATCTTTCGGTTCGGCATCGCTTTTATGACCTATGGAGACGACCAGGGTAGGGGGATTTGAAGATAGACCGGTGAAGTAACTAAACGGAGCCGCATTGACTATCCCTTCATCTTCGGTGACGATCCATGCGATAGGGCGGGGGACAATGGTCTGACTCATCAGCTTGTAATTTTCTGAAGGTTTTGTTTCGGAGTAGTCATAGAGCATAAGTTCTCCTTGAATTTGAATACTCCGATATTGTATCATCTGTGCATCGTCGTCGCAACAGACTGCTTTGCAGGAGAAACACTCTTCGGCTCAATCGTCGAAGGGACCCGGCTCTTCTCTCTTTTCGGCTTTTTCAGAGACGACGACTCTGTTTCGTCCCTCCTCCTTCGCGATATAGAGCGCTTCGTCAGCTTCGGAGAAGACTTCATGGTAATCTTTGTGTTCAGGTCTCAGGTTGCTTATACCTATACTTGAAGTCACTTCGATTTTTCGTCCCTCGAAATCCACAGGATGGCTCTCTATCTTCTTTCTTATCTTTTCGGCTATCACTTTTGCGGTTTTGATGTCTGTCTCAGGAAGAATCACTACGATCTCCTCACCGCCGTAGCGCCCGACAAAATCTGTCTCTCTTATACAGGATCTGATATGCTCACTCACCTGCCTCAACACTTCGTCACCAGCCATATGGCCGTAATTGTCGTTTATGTGTTTGAAGTGATCCAGGTCGACCACGGCAATCGAGACGTCGTGGCCGTAGCGTCTTGCCCTCTTGAACTCGATCTCGAGCATCTCTTCGAGATACCTTCTGTTCCAAAGGCCTGTAAGAGCATCGGTCTTGCTCAAAAGCTCTATCTCCTTTGTCCTCTCTTTCACGAGCCGTTCCAGACGCTCCTTCTCCTCTTTGGACTGTTTGATTGCGGAGCGGTAGATCGCCCTGGCTATGAAAAGAGCTATAAGCAGCGCGATAATACTCGTAATAAGGGCTGTCTGCAACAGTCTGTGCTCATTCTGTTTATAAGGAGCGGCATCGATCAGCAAAATCAGCTGCTTGTTCTTGTCTCCGCCAAAGACACTTCCGTCAGTGAGCATTCTGTAAACCGGTCTTCCTTCGAGTTCGATTATCTGCTCTTTTTTTATCCTTGCAAGATCGAAGTGCTTTCCGATCAGATTTTTGTTGCTGCTGACTACAACGGTTCCGGCTCTGTTTATCACGGTAATCTGAAGAATATTTTCTGCTGCATTGACGTAGTTGTTGAGAAAGTCCTCTATGTTGGTATTGCTGAAAATGGAAATACTGTTTTTAATAGAGCCCTCGATAGCCTTCAGAAGATTTAAAATATCTATCTTACGATACTCGATTACCGGGTTTTCGGCTCCTCTGGACTTAAGAGTGTTCTCATCCACCTCTACAGCCAGGTCCACAATGCCCACAAGCTCGTTCTTGATTCTTATCGGATAGTATATGGCCATCACCGGTACATAGTCGCGTATCTCGAAGAAAAACTCCCCAAAAGGCTGATCACCCTGCATTGTCCTTTCGAAACTCTTGCCGGTATGAAGCTTTCCTATCTCATCCTGAAACATCGAATTGCTTATCACTCCGTCCGGCTCGAGATATCTGAATTCGAATATATCCAGATCGAGAGACATATCATTTACAAGCTTTTGCAGATTCATCGTGGACTTGATATCCTGAAATCGTTTTATGGCTGCCGTTATGGAGCTTACTATATCCTTCGAGTCGCTCTGCATCTGCTTTAGAAGCAGCTTTTTTTGTATATCGTAATTGTAAAACGATATGATGGACAAGGTTACAACGAGTGTAACGAGCCACCATATAACACTATTCTTTTTGAAAGCCTTGGCATTTGTCATTTTTCGACCGTTTTCACTTTCTCTTTTTTACTCGGATCGGCATTTTTATATTTGGCATATGCGGCATGAAAATCTGTGTAGGATCTATTCCATCTGTCTGTATGACACGCTTTACACATCTTTTTCAAAACCTTTGGATTGTCCACTCCTGCCAAAAAGCCGCCCCCTTTTTTCGTTTTGCGGGCTATCTTGATATGACGGTTGCCCGGTCCGTGACACCCTTCACACTGAACGTTTGCAAGTCTTGGAGTCTCCTTTTTGCTAATAAAACCGGTCGGAACACCGTATCCGGTAGAGTGACAGGGAAGACATTTCGGATTATCCTCATATCCTCCCTCTTTAAGACTCTTCATCGCATAGTCGTGTGGATCCTTCTTGCGCCCCAAAAAAAACTTCCTGTGGCAGAGTCTACATTTCGTATTTCCTACAAAGTGGTATTTGCCGGAGCGCATAGCCTTGTTGTATGCCTGTTCACCAAGAGCCTGTTTAAGCGGAATCTCCGGAGGTGATACATTAAGCTGCTCTTCGATTCTGGGATCTTTCGCATAAGCGGATGTTCCGACAACTATAGATATGAGCAACAAAGCTGCAGAGTTTTTAAACAGGAGTCGTAC